>Ga0207132_1029_pt1 | contig 30671 bp, 28 predicted proteins | sample Alteio_BWMinHeat_14_FD_153554 | JGI IMG/M metagenome (GOLD analysis project Ga0207132, IMG submission 153554) | Enriched cells from forest soil in Barre Woods Harvard Forest LTER site, Petersham, Massachusetts, United States -... | ecosystem: Environmental > Terrestrial > Soil > Temperate forest >...
CAAAAGTCCTCAGTCGTGACGGGCGCGAGCAGCAAATTCGCAAGGCGCTCGATGCCGCTACGCGCACCATCCCCGGCGCCCGCTGGCGCGAAGACAAACCACTTCTCGATACCGTGGTTAACCTGACCGAGTGGCCGTCGGCGATCCGGGGCAGCTTCAATCCGGAATTTCTGCAGCTCCCCGAAGAGGTCCTGGTCACGGTCATGCGTGACCATCAGAAATATTTTGCAGTCGAGGGTTCCAGCGGCAAGCTGCTGCCGCATTTTCTCGCCGTGCTGAACACTGACGGCGACCCGAATGGCATCATTCGCCACGGCCACGAGCGCGTGCTGCGGGCCCGCTTTAACGACGCGCGCTTTTTCTGGCAGACCGATCAGAAGCATCCCCTGCGCGAACGGGTCGAGTGGCTGAAAAACGTCACATTCCAGAAGGACCTGGGCAGTTATCACGAAAAGACCCTTCGCATGCAACGGCTGTGCAGCTGGTTGTGCGAGACCATTCGCCAGGGCGACGCGGCGGTTCGTCCCGGCGTGGTGCACAAGGCAGCGTGCCTGTCCAAAACCGATCTGACCACGGAACTGGTGAAAGAATTTACCGAGCTGCAAGGAATCGTCGGCGGGCTGTACGCTCGAGTACAGCAGCTCGATCCCGACTTGCCCGAGGCCACGCGCCTCGCAGTTGCCGACGCGATTTACGATCACTACAGGCCTCAGTCGGTGGAAGACTCCGTACCGCGCAGCGCTGAGGGTGCGGTTCTCTCCATCGCGGACAAGGCGGACAACATTGCCGGCATGTTCGCCCTGGGACTGCAGCCCACGGGATCAAAGGATCCATTCGCACTGCGACGGCAGGCGAACGGGATCGTGAAAACGATCGCCGAGCACAAGCTGCCGGTGAAGCTGAGTCCGTTGTTCAAGGACGCGCGTCAGGCCTACGCCGGCTCGGCCGCAGAAGGGAAATTCCCGGCAACGGTTGATTACAAGAATGTGGTCGCGACCTTCCTGCGTGAGCGTATGGAGTTCTATCTGCGCGACGGGTTGGGTTTCAAGTACGACGTAGTGAATGCTGTGCTGGCCGCGGATTCCGATGACGTGGTCGATGCGGTAGCGCGCGCGGAAGCGGTGAAGGGCGTCTTGCATATGCCAGAATTTCAAGCCATCGCGGCGGCTTGCAAGCGCATGCGTAACATCTTGAAACAGGCGCATGAAATGCGCGTCAAACCGGCAACAACGTTTGATGATCTGCCCGAGTCCGCCCATGAAGAAAAGAGTCTTGCGGCATACGTTGAGACTTACGCTCCCAGAGTTGAAGCGCATCGGCAGGAGAAGGAGTATCAAGAAGCCTTGATTTTGCTTTCGACTGCGAGGGAGCCGGTAGATGCATTCTTCGACAAGGTCATGGTCATGGTTGACGATGAGCGCGTCCGGGCAAACCGTTTGGCTCTGCTACAAACTTTATTAAAGGAATTCTCCACTATTGCCGATTTCTCAGAGATCGTGACTGAGGGCAAAGAATCCAAGGAATCTTAAGAATCTTCTAAACAATAAAGGATCAACACTCATTATGGCGACACAAACTCTCCCCGACACCAGCTTTGCGACCACGGCAAAGAATCCCGCCACCAAGTACGTCTACTTCTTCGGCGGCGGCAAAGCCGATGGCAATGGCAAGATGAAGGACGATTTGGGTGGCAAGGGCGCTGGTCTCGCCGAGATGACCAATGCGGACCTGCCCGTACCCCCGGGCTTCACCATCCAGACCGAGGCTTGCCGGGAATACATGCGCAGCAACGGCGTCTCCACCGAAGTCGAGCGCCAGATGGATGCGGCCCTCAAGCGGTTGGAAGAACTGCAGGGCCAGAAGCTCGGCCAGGGCGAGAATCCGCTGCTGGTGAGCGTACGCTCGGGCGCGAAGTTTTCCATGCCGGGCATGATGGACACCATCCTCAATCTCGGTCTCAATGATCAAAGCGTGGAGGCCCTGGCGAAACGCAGCAACAATCCGCGTTTTGCCGCCGATTCGTACCGCCGCCTGATCCAGATGTTCGGCAACGTTGTGCTGGAAATACCCAAGCACGCCTTCGACGAAGTGTTCGATGCCAAGAAGAAACAGAAGAAGGCCAAGCTCGACACCGATCTCGACGCCAAAGCTCTGAAAGAAGTGATCGAGGAATACAAGAAGGTGGTCAAGAAGCACGCCAGGCACGACTTTCCTCAAGACCCGCACGAGCAACTGGTGATGGCTCGCGACGCTGTCTTTCGTTCCTGGCAGAACGATCGCGCCAGGCATTACCGCCGCATCAACAACATTGACGACATGTTGGGCACCGCGGTCAACGTGCAGGCCATGGTCTTCGGCAATCTTGGCGACACCAGCGGCACGGGCGTGGGTTTTACTCGTAACCCCGCCACCGGGGTAAAGGAGTTCTACGGCGAGTTCCTGATGAACGCGCAGGGCGAAGACGTGGTGGCCGGCATCCGCACGCCCGTGCCCATTCTCGAACTGCAAAAGATCATGCCCAAGGTGTACGACCAGTTGCGTGAGATCACTACCCGACTGGAGAAGCACTACCGCGACATGCAGGATTTCGAATTCACCATTCAGGAGGGCAAGCTTTACATGTTGCAGACGCGCAACGGCAAACGCACGGGGCGCGCCGCCGTCCGTGTTGCCATCCAGATGGTGGAAGAAGGTCTCATCACCAAGGACGAGGCAATTTTCCGCGTCGAGCCCAACCAGCTTTACGATTTCCTGGTTCCGGGCCTGGATGAGAAGGGCGGAAACATTGAAGTGCTGGCCACGGGACTGCCCGCCTCGCCGGGTGCGGCCGTCGGCCAGATCGTATTTACCGCCGACGAAGCCGTCGCCAAGGCCGGCCACGACAAGAAAAACCCGGTCATCCTGGTGCGCGCGGAAACCACGCCGGAGGACATCCACGGAATGGAAGTTGCCGTCGGCATTCTGACCTCACGCGGTGGCATGACCAGCCATGCGGCAGTGGTCACACGAGGCATGGGCAAGTGTTGCGTGGCGGGAGCCGGCGACATCCACGTGGATGAAAAAGCCGGTGAAATGCACGCCAAAGAGCAGGTGTTCCGGGCGGGCGACTGGATTTCGCTCGACGGTACCACCGGCAGAGTGATCAAGGGCAAGCTCAATACAGTTGACGCCAAGCCTGACGATCCGGAACTCATGACGCTGATGGGTTGGGCAGAGCCATTCCGCAAGCTGAGAGTCCGCGCCAACGCTGATATTCCCCGCGACGCCATTCAGGCGCGGGCTTTCGGCGCCGAAGGCATCGGCTTGTGCCGCACCGAGCACATGTTTTTTGCCGCAGACCGGCTGCCCCACATGCGCACCATGATTCTCGCCAACAACGAGAAGGACCGCCGCGGCGCGCTCAAAAAACTTTTGCCCATGCAACGCGCAGATTTCATCGGCGTGTTCCGCGCCATGGACGGCTTCCCGGTCACGATCCGCACTCTCGATCCGCCACTGCACGAATTCTTACCCCGCCGCGAAGACCTGATGGTCGAGATCTCAGTACTCGAAGCCACCAAGCCTCGCTCCCCCAAGCTGAAGGAATTGAGGACGCTGTTACGGCGGGTCGAAGACCTGCACGAATTCAATCCCATGCTCGGACATCGCGGCTGCCGCCTCGGAATCACTTATCCGGAAATTACCGAGATGCAGGCGCGTGCCATCTTTGAGGCTGCCGTTGCCGTGGCCAAAGAAGGCGTCAAGGTCCACCCCGAAGTGATGATCCCGCTCACTGCCACGCGAAAGGAAATGGCGAACCAGGGTGCGATTGTCCACCGTATTGCGCAGGAAGTCTTCAATGAGAAGGGAAAGACCGTGGACTACCTGGTGGGCACAATGATCGAGCTGCCGCGAGCTGCCCTGGTCGCGGATGAAATTGCCCAGGAGGCCCAGTTCTTCTCCTTCGGGACCAATGATCTGACCCAGACCACGTTCGGTTTCTCCCGCGATGACGTCAACAAAGTGCTACCGACCTATCTGGAGCAAGGAATCCTGAAACAAGACCCGTTTGCCGTTCTCGACCGCGAGGGAGTCGGCCAGTTGGTCAAGATGGCGACGGAGCGGGGCCGGAAGACCAGACCCGATCTCAAGGTCGGCATCTGCGGCGAGCACGGAGGTGAGCCTTCGTCCGTGGAATTCTGTCATCAGACAGGATTAAACTATGTTTCCTGCTCACCCTTCCGCGTTCTGACGGCGCGCCTGGCCGCAGCACAAGCCGCTGCTGCCGACAAGTTGAAAGTCGAGGGCGGAAGAACAAAATAACCGTTTGTCGCACACGGGAGCACAGAGAAACATTCCTTTGTACTCCCTCCGTGTGCTCCGTGTCCTCTATGGTTGGTGGATGTTTACTGGGCTTTCTGCAGGCGGGAAATCAGTTTCTGAGCCAGGTTCTCTTCCGAATCTGACCACAAGTGGCGGGCGCTGGCGCCAGTATTGTTTTCAACTTTGGCGGTGAAATCAGTCAGCTTGTGCACATTGCTGCGAATTTTCCTCTCCGCATCCGGCGTAAGCTGGACTTCCTCCTGCAAGAACGGCGAGTCGAGGCCGAAATCAATCTCGACGTGGCCTTCCTGACCATACGCGCCCTCTTCGAATTCGGGGCCATAGGCAATAAACTTCACCGGCGACGGTCGTAGCATCCACTGTTTTCCGTCCTCCGAGGGTATCCAGAGGTCCCAGCTGGCTTCGAACAAATAGGCATAGTCCTCATGCAGCAGATGCGATGCGATCGCGATCGCTTGCTCGGGAGAGATCCCGGGACTGAATCGTTGTTCCAGTACCGTCGCTTCATTCCACGTAATCGGATGCAGCGACACATAAGTGACGCCTGGCGGCTGCGCGGAGAAAGGGAATTGCTGCATCACGGCGAGGGTGCGGGGAAGTAACTCCTCCAATTCCAGGTTGGGAAACCAGAGACTGAGATAGACAGGATCGGCCATTCCAGACACCGGGAGGTTCGGGTCGTGCGCTTTCTATTGTAAGCGGTTTTGGGTGTGAGCGGTTTTCGTGGAAGTGAGCGATTTTGACACGCTGAAAACGCGCTGCTACCATCAAGCCAGAGCTGGTAGGCCTGCCTTTTTTTCTCGTCCCCGTCGTCTAGCCTGGCCTAGGACATCGCCCTTTCACGGCGGTAACACGGGTTCAAATCCCGTCGGGGACGCCAACAAAATAAACGACTTGCTGGAAACCCCATTTTTCGCCGGGGACACACCGGGGACACAATAATTTTCAGCTCAGCTTCTTCTCTGTGTCTGTGTCCCGCAGTATCGCGACAACTTTCCCCTGGGCTCTGCGCTTGGCCGGCGTCATCGCCTGGGCATAAACGTCCATGGTGATTCGGGCCGAACCGTGACGCAGCAACTCCTGCACCACCTTCACGTCTTCGCCATTTGCGTGCAGCAAACTCGTGTACGTCCGCCGGAATGTGTGCCAGCCGATTCGCTTGGCGATGCCGAGCCGTTTGGCTACCGGTTGGATGCGGTACGACATCACCTTCGATAGCCACACCGGGTGTTTTCCACGTTTCTCGCCGGCCCGCGGCGCGTCCGTTGCAAAGACGTAGTCATCGGGTCGGTTGTATTTCGTGGTTCGATACCACAACAGCAGATCCTCCGCGATGAAAGGATCGATCGGGATCGGCCGTTTCGAAGCTTCGGTCTTAACCCTTCCAACTACTTGGTCTACGACCGAGCGCTGCGCCATTACGGTCAGCTCCTCGAAGTGAATATCCTCCCATCGGAGCCCGGCCAGTTCACCGCGCCGCAGGCCCAAAGTCATATCCAGCCATACCAAGATCCGCTCCCGCACCTTGAGCTCGGCCTGGAGATTTTGGAACTCTCCAACCTCCAGCAGATCAGGAATGAGTTGGCGTTTCGAACTTTGACGCACACCCGATCCCCGAACCGGACCGGTAATGGGATTCTTGTCCGTGAACTCCCACCGAATAGCGTGGTTGAACAAACTCCCCATCGTGTTCCGGATCTTCGACTTGGTGCCTCGAGCACGCGGAATCGAACGCAGCCAGTCTTCGACTGCAACCGTCCGAATCTGGTCGATTGGTGTTTTCCCCCAGCGCGGGAGAATCCAGCAGTTGAGGACAGACTCGCAACGATCCCGGGTCGAGTAAGCTCGGCCCTCCTCTCCCTTGTCTACCTGTTCCTGCTCACAGAAATGCGTCACGAGTTCCTGCATTGTGATTTTTGTTAGTGCTGCCGATCCGCGATCGACCAGGCCTAAGCGAAATACCCGGGCTGCGTTTTCGGCTGCCTTTTTGGTTGGATATTCCTCCAGAGTACCGATCACCCTTTTTCGCGGCGCTCGCCGGCCATCGGGCCTGGTTTCGCGCCAGCGGAATACCCAAATTTTCTTGCCGCTCGAGGATGTGTCTAAATTGACGCCTCCTCGCTGAATCCGCGTCCTTTGCATGAAGTTTCTCTCCTTTCGCAGTTCAGGACACGGATCGCAATGGATGTGAAGTTGAATTTACCCTTGATCGCATCCAGATGTCCAACTCAGACTTGAGAAAACGCCAACGATGTCGCGTACCGTCGGTGAACGAATATGCGGGGACGACGCGATCGCGGGCGAGCCTCATGAGGGTTTTGGGATGAATTCCGAGAAAGTCTGCTGCATCCGAAGCATTCACGTATGGTTCGAGGTCCAATGCGAGATGCACATTTTCAGGACCCAGACTCGTCGAGGTGACCGTCTGGACTGGCTTACGGGGAATGTTTGACATACAGGTCCTTCTTCGGTTTCGTGATTGGAAAGAGGCTTCCCGGAACATGCTTTGCATACTCGATATAGCCCGACAGATTGCAAGTCCAGAAATTCGTCTTCAAGACGAGTCCACCGGGCCAGCAGCAAGTCAAAGGCAATGGCGGGAACTGGGTTGAGCGACACTGGGAAGTTGAGGGCACAGACTTTGCCAGCCTTGATCAGGTCGGCGAAGGGTGGCAACAGTCGTCCGTACTTGTCGTCGGCGTTGAGCTTTGGGTCGTAGGATTCCTTCGGCGGAGCAGGTCCGTTTGACCATCGGGTTGTCATCGAACAGGGACAGGAATACGGAGATGCCTTTGACGATGGAAGTGCGCAGCTTGTTCTCGATCCGCGCCAGCCGTTGTAGAACCAACGCTTGACACCTTCCTGCTGCCAGAACGGTTCCTTGCCCTTGCCAAAGAGATTGTTGAGCAGAGATGCGATGTTGTGCGCAAGTGCATAGGCGTCGAGGTTGTTGTGCGTCGGGTTGTAGCGGTAGTCCGCGTTCAGGTTGACCTCGACGTAGTCGGCTTCCCGTCCGTGCCGCTTGAGAATGTCCTTCACTTTGTGGCAGAAGTCACCCTTCACTTTGAGTACCAGGCCGCCGATGTACTTCTCGCGGTCGTCAGCCTCGTAGGCGATCAGGTGCTCGGCGTAGGGATACATGCAGCCGCCGGCCTTGCCCGTGCCGATCGTCCCGAAGATCGCAATGCCGATGAAGAGGCCGCGCTCATGGACAGCCAACCAACAGGGCTGCTCAGCAGCTACCGGCTTTCTCGGGTCGTGCACTTCTTCGAGCACTAGGCAGAGTTCGTCGCGCCTGCTCGGTTCAGGGTAAGCAGGAAGGGGCATGGGTTTGATTCTGCGGGTGGGCCGAAACTCGAAGACGTAGAGGCCCGAAAGAACGAGCGAGTACCCGATATAGGGAGTAGTGAAGAGGAACACGGTGTAGGTGTACTTGAAACCGGCATAGATCAGGGGAGCGCGAATCGAGATCAGATTAAGCATCAGGTTGTTCTCAGGAAAGGGCCAGCGGAAGTAGAGGGTGATTCCGGTGGCACAGGCGAGGACGTAGGCTACGAGACCCTGGGAGGCAAGCGCACGCTGGATCACCGTGCACCTTCATCCGGGCTGCGCGGTTGGCTCTGGCCTTCAACCGGGGCTGGCTTCGGAGCTGGCTCGGGGTTCGGCTCCAGCCGGGACCTGAACTGTCGCGTTTGAGGATGAACTGCAGAGCCTGGGCAAGGACATGGTCGAAGGTTGGCAGTGCCGAGGAACTCGGCATAGCGTTCCATCGGAGCGAGGGATTCCTCGATACGCAGGCAATGGCTGCTCTGGGTGGTGATCACAGGTTCGGGTGCCTTTAGTAGAGGCATGGGTTGTCCTTGGTTGGACCTAAGTTGTGCATGGAAGCAGCTTCGGTCTGCTAAGACCGGACTTGGCACGAATGCGGACGCGGGATGGTCTGGAGGTTCATCCGCGAGGCGAACACACCGTGGCCGGGAGCGACCCCTAAAGCCCGAACGGTTTGGCGCGACGCTCGCGCCAAAATATGGGGTCGCTCCCGGCCACAAAACGCTTTTTCCCGCGTTCACATCGGCAGTGACGTTCATGGAGTTGTTCCTGGGTTTTCAAGCGCTTGCGCGATACTGGAAGTGGAACTGGGAGGGGAACATTTGGTGGAATGAGCATTTCCGCGGATAGTTCCACTTCTGCCCCGGCTTTTGTTGCTGGAAACGTGGTCAAATGTCGTGGGACTCGGGTAGGAGATGGGTATTAAACGGCATTTTTTTGGACTCGTCAGAAGAATTCATGGGTAAGCTCGGGCTCAGGTAATTTGCCAAGTGAGTGATAGAGCGCGAGTTCCAGAATGCGGAAGGTGCGAAAGCCATAGGATCTTCTCATGGTTACTTTGGCCTTGTTGTTCAGGCCCTCGATCACACCGCTGGAAAACTGCTTCCTGGCCTTGAAATAGTTGAGCAGCAGGGTGCGGTGAGCGCGCAAGGTACGGGCGATTTTCTTCATCGGCTCGATACGGCTTCGCATGGTTTGATAGCACCAAAAATCCAGGAACATGCCGGCCCAGGTGGGCGAGGTGTATTCCCAGAACTGCTGAAAATCTTCTTTGAGGAGATAGGCACGGACGGTCTGGAGGTTGTAGCGGAGCAGATCTCGCAGACGGAACTTCTGCTGAGCGGTGAGATTCTGTTTGCGCTTGAGCACGCACCAGCGCGACTTCTTCAGCAGCGGCGGGTGACCCTCTTGGGCCATCTTGCGCGACTCGGCGGCGCGGACCTCGTCCAAGGCCTTGTTCATCTTGGCGACGATGTGGAAGCGATCAAGGATATGCAGCGCCTGGCAACATTTCTGGCGGATTAGGTCCAGGTAAGGTTGCCACATGTCGGAGCAGACAAACTCGATCTGGGCCGCGAGTTGCTCTCCGATGACGGTGAAGAAACCTTGGAAGGATTCGAGGGTGCGTTCCTTGCCGACCCAAAGCAAGCGGGTGAGTCCCTGGTCGATCTGGTAGACCAGCGTCAGATATTTGTGGCCTTTGGCGTACTGGATTTCATCCACCCCAATGGCGCGGATCGATTCCAGGCTGCGATGCTCCAGGCCCCAGCCGACCACATACTCGACGGCGTCGCACACCTGGTCCCACGAAGTATGGAACGCCTCGGCAGTTTCCTTCCAGGAGAGCTTGCGCGCCCAGCGGGCCAGAAACAGCATATAGGCTCGGGTCAATGGGTGCTTGCCATCGCCCCAGGGAACCTGCTCGACCACCACACCACAATTCCGGCAGTCGACCCGTCGCATGCGGTACAGCAGGAAAACCAGAAAACCCCACAGAGGAATGAACTCAAAGCACCGCTCGGGAAGATGATCGTAACCCGGTGCCGGCCGGTGGCACCCTGAGCAGACCGCCGCCGAGCCCTCCCGCGGACGGACGTCCACTTCGATGCTTTTCTTGTCTGGGCCGAAGCGGGCCTGTTGGTACACGAATCCACGATGGCGATGGCAGTGGTTTAAAATCGTGATCAATTCCATGGCACGGACGATTTTCAAGGCGAAGACTGCCAGAGTAAACCGCGCCGCTACCTCGGCGCCGTCCACCGATGCTTCCGCCTCCTCCCGCGATCTGGACAACTGGCCGCGTTCCTGGATGGGGCTCGACAAAGATCTGCCGCCAGGGACAGAACTGGTTGCTTGCCTCCGGCCATTCATTGAGCATCTGGCCTCATCGAGTCTTTCCCCGAAGACCATTCGCCGGCACGTGGACAACCTCTGGATGCTGGGTGGAGAAATCATTCGCGACCTGAACTACGACCCTTCTCTAAGGAAAATGGCTGCTGACCGACTTCTCCGCAACGTGATCCACGAGGACGGCGGCCCGCTGATCCACAACGGCTCGGAAGAGGAGCAACGCTCTTTCGACTCCACTTGCCGCAAACTCCATCGCTTCCTCAGTCAACCTCAGCGCTGAAGCCACCAATTACCCACAAATTCCCCAGACGAGGCTTTTTTTGTTGCTCCCGAACCAGGGTTGACGAGGGCGCTGACCTGGTGTGGAGACAGTCCTTTGTCCACCGACTCCCGGCACGCATGGTCGAATAGTTGGCCTTGGTACCACTGATCTCCGCCCCGCAATGACTCACGGTCCGCGCGCGTGAGTTGGCTAGTCTGGCCGATCTCCCAGAGTTGGGGGACGGTGAAGTACCGGCAGAGATGCTGCGTGTTACGGCGACGGGTCGGGGCGAACAAGCGGGTAAAGAACGCTTCGGCCCGATGAAATTTTGCAGCGAAGTACGGCTTCCCTTGTCTGATGTGCCCAAGGCGCCTAGGGCGTGCGATAGGAGAGCATAGGTGCGCTCGGGTCAGCGGTCTGGCGCGCAAGGTGGCAATCTTGGACAGCTGCGGATGAGGTGGCTTGAGCAAAGGCACTGTGTTTCTCCTCACGGACGAAATGAATCTCTGGCAAAACGTGCCAAAGAGTTCTGGCAAGATTTGCCAGGGAAGCTTGGCAAAAGTTGCCAAGAATTCTTGGCAACATCAGCACGGAAACCGACGCAGCACAGGCTCCGAAGAGTCGAATTTCTGTGGATACCGTGGCCGGGAGCGACCCCCGAAGCCCGAAGGGATTCTGGCCGAGAAACGTGAGGCCAAAATGGGGTCGCTCCCGGCCACCAAACCTTTCTTCGGAGCCTGTGCCGCGTCGGCTTTCGGTTTTCGGACCATGACTGAATCCTTGTTCCACAAGCACTTAGGTTCCACTTGAACTGGACCGCGAAGTGGACCTCCGAGCGGACCCTTCGTTTTCGGCCGGCGGTCCAGCTCGCGACGGAAAATGTCGTAACTTGCCGGCAGAGTCTGGGTCTCGAATGTCGTCTGAGGCGCTGGTCGGAGGAGGGGTAGTTGACGTTCCAGTTCCGCTCCAGACAGGCCACCGGATGCCCATTTCTGGTAGGCGGACTCAAAGGGTTCTCTCTGATATCGCTTGTCGCCATCGCGCAACAGATCCCGGTCGGCGCGGGTGAGCGAGCTGGTTTTGTGGCTTTCCCACAGCAGCCGAACCTCAAAATACCGGGCCAGTCCCTTCGTATGGATCGCTTGCGCCGGAGCGAACATCTGTGAAAAGCGTGCCTCGGCTCCGTGGAATTTCTTGGGGGTAGGCGCCGCATAAATGAAGTGGAAGCGCTCCAAGCGGCGCCACAATCGTTCATAAGCTCGCAAGTGAGTAAGGTACGCACGCAAGCCCGGCTGGTCGGAATCGCAGTAGACAAACGTGGGCACAGGTGGCAGAGACCGAGAAATGAAGATCGGGAACCGGTCCACGAAGTCGCGGTCGGTATGGGAGGTTGAGTTTAGGCCGGTGTACCTCCGGCAGGGAAGAATCGCGAGCGGCAGGCGTAACTTCTCGTGGAAGTAGGAGACCTTCGCCGTCTCGGTCTCGAGATATTGGCTATCCAAATTCGCCAAGACGAAATCGAGAATGAACAGGCGTGTCTGGACCAGTTGGTTCGAGAGGCGCCGTCGATTGCGGAGGTCATCCTTGTCGATCGGCCCGTAAACCAGACGGGAGTACAGGTCAAAAACAAGCATCTGCCGGCCGTATTCAGTAGCCCGAACATGGCCTAGGACCAGCAGTTTGGTGGTGAAGCGGTGGAGAATACCGCCCTTGGTCTGGCCAGTGAAGCGCAGAAACTGGGGTCGAGTAAAGTACCCGGCGTGGGTTGTGACGAGATATATAAACGTCGCTTCTTCATTGGTGTAACCCAATCGGCACAGGGCAGCGAGATGTGCCGGCAAGACATTCATAGCGAGAAGTTCTCCCCCATGATCTCTGGGTCGGTTATGGCAGGGCGCAGTCGGGCTGCATCCTCGGGCAGGCGTAAATGCATTCACGACCCCGCAGTGCAGGAGAAACCAGCCTGGTTTTTGGCGCGAGCGTGGCTCGATGGCAGTGGCCGGTAGCTAGTTCCAGATCGACCTCGGCCATTCGCGCTCGGCCCTTTCGTACTCAATGCGGACGTCCATGGCAAGAAGCTTCCCCCTCTACTTATTACTAATGGGCAAGCGGGGCTTGAAATTGACCAAAAAAAAATTGACCAGATTATTTTTGACCGTTCCCGCTACTCCCGCTGAAGTCGGGGCGGCGACGGACTGTTGGGGGGCAGTTCCGAATCGCGTTTGGGTGACGCTGCCGTGACCGGGAGACTCTCTGGAACGGGGCCCTTGGGGCTCTCACACTCTGCGGTTGATTCCAGCTCTCGCGGAGATTGTGGGGTTACAAACCAACGATCGGTTGCCAGCTGGCCCGGCGCCCGCATGGTGCTGGATGAGGAAGACGTCATTGCGCACCCCGCCGCAGCAAGTCCAGAGTCAGCTCGTCGGGCTGCGGCGTGGCGGAAGCGAGCAGAGCAATGCCCAGGCCAATCAAGGCTTAGAGTCTGGAACGAGTCGAGGCGTGAGGTGGATGGAAGTGAGCGAAGGCATAATGGCCGCACGGCGCTAAATATGCAGCGCCGCGCGGTTTTTGTTACTCATGGTCATACAAACTCCTTTCGCCATAAGGTGGTCGTTAATCCGGCGGCGTCTAGGGAGGTTTAGGGCAGGGCTTCGGTGGGCCATTTGGCACGGCAACAGGGGTCCTACGAAGCTGCTTCACAATTTGCCGCCACCTGCGGTGCCTTTTGCTCGGCATCCATTCGCTGAATCATCGCGCGGAGCCACCCGCGGAGCGCCTCCTCGATCTCCTGCTGCGTCCCATAGTCATAGAGAAAATCCAGCGTCTCCCCCTTGGAGGTCAGCGGAATGTGGCGGCACGGGATTTTCTGGCCGCCGTCGCTCGTCGGCACCATTTTCGGGCTCCCTCTTGCATGCGCACGTTGGCCCTCTGGGTTAAGGAAAAATTCCTCCACGGTCGAAAAGGTTCTGAGGAATTACCGGTTTATTTATTGCTGGGCGCGATCACTCTGGCAACCTTGCTTCGACCACGCGGCGCCAAGCGAGTGGAGTATGAGGGCATCCCCAACAGTCAGCGCGGTGGGATCCGTAACAATCTTGTAGGCATAAGAGATCTCTGTGTTGAGCGTAATGCACCAGGGTTCGTGGCCAAGGGCACCGCCGCAGTGCTCACACGCGGCCTGGGCACTGTAACGGTTGCTGTGAAACCACGTGGTTGGAGCTTGGTCCGACATAAAGTAAACCTAGAAATGACAAAAGCTGCTACCTAACACTCAGCATCTTTCATCGATGTGTTACGACTTAATGCGCCAGCAATTCGCTCTCCATCTGCAGGCTCCTGTTCTGCCCTTTGGCAACCCAAGTGCTCCACCGTCTTGGACAAATCGTCAATTGGGAAATGGCATCTGGATGAGGCCGGACGCTCGACAGAAGCTACTTATGGAAAGGTTCCTTTGCATGATTCTGTTCGTTTGTGGTGGCTGGCTTCTCCGCTCCGTGCGATTGGAAAGCCAAGAGACAAAGAATTTCAAGAAGGAAGGAGGCTGTAATGGCCCGCATAATTGAGTTCTACCTGCCTGCGAAATTCCGAAGAAAAGAGCCGCTCATTACGCCGTCGCAGAAGGGAAAGGTCATTGTGTTCTGCGCCGAGGCTAAGAAGCCTGCATAGCCCTCAAGGTCCAAGTTTTACGCGACGGAGAAGCTGCGCGTTGAGTGCCACAATGATCGTGGAAAGATTCATCGCGATTGCGCCCACGCTCATGGGCAGATTAACTCCCCATCGGATAAATATCCCAGCAGCCGCCGGAATGGCAATCACGTTATAGACCGTTGCCCACACCAGATTTTGTACCATTTTTCGGTATGCGGCCCGCGACAGTTCGATCGCACGAACAACGTCACGGGGATCACTGCGCACGAGAACAATTCCGGCAGATTCCACTGCGACGTCAGTGCCGGCGCCGATTGCAATTCCAACGTCCGCCGTGGCCAGCGCTGGCGCATCATTCACGCCATCGCCGACCATTGCCACTCTCTTGCCGCCGGCCTGGAACTGCTCGACGGCCGATGCCTTGTCGGCAGGCAGAACCTGTGCCACGACTTCGTCAATCCCGAGGCGCTTCGCAACCGAATCTGCCACCGTTTGTGAATCCCCGGTGATCATTGCCACTCGGATGCCAAGCTCGTGCAGCGCCTTGACTGCGTCAGCGGACTCGGGACGAATCTCGTCTTCGACCGCGAGTCCACCGATCACGGCGCGGTCTCGAAGGACATAGAGTACTGTCTGTCCTTCGGACTCCCAGCTCCTCACAGTCTTATCGAGTTCGGCTGGAATGGCTGTTTTGGAGTCCGCCAGCATTCTCGGGCCGCCGACGGCCACACTATGTCCGTTCACAGTCGCGCGCGCTCCTCGCCCCGGCAGTGCCTTGAAGTTTGCCGATTGCTGAAGTTTGACGCCACGACGATTGGCGCCGCTGACGATGGCTTTCGCGATCGGGTGCTCGGAGTCTCCTTCTACTGCTGAGGCAAGTCCCAACAATTCTCCTTCATCGATACCAGCGACAGTCACGACTCCCGAAAGAACAGGAACTCCACGGGTAAGTGTTCCCGTCTTATCGAAGATCACTACGCTCAAATCGCGGGCGCGTTCGAGTGCCAGCCGATCTTTCACGAGCAAGCCATTTCGTGCGCCGAGCGAGGTAGAAATCGCAATTACAAGGGGAATTGCAAGCCCAAGAGCGTGCGGGCAGGCAATGACGAGTACCGTGGCTGTTCGGACGAGCGCGTGTTCTTTATCACCTGCCAGCCACCAATACGCCAACGTGAGCGTACCCGCTGTGACCGCAATGTAGAAAAGAAGTGCGGCGGCGCGGTCGGCCAGAGCTTGCGCCCTAGAACCGGAAGCCTGCGCAGCGGCGACTAGTCGCATGATGCCTGAAAGTGCCGTTTGCTCCCCGACGGCTGTTACGCGCACTCGGAGGCTTCCACCTGCCGCAACCGCTCCGCCCACTACGGCGGCGCCTGACGCTTTAGAAATCGGCCGCGACTCACCGGTGATTAGGGACTCGTCGACATCGGCCGTGCCCTCCAACACGATCCCGTCAGCAGGTACTCGAGATCCGGGCCGCACGAGGACGACATCGGCTACACGCAACTGCGCGAGAGGCACTTTGTCGATGCCTGACTCCGTTACCCGCTCGGCGCTGTCTGGCAGCAACGCGGCCAGCACGTCGAGCGCTCCTTGGGCTTGGGTAACCGCTTTCATCTCTAGCCAGTGCCCGAGAAGCATGACGCTGATCAACGTTGCAAGTTCCCACCAGACGTCAACTTCGAAAACACCGAAAGTCGCAGCAAGGGAGGCGGAAAATGCAACAACGATCGCCAGGCTGATCAGGGTCATCATGCCCGGCTGGCCGACGGAAAGCTCTCGCCGTGCACCCTGAATAAACACACTTCCGCCGTACACCAAGATGATGGTTCCCAGAATGGCAGGGATGAATCGCGATCCGGGAAAAGTGGGGACGCGGTAGCCAAGCCAGTGCTGTACCTCGCTGGACCAAACGACCACGGGAATTGTGAGCCCGAGGCTCACCCAAAATTTGTCCCGAAACGTGGCCACAGAGTGCCCGGCGTGCCGGTTGTGGCCCGAATGCTCACGTACATTTGTCGAGTACTCGCCGTGATTCCCGTGCATCCCTATTTCACCGGTGGCGGAGTGGAACTGGTCGAACGCCTGATATGTTCCTAAGCGACAATTCACTCTGCCTAATGTCTGACAGCGAGCACTCGCTCCCAAACCTGACGCCAGTCCATCTGACATTCACCCTGGCACTTGAACTCTTTCCCCCGGCCGCCCATTCTTCCTCCGCATTCAGGGCACACCCAATTCAGGATGCCGGAGACCACGTCTGCAGTCGCTTTGATCGTACTCAATCTGATAAACCTCATACATCACCTCACCCGTCACATCGAATGACCAGGCATCGAGAATCCCCTTCAGGCGGCGAAGCGCCGCAGGATTCTGTCACGTTCCGTATCTGACAGAACGTGAATTGCACTGCTGGGATTGCATTTCCAGTTCCAATACACGAAGAGAGAACTTTGATACTCGGTTCAAGAGACAGACATTGGGTTTGCGCAATGATGTAACTGAGTTATGACCCACAGCGTCAAAGCGCCATGAGGCAATTCGGCAAGAGGGGCAGTCGCCTTCGCAGTCCCGCCTCTGCTGAACCGTCATTCCACTGCGAAGGCGTCTTGCTCTCGGCGCTTCTTGAGCCGGAGATAGCGGCAGCACGTGCTGCCGGCACGGAGGACTCACGGAAAACGAAAGCCAATTGGCAATCGGCCCCCCACTGATGTCATAAGCCAGTCGAAATGCCGACAGCTGTCTATTGAAAGACTCCCATCTGGTCCTCAAACAGGACCCGGCAAACACCCACCAGGCTGAAAATGCGTGGCTAAAGTGACATGCCGATCAGCTGGAAACCACTTACCCCTTGTTCTCATACACCTGAAAGTAACTACGACATACAAAGGCCGCATGCATACGCGAGAAGAGACTCCCCCGACAGACAAAATCTGTTTGGCATCCGGCTTGCAAATCCACTGTGCATACCGTGTCTTTGGTGGGCACGGATGGGCTCAGGGTAACGTCATGACCGGATTGGTTGATTCTCCGAACGCACAATACGCAGTGATCGAGGCCCGTCGAACAGAAGGTCCTTCGGAGCGCTTTGTGATTGCTTATCCCGATGAAGAATCGTTGCGGGAACTCATCGCCGGACCCAGCATCATCGCGTGTGGCTTCGCCAACCGTGAGGAGGTTCAAGCCAACATCGACGCTGACTTCTGGACGGCCGCCGCCTGGAAGCAAACTCCAAGAGACCGAGCTGAGAAATATCAACGCCGAGTTCTTTCCGCAAAGCGGCGCTTAGGCGCCGGGTTCAACCTGACTCAGACCGGGAGAATCGTTCATGGCTTTCTCCAGGCGGCTGTGGCCGGGGCCATTCTCATCTTCTATTCCAGAAATGCCGTGTCCGCCGTAATTCGGTCATTTGTTGGAGGTTGATTTTAGTTGGGCGCGATGCATACGAGTTTGCGTTCATTGGAAGGCATTTCTTTGGTGAAGCGTTTTGTAGTGCGCTTGCTTTATGTGCCGCGAGGTTCTCAGAGGAGAAAGAGTGATGTCGCGTTTACGAAATATCATTCATGTTGTCGCATACGGGCTGCGTCCGATTCGTATGGTGCTGGCGCTCGCCATGGTTACCGCTTCTATGCCGGCGCATGCCCAAGAGACCTGGCGGCTGGATCCACAGCTTTCGATTGCTCGCTTGTCATTGGGATCGGCGTCGAATGCATTGGAGATCGGTTTGGCTCGTGTCAGCGGCAACGTGGTTTTCGATTCGAATGATCCCACCGACCCATCCGTCAATCTGACGATAACCCCGGGCAATGAGACAGGCGCCGACTACGGGAAAATGAGCTTTACATCGAAGCAATCCGGGACGACAAGTGACAGGACGTTGATAGTTACCGGCGATCTGTCTGTCACTCGCATCGAGCGGAGTGTGACGGCGGAGCCAAATGAAGCTTACGCCGGACCGCAGTACGGTAGCCCAGTGGCCCACACTGATACCGGAGAAATCACTGTGGTGTTTTCCGATCCTCGCCAGAACGCGGCACACAACGGTACGATGCACTTGTTAGGCACGAGCTCCATCACCCGCGAGGACTTGCCACAGTTTCTGGATGCACTAACGCTTGACCACTGGCCGACCAGCTTGGTGAACGATGAGAAATGTGAGGCGCCATCGACGGTTGGCGAGGACTACTCCGGTGTGAAGTGCACTGGAACAGAAATCGCAAGCGTTAACAACCCTGTGATCCCAACCGGAGGCACTGGGGGCGAGGGTTACTACGGCTTCGAACCTGCCGTTACCCCGGATCACAACTACGCTAGTATCACACTCGATGTGAAACTCAACCAGACGTCGGCGGCATCACAGGTCGTTTCAGGCGCGGCACCATCTGCTGCAAACCAATGATTTCATAATCAAATCTCGCAGGCGCTAGACCGTCGAGTTTTGAGGCTGAGTACGAATCCGGGTTGAAATACGGCACTACAATTCAGAGAGCAGGCAACAGCGTACAAACAAGATTTTATAAGCTACAAGAGGAAACGTACCATGAGCCTAATCGACGAATTTAATGCAGCTACACAAAGTCTTGACAGAATCCTCGAAAAAATGGAAGAAGCCGGTCCTGCTGAAAAGGAGAGGTTAGAAGCATACGTAAAATCAATGCAGGTAAAAGTGCAGCAAATTCTGAAAGCGATCTTAAGAGTTCATTGAGGTTGGTGCCGGGAACAGGACTTACATTGAGCCGCTCATGTTGTTCGCCCCGCAGCGTAGCGGTAAGGCGATGTGGGGCAAGGGGCCCGGCGTTTGAGGTCCCTTGCCCCACTCCAGCAATGTAGAAGCCTGCCTTCCACGAAGCTGCGAACTCCATCCGGCGTCATGTATCCCAACGCCGAGGGCCGACGGAAATGAGGCGATAAAGGCGACGGCGATAGCGAGGCTGATCAAGGTCATCATGCCCGGCTGGCGGCCGGGGAGCTCGCACCACGCGCCCTGAATAAAGACACTGCCACCTTACACCAGGACCATGCTGCCAAGAATGGCGGGGATCAATCGCGATCCCGGAACAGAGGGGCGTGATAGGCAAGCCAGCGCTGTACCTCGTCAGACCAGAAGACCACTGGAAACCTGAGCGCCAGGCTCAGCCAGGATTTGTCCCGAAACGCGGCCACAGCCGGGCGTGGCCCGAATGCTCACGTACATTTGTCGAGTACTCGCGAGCTTCATCCGAACAACATTCCTTAAAGGGCTTTGCGTTGCTGTCACTGTGATTCATTGCTTCGCAATCTGGCCCGCCGCCAAGGGCAGAAATACCTGGAACCGCGTATCGCCTGGTCTTGAGCTGACCTGAATGTTGCCCCTATGCTTCCTCACAATTCGTTGAACTGTATCCAAACCGAGGCCGCTGCCCTCTCCCACTCCCTTGGTGGTGAAAAATGGTTCAAAGATATGAGGCTGGACCTCAGTTGGAATCCCAGGACCGTTGTCCCCGATCTCGACCACCACACAAGTGTCGTCGCGATATGTGCGTACCCGAAGTTTCCCCCGGCCGTGCATGGCGTCAATGGCGTTATCAATGATGTTGGTCCAAACCTGATTCAGCTCACTGCCGAAAGAATCTACCAGAAAAGGGATCGGCTGGTAATCACGCTCCACCTCCACGCCGCCCTTGAGCTTGTGGTTCAGAATGGTCAGTGTGGTTTCCAGGCTCTTTACAACATCAACGTTCTGCACAGGAGCCTGGTCCATGAAGGTGTATTCCTTAATCGCGCGTACCAGGTCCGAAATCCGAGAGGTGCTGTTCTCGATTTCGTTCAGCAGTCCGGTGATCTCGAGTAACGCGGAGATTCTCATCATGGCGGCACGGGCAGTGTCCGCATCGAGCGAGGCAAACAGCGACTCTAGCAGCGCCGGCTTGGCGCCTTTGCGGGCGAGGTTAGCGGACAACTGCCACAAGTCGTTTTGCCCATGGCTGTGCAGCACCGAGTCAAGTTCATCTTCCAAGGTGCTGATTGTCAGCACATCAGGCGGAGGCTCATTTTTTTGAATGAGCGAATTCTCCAACTTCTCGATTTCAGACTTCTGCGCGGCAGTGAGATCGCGGGAACCCAGTTCTTGGCTCGCATCTTTGATTTGTTTCAAAGTGCTGCGCAACTGACTGGCAGCACGTTTCGCAGCAGAAGCTGGATTGTTGAGTTCATGCGCCAACCCGGCGGAAAGCTTGCCCAAAGCTGCCAACCTGTCACGCTGCTGTTCAATTCTGGTCGATTCGCGGATGCGGTCCGACATCAACGCCACCAGGCGGCTGGCGAACTCCGGCATCTTCTGTACTAAATCTGGGAACCGCGAGGAGGGGAAGCGCAAAACGCGGCTGTTGGTGAGCGCGCGTCCAGTCAACGGAAACTGTTTCATCCGGGAAAAGGGCAGCACTCCAGTCGCATCGCCGGGTTTGGACACAAATGTCACGAGGCCGCCGGACAGCTCGCCTCTGATCTGAAGCTGCCCATCTAGGACCACGAACATCGCATCCGCGGGATCCCCCTGGTGTACGTAGACTTCGTCTGGCTTGAGCGCAAGTTCTTGGGATTGGCCGATGAACCAGGCGATCTGATCATCCGGCAAATCCGCGAATATCGGCAGGCGAAGAAGTTCCGACGCTTCCACCATGTTCCCGTTACACCTTGCTCAAGTACTGATGAATGAACTGCACAGCCACCGACCCTTCGCCCACTCCGGAAGCCACGCGCTTTACTGAGCCATGGCGCACATCACCCACCGCAAACAATCCGGGAATGTTGGTCTCAAGAAGGAAAGGATCACGGTCCAGTGTCCAGCCCTTCGGCCGGGCGCCATCCCATAGAAGATCGGGGCCGGTGAGAATGAATCCGTGATCGTCGCGTTCAACCACATCCGCCAGCCAGTCGGTCCGTGGCATCGCGCCGATGAAAATAAACATGGCATTGGCCGGCACGCGCTCGATCTTATTAGTATCCAAGCAAAGCACTGAGATCTCTTCCAGGTGCTTGTCTCCATGCACTTCGGCTACGCTGGCGCGCGTCCACAATTGAATGTTGGGCGTCCGCTGGATCTGATCGATAAGATATTGCGACATGGTTCGGGAAAGAGAGTCGCCGCGCACCAGCATGACCACGCGGTCGGCGTATCTGGCGAAGTTCATGGCCGCCTGACCGGCGGAGTTTGCCGCACCCACTACGTATACAGTTTCGCCTTTAGAGGAGAGCGCTTCGGTTGCGCCCCCGCCGTAATACACGCCCGCCCCCCGAAGCCGGTCGACACCCGTTGCATCCAATCGCCGCCACTGCACACCGGTTGCGATCATCAGTGCATGGCAGGAGATTTCGCTGCTGTCTCCCAGCTTGATGATGCGATACGGCCCTTCTACACGAACTGCGACGGCTTCCTGCGGTGACAGAATTTCCACTCCAAAGCGCCGCGCTTGCACCACGGCGCGTCGAGCCAAGTCGGCGCCGCTCAGCCCCGTAGGAAATCCCAAATAATTCTCGATCCGTGAACTCATTCCCGCCTGGCCGCCGGGGGCTTCACGCTCGACGATCACCGTATGCAAGCCCTCCGATGCACCGTAAACAGCTGCCGCCAGGCCCGCCGGTCCTCCACCGATGATCGCCAGATCATAAAAACTGGTTTGCGCACGAGTCCGCAGCCCCACTCTTTGCGCGACCTCGGCAGGCGCGCTCTCCAGAAGCTTGGTGCCATCGGGGAAAAGCACGATCGGCAGATTAGCAGCCTCCGGCCCAAGGGCATCCAGAAGTCGCTTAGTTTCCGCATCGTTGGCGGAGAGCTCAACATCGATCCACTGGTAAGGAACGTGATTGCGAGCCAGGAAATCGCGCAACTCGTAAGAGCGGGGCGACCAGCGTGTACCCAAAACCCGGATTCCATCAAATGGCGGGCGATACGAGGCCTGCCAGTCGTCCAGCAGGTCATCCAGTTGGGGATACAAATGCTCTTCAGGCGGATCCCAGGGCTTCAGGAAAAAGTAGTTGATGCCCGCTTCATTGATAGCGCTGATAGCGGCATTCGTATCGGCATACGCGGTCAGCAAAGCGCGCTTGGCTTCGGGAAATATCTCTCGCGCTTTCTGAAGAAATTGCACGCCATCCATTCTTGGCATACGCTGGTCCGCGAGCAGGAGGGCAACGCTGTCGCTGCGAAGCTTTAACTGGTTCAGAAGATCCAGTGCCCCCTCGGGAGAATCGCTCGCCAACACATGGTATTGGGCGCCATAGTGCGAACGCAGGTCGCGCTCGATGGCTCGCACAACGTCTGCGTCGTCATCCACAGTCAGTAATATTGGCTTTGCCATGGTCTGCTTTCAGACTTGCGCAGGAGGTCGAGATTTGGAGGTAAATCCAGCATATTTTCATGCGGCCTTTTGTACCGACTGTTCGAGGCGACGCCACCGACGATGGTCGTTGGCGATGAGAGTGTCGGCTTCCGCCGGACCGCTGGTTCCAGCCGCATAATTCGGGAACGATGGCAGAGGCAATTGCGCCCACGCTTCTTCGATGGGCGTGATGATGCGCCACTCGGCTTCCACTTCATCTCCGCGCGTGAAGAGCGTAGCGTCGCCACGCATGGCGTCGAGGAGTAAGGTGGTGTACGCTTCTGGTGTTGCAGCGCCAAAGGCCGTCCGGTAACAGAATTCCGCCTGCACCGGGGCCATCCGCATCTGCGCAGCCGGTCTCTTCGCACCAAACTCCACAGTAATGCCTTCGTCAGGCTGAATACCCAGCGTAATCACATTCGGGTCGATCTCTTCGTCTGGAGTGCGCGCAAACAGCGCTTGCGGCGTGCGCTTGAAATGAACAGAGATCTCGGTCATGCGTCGCGCGAGCCGTTTGCCAGTACGCACGAAGAACGGCACGCCAGCCCACCGCCAATTATCGATATAGAACTCCAGTGCGACGTAGGTTTCTGTTGAGGACTTTTCGCGCATGCCAGGCTCCTGGCGGTAACCGGGCACTGCGCGGTCGTTAATTTCGCCGGGGCCATACTGACCGCGCACAGTCCGACGGCCCACTTCTTCGACGCTCATCGGGCGAATGGAACGGAATACCTGGACCTTCTGCTCGCGAACGGCATCGGCATCGAAGGCAATAGGCGGCTCCATCGCGGTCAAGGCGACCAATTGCAGCATGTGATTTGCCACCATGTCGCGTAGGGCGCCGGTCTCCTCATAGAATGAGGCACGATTCTCAACGCCTACCGTCTCCGCTGCAGTGATTTCGACATAGTCCGCATAGTTGCGATTCCAGACAGGCTCGAACAGAGAGTTGCCGAACCGGAATACGAGGATGTTCTGTACCGTTTCTTTACCCAGGTAATGGTCAATCCGATAAATGTTGCTCTCATCGAACGTGCGTAGGACCGTCCGGTTGAGCTGTCTAGCGCTGTCTAGGTCGCGTCCGAACGGCTTCTCCAGCACGATACGCGACCAACCTTGATCGTTACGATTCAGGCCCGCTGAGCCGAGGCCCTCGATGATGGGAGCTGCGACGGAGGCGGGCGTCGACACGTAGAAAAGGTGGTTTGTGCTCGACCCTGCTTGATGCATTTCTTCGAGTTTCGCGCCGAGATGACGGTAGAAGTCGGTGTTGCTCGGATCTCCAACCATATAGAAAAGACGCTTCTCAAAGTTCGCCCACTGCTCATGATCAAGGTGGCGGATCCCACCAGACTCCAAGGCTCCCTGGCGCATTCGCGCACGAAACTCTTCCGTCGTCATTGGACTGCGGCCAACCCCCAGCACCTCGAACTTGCGCGGCACGCAGCCGACGCAGGTCAGGTCATAAAGTCCCGGAATCAACTTGCGTCGTGTCAGATCGCCCGAAGCGCCAAAGATCACGAGCAAAGCCGATCCCGCCTGTGGCAAAGACGCCATTCTTGTTGGTTGAACGCTTGTTGCTTGTATGACTGCACTCACAGCCCACCTCCATTTGGACTAAGGTTCTAGAAGTTCCTTACAATCTTTCGTTCCCGGAGGCGCCCATGTATAGCAGCCCAGCGGCCCGCGCGAAGTATTTCTCATTAGTGACACTTTGCAATCGCGATCATTCGTAGCCGGTCACTCTGAGATGCCGGCGAGTCCTAGAGACGCCCCAGGCTTGCACCTCCATCCACAAACAGGGTCTGCCCTGTGATGAAAGCGGCCTTCTCGCCGGCAAGAAATGCGATCGCCGCCGCAATTTCCTCGGGCTGGGCGAAACGTCTCATTGGCACACTCCTCAGATAACGGGCCTCCCCTTCGCTGCCGGGCGGGCTGTTGGCGCGGAATAGTTCTGTCTCGGTCGGTCCTGGCGCAATGGCATTTGCCGTAATGCCGTCGGCTGCGAGTTCAACCGCCATGGTGCGCGTCAAACTTTCTAGCGCTGCCTTTGCTGCTGCGTAACTTGAACGAAACGCGAACCCGCGAGTCACCAGGCTAGTCACATTGATAATGCGGCCGAAACGCGCGGAGCGCATGCCTGGCAATAGAGCCTGAGTCAGTTGTAGTGCTGGGCGGACATTCAAGTCCATGATTGCGGTGAACACGTTGGGTTGGACGTCGTCAAAGGTCTCTTGTTTGGCAAGTCCGACGTTGTTGACAATTCCAAGCATATTTCCGCGAGCACCTAAGTCCTTGGCCAGAGCCTGGGTCTGATTCTGGTCTGCCAGATCTGCCTCGATGAAGACGCCTGGGAAGCATCGCGGGGAACGGCGAGCAACGCCTATAACCGACCAACCCTGTTCGAATAAAGCGTCGGCCGAGGCGCGGCCGATCCCCTTCGATGCTCCAGTAATCACGATGGACTTGCTCATCGCGAGCACCATAAATGCTTCTGGAGTGGACCCGAGGGAGATAAATGGCCACCACCAATCAACACATGCAATTGTTTCGGCTGCATCCTCTTGTTATTACTGCCTGCGCCGATGAGTCGTCGTTCCTTCATGCGACTTGTTCTTTGGAAGGTGCACGCTCTGTGTTGGCTTGCATTGCCTTCACGAGGTCGGCGGCGGATGCTCCTTCGAGTGACAGTCCGTAGCCGACTTCTCGAACGATGCGCTCCTTCAACGGATGAATGAAGTGCACGCGCGTGTTGCGGCGCGTCACTTCCGGTACCTTGAGGTACAGAGCGGCGAGTTCCCGCGCTCGGCTGAGCGCCTTTCCGTTCGCCACAACTTCGGCAACCACCCCCCATTCGTGCGCGGTAAGTGCGGTCAGCGGCTGTGGATTCAGCAGGAACGCCTCCGCTCGCCCCGCACCAGCGCGATAACTCCACGTGGTAAAGATGCCGTCACCGGGAACAATGCCCCCAGCGAAGTGTGGTAGATCGTGGAAGGTCGCCTCTTCAGCCGCCACGATCACATTCGCCAGCAGCGCATATTCGGAATGCACATGCGCGCGTCCCTCGACGGCCGCGATCACCGGCACCCGTATGTTGGCCAGGTTTTCCAGAATCTGAGTGCCTTCGTCGTGAACCTGGCTCCAAACGCCGGGATCGGCAACGTTGCCGAAGGATGAAAAATCGATACCAGGAATGAACTCGCCACCTGCGCCCGTCAAGATGACGATCTTATTCGCTCGATCTTGGGCGATCCGGTAAAAGGCGTCCACAAATTCTGTATGGTCTTGCGCTGTGAAAGTGAAGGGTCCGCCTTTGCTGTGAAATTCAGCTACCAGCACACCAGTGGCATCTCGCGTGAGCTTCAGACTGCGATAGGCATCGAAGTAGTTAGCCTTAACTGCGTTCATAGTATTTTCCTCTCTGTCTCGTCCCGTCGGACCGAATTAGACTCGCAAATTAACATCCGCAATCGCCTGAGAGTTTCGGAAGGCTCCGGACGAATTGTGTAATCTGCGTTCACATCGGCTGCGCGGATGATCCCTTGCTTGTCGACCACGTACCGTGCAGGTATCGGCAATCGGTACTCCGGCTCATCGTGGAACCTGTCCGGTACATTGCCGAACGACTTGTAAAGATCGCGCAAGTAATCCGGCAGCATAAAGACTAGGCGAAATTGCTCTGCGGTCTTCAGATGAAGATCGGTCAGCATGTCGAATGTCAGGTTCAGCTTCTTATGCAGAGCCCGCGTATACCGTTCAAGTTCGGGAGTGAGGACGACGATCTGCGCTCCCAATGCGCGGACGTCAGAATTGATTCCCTGTAGAGCCTCCAGCTCCATATTGCAATAAGGTCACCAGTGTCCCCGGAAGAAGCTGATAACCAGCGGTCCTTGTCGGAGGAGGTCGCTGGAGGACACTTGCACGTGGTCCTGATTGAACAAGGCGAAGGTCGGTGCGCGGTCTCCAACTGTCAGCGCTTGTTCTTCGACTCCGGACGCCTTGAGTTGGGCAGTCGCTCGATGCATCTTCTCGATAGCCTCGTCCGGTGCGTTGTACGGCGGGGCTCCAGACTCGAATACGTTCCTGAACTCATCCAGACGATCCTGAAGATTTGTCATTGCCTTTTCACTCATTTCGTCGTTCTCGCGAGTGCTCCACGACGGCACGCGTTATCACAACATCATTGACTTCGTGTCCAGACCCGTGGCCCCGCTCGGTTCCGGCGGGCTGGGAGTGGCGATTTGCGGTGTCCCGTTTCCTTCATAGCACCGCACGGTAAAGGTGTGCCTGCCCGACTGATAGGGCCAATCGTATCGCCAGATGACCCAGGTCAACTCCGACAGCGGAGAGCGTAGCTCCGCCCGCTCCCACGGACCGCCGTCCACCTGCACTTCAACTTTCGATATTCCCCGCGCCCCCGCATGCGCAATCCCGCCAATCGGCACCAGCTTGCGGTGATCGGTGCCGATCATGGTCATATCGACCGCGACCGTGTCGATCACTGAGGTTGCATGCATTTGCGCCACCTTGTTCCAGCCGCGCTCGACCCAGTAGCCTGGTTCCCAATGATTAGTGGCTTCGATGGATTCGATCCATTTGGGCTGCTTCATACCATGTATGTCGGGAATATAGATTCTGAGCGGAAAGCCGTGCTCCCGCGGGAGCGGTACGCCGTCCCAGGCATAAGTCAGCATGATCCGCGGATCGCCCTTGATCGCCTCCAGAGAAACCACTTCAAAGAACTGATCTGCCGAGCACATCTTCAAGTGGGTCGCACCCGGCTTGAGGCGTAGATCCGCTAGCAATCGCTGGAGGCTCACCCCGGTCCAGCGCTGTGTACCGATCAAGTCGCTGCCGACCGGATTCGAAATACACGACAGCGTGACGAACTGGTGCATGGGTTCGTAGCTCTGCAATTGTTCTAGTGTGAGGGCCAGTGGTCTTTCCACGAGCCCGGAAACCTTCAGGCGCCACTGCCGCTGGTCGATTGTCGGTGGAATGGTGTTGATATCAATGCGGTAATGTCGGTCCAGAGGAGTAAATTCGGGCCGGGTGCCCGGCGGAGGTTGCACCGTCGCATTCGTGTTGGGCAGCGGATGCGTTGCTGACCACCGCATCAACTCGCCGCCGGCCTTCGTCACCGCTTCTCGGCGTCGCGCTTCGGCTAACTCGCCCACCACTGCTCCCGCGACCGTGATCAGCGCCGTAGTGCCACCTAGCTTTACCAGGAAGCGACGGCGGTCAATGCGCTCAACCGCTGCTTCGGCGAGTTGCTCAGTTGACTGCGCAATACCGATCAGCTGTTGTTCTGCCCGGCCGAGAACTGCACCCCAAATGAGAAATGCCGCCAGCACCCAGACTGCACCCGCCCCCGGCCCGATATTCGCGGTCGCGCTCGCGTGCAGGCTGATGAGCATTGCTGGAAAGCCGAAAACAGCTCCGAGCACCAGTCCCACAGTAAGTCCATATCTGCTGCGTGTGCCGCGAAGAACCAAGAAGAGAATCACGCCGCCGACAACCGCGGCGATCAACAGAATAGCGATGGCTATCGCCTGTTCCGCCATTTTCGCGGTCGCTGCAATCGGACCCAGGTTGAGCACTCGAATGATGGTCACCATCGTCCCGATGCCGAACCCGATGAGGCGCCCAGGAAGGACTCGCGTCAGCCAGTCAAAAGTGTCAAAAGGCACGAAAGGGAGTCCGGCCACTCTCCATGCAAAGAAGAAAATCCCAATCAGCGCTGCCGTCAGCATGGCGGCCACAGACAAACCGCCAAAAATTCCCGGCCGCTCTCGTGTGCTCATCTTGAGCCTTCTTTATGTTGCTGTACACGCCGCACATTGCAGCGTTCAGATTTGGGCCACGCCACCATCGACATAAAGCTCTGCACCCGAGACATAGCTGGCCTCATCGGAAGCGAGGAATGAAACAGCTTTGGCAATCTCGTCGGGGTCTCCCAATCTTCCGAGTGGGACGTTGTTCTCCATCTCCTTTTTCATCTTCAGGAGCGCCTCGCCCTGCTGGAGGTCTTCCAGAATCGGTGTGTCGATGTGACCCGGGCTGAGCACATTCACTCGGATGCGGCGATCCCGCAAGTCATTAGTCCAAGTTCGCGCAAAAGAACGTACTGCGGCCTTGGTGGCGCTATACACGCTCATTGCGGGAAAGCCCTTGATATCGGCAATAGATCCATTAAGGATGATGGAGCCTCCGTCCTTCATTAGCGGAAGACCCTTTTGCACGGAAAAGAAGAGCCCTTTCACGTTGGCGTCGAAGTGAAGGTCGAAAAACTTCTCGTCGACCGTCCCAAACGGGGCCAACTTCGCGAGGCCGGCATTGGCAAAGATGATGTCGATCCGTCGATTCTGTTTTTTTACTGCGTCGTATAAACGATCAAGGTCAGAAAGCTTGGCCACGTCGCCCTGTACCGCCGTCACGTTCTTTCCAATCTCGGCAGCTGCAGCATCCAGCGCGTCTTTACCGCGGCCAGTAATGAAGACGTGATCCATCCCTTCTTGGACGAAGCGCTTCGCGGTAGCTAGGCCCATTCCCGCCGAGCCTCCGGTGACAACCGCGACCTTTCCCTCAAACTTCTTTGACATAACAAGTCCTTTCGTGAGCAGTCAACCTAGCGCGAACTACGCATGATTCACTGCAACTGATATTCCAAGTCGATGTCATCGGACACCTTGTTCTCAGGTGCGACGACGGACTCAAAAGCAAGCGAATACGGTCAAGATCGTGAGGGATCGGACATCCAAAGACTTCCGATGATAAGATGGCGGCGTCGAAATATCGCCTGACGCCATATCGACCTTTGGGGCAGCGTATGGCACAACTTGGTTTCAAAAGGTGTTTAAGGCAGGAACAACTAACTTTTCTGCGAGCCCGTGCAAGCGCGCCGGGCAAAACACCGAACGGGACTCATACCGCCAGTTCCGGTCCGCCGTTGACCTCATCGATGAGTCGCTGATACCGGGGTCGGTATATCCCGAGCCTCTTCATCTTGGAGACTAATGTTGTACGCTTAAGCCCCAGCCGGGCGGCCGCTCCCCGCGGTCCTCCTATCATTCCCCCGGCAGCCCGCAATGTCTGCAAGATCAGAGTTGCTTCGTGTTCGCGCAGTGTGCCCTGCGGAGCAACCGTGGGAATTGTATTCGTTTGTGATGGAGGCAGAGGATTGGGCAGCACGCCATCGTCCGATCGGATGACAGCCCGTTCAATGAGGTTTTGGAGTTCACGTACATTGCCGGGCCAAGGGTATGCAATGAACGCATTCATCGTTGTCTCGGGTATCTGTTCAATGTGCTTCCCCATGCGCCGGGCGAACACCTCTACGAAGTGCTAGACCAACTGACGTATGTCCTCTCGGCGTTCTCGCAACGGGGGAACCAGGACAGGAAATACGTTCAGCCGATAGTAAAGATCGCTGCGGAATTCATTGTGTGCAACCATCTGGGCCAGATCGCGATGGGTGGCGGCAACCAGACGCACATTGATGTGATGTGTGCGGCCGCTGCCTAGGCGCTCGAATTCCTGTTCCTGCAAAACCCGCAGAAGTTTCGGCTGCACGGCCAGCGGCAAGTCCCCGATTTCGTCCAGGAAGAGAGTGCCGGTATCCGCCATCTCGAAGCGGCCAATTTTTTGTGCTACGGCCCCGGTAAAGGCACCCTTCTCGTGCCCAAACAACTCACTCTCCAAGAGATCGAAAGGGATGGCAGCGCAGTTAAGCTTCACGAAGGGGCGTCCGCAGCGCGCGCTCAGATTGTGAATGGCATGGGCGATCAATTCCTTCCCCGTTCCGGTTTCTCCCAGAACCAGCACAGTGGAATCAGTTGGCGCCACACGTTGCACTTCCGCGAGAGCTGATTCGAGAGCGGGACTGTTGCCGACAATGTGATCAAATTGTCGGTCTCTGTCGTCCCGTTCGTCAGAGCGTAGTCGCTCAAAGGCGCCCACAACTACCTCCCACAAAACCGCGCAGTCGACTTAAATCAGCCCTCAACCTCCAAGGCCGCTCGAACGATCTCAAGTAGAATTGCGCCATCAAAAGGCTTGACCATAAATTTCACTGCACCGCCTCGCATTGCCTGCAATCGCATGTCTTCTTCCCCGTGTGCAGTAATGAAAATGGTCGGAATCGGGCAGCGATCAGCATTCAACTTGGCCTGGAGGTCCAGCCCAGACATCCCCGGCATGCGGATGTCGCTGATCAGACACCCCGTTTCTTGTTGCCGGCCAGAGCTTAAGAAATCCTCGGCAGAGGCAAACGATTGTACTGAAAGGCCTTCCGATTTCAACAAACGTTGAATGGCGACTCGATACGATTCGTCGTCCTCGATAACGGCAACCATTTTTCGATTCCTCTCTCTAGCCATGCACGTACAGGATTAATCCGCGGTGCG
>Ga0207132_1031_pt1 | contig 30501 bp, 28 predicted proteins | sample Alteio_BWMinHeat_14_FD_153554 | JGI IMG/M metagenome (GOLD analysis project Ga0207132, IMG submission 153554) | Enriched cells from forest soil in Barre Woods Harvard Forest LTER site, Petersham, Massachusetts, United States -... | ecosystem: Environmental > Terrestrial > Soil > Temperate forest >...
GCTCGAAAGGTGCCGAAAACTAGCGTAGTTTAAAAAAATTCCTTGTCCACACACCGGATAAATCCGACATTGAACATCCGAAATCCGAAATCTTCCACACCCAAATTGTTACTAACATTGGTGTTAAAAAATCATTAATTTTCTTAACTTCGCAGGTCGTTTAAAAAACCCATTTTAAGCGTGCAATGATTCAAAGATTCCACAGATAACCAAAGATGGCCGAAGAAACAGAAAACGGAAATACCCCCCCAGAAGACAGAATAATTTCGATAAATATTGATGAAGAAATGCGATCAGCCTACATTGATTATTCAATGTCTGTTATCGTATCCAGGGCATTACCTGATGTCCGCGACGGTTTAAAACCAGTACACAGGCGTGTGCTTTACGGCATGCTCGACCTGGGTCTGAATAATAACAAACCCTATAAAAAATCGGCCCGTATAGTAGGAGAAGTGCTCGGTAAGTACCATCCTCACGGCGATAAATCGGTTTATGATGCCATGGTACGTATGGCCCAGGACTGGAGCCTGCGCTACCCCTTTGTCGACGGACAAGGCAACTACGGATCAATTGACGGCGATGAGCCGGCAGCGATGCGGTACACCGAAGCAAGACTGCAAAAGATAGCCGAAGAGATGTTGGCTGATATCAATAAAGACACCATCGACTTCCAGCTTAATTTTGATGACTCGCTGGAGGAACCAACCGTGTTGCCGTCAAAATTCCCCAACCTGCTGGTAAACGGCGCATCGGGTATAGCGGTGGGTATGGCAACCAATATGGCTCCCCACAACCTGACCGAAGTTATTAATGCGACGCTGGCCCTGATTGATAACCGCAGTATAGATATACCCGAATTAATGAAGCACATCAAGGGTCCTGATTTCCCTACGGGCGGCATTATTTACGGCTATGAGGGCGCCAAGGAAGCATTTGAAACCGGCAGAGGCCGCATTGTAGTAAGAGCCCGGGCCGAAATTGAGACCCATAATAACCATGAGCGGATAATCGTTACCGAAGTTCCATACCAGGTCAACAAATCGCTGATGATAGAGCGTACTGCCGACCTGGTTAATGATAAAAAACTTGAGGGCATATCGGCTATCAGGGATGAATCAAACAGGTTGGGTATTCGCGTCGTTTACGAAATAAAGCGCGATGCCAATGCGGCAATTGTTCTTAATAACCTATACAAATATACCGCACTTCAGACATCGTTCAGTATCAATAATATAGCGCTAGTGCATGGCAGGCCAATGATGTTGAATCTGAGGGACCTGATCCATCATTTTGTTGAGCACAGGCATGAAGTAGTTATTCGCCGTACAAAGTTTGAGCTTGCGGAGGCCGAAAAACGCGCCCACATACTTCAAGGCTTACTCATCGCCTTAGATCACCTGGATGAAGTAATCCGGCTGATCAGGGCTTCGAATACGCCGGATGATGCACGGGAGGGTTTAATGACCCAGTTTGGCTTGACGGACATCCAGGCCCGGGCAATACTTGATATGACCCTGAGAAGGCTGACAGGACTTGAGCGCGATAAGATCAAAGACGAATATGAGAGCCTGATGAAGCTGATCGACCATTTAAACACGATCCTGGCAGACGAAGGTTTGCGGATGCAGATCATTAAGGACGAGTTGATCGAAATAAGGGATAAATATGGCGATGAGCGCAAAACCGAGATGATCCATTCATCGGCAGAGATGCAGTCCGAGGATTTTATTGAGGATGAGGACGTCGTGATCACCATTTCGCGCGAGGGCTATATTAAACGTACGCCGCTGACTGAATATCGCAGGCAGGGCAGGGGGGGCAAAGGCTCAATTGGCAGCAATAGCCGCGATGCCGATTTCATAGAGCATTTGCTAATCGCCTCAAACCATAACTATATGCTTTTCTTTACCGAATCAGGGCAATGTTTCTGGCTCAGAGTGTTTGAAATACCCGAAGGATCGCGCACATCAAAAGGGCGGGCCATACAGAATATTATCAACATCCCTAAGGAGGAAAATATCAAAGCATATATTAAGCTAATCAATCTTAAGGATAAAGAATATCTCGAGAATAACTTTATTATTATGTGTACCCGTAAAGGTACCATTAAGAAAACCTCGCTCGACGCGTACTCGCGTCCGCGTGCCAATGGCATAAATGCAATAAATATTAATGAAGGCGATTCGCTTTTAGAGGCTAATTTGACGAGCGGCGCCAGCGAAATAGTAATGGCGCTGAAATCGGGCCGGGCCATACGCTTCAATGAATCGAAAGTAAGACCTATGGGCCGTACTGCGACAGGGGTGCGCGGCATAACACTTGAAGACGAGAACGACGAAGTGGTAGGCATGATCAGTATTGACGATCCGGAAACAACGGTGCTGGTAGTATCCGAAAAAGGATACGGCAAACGCACCGACATAGATGATTACCGGGTAACCAACCGCGGAGGGAAGGGTGTTAAAACATTAAACATTACTGAAAAAACCGGAAACCTTGTTGCCATAAAAGGTGTTACTGACAAAGAAGACCTGATGATCATCAATAAATCAGGTATTATTATAAGGATAGCAATAAGTGAGCTGAGGACGATGGGTAGAGCCACCCAGGGAGTGCGGCTTATTACATTGAAAGAAAATGATGAGATCGCATCGGTAGCAAAAATAGAACACGACGACGAAGAAGAGAAGGATTTTGAAACCGAAAACAATAATACCCCACCAACAGACGATAATAAGGACGACACAACGGAATAAGCCAAATGCAAGGCCGTAAAGTAACATTAACGCTCTTAATCGTATTGTTTATTTCACCCGCAGCTTTTTGCCAGTCGGAAATGCTGAAGGGCGTGGTAAATAATCTTGCTTATTACAAGCAAAAAAAGGACCTGAAATATTTAGGCAATGCAAAAAACTCGGTCGATAGTTTATTTAAGGCCTCGCCGGATTCGCTTGACATTACCCGGAACGTTTATAAGGCCGTTGTTTATTCAAGTATTTTAGACATCGACTCGTTAAATAAGCTGAACGAACCGGCTGCAATGTTGCCACAGACGGCATACCTGGTAGATAAATTGCAAAACAGGGCCAAAATTTATCGTTACGAACCCGAAATAGCGTACTCGAAGCGCTGTTTGGCAAACGCCTACATACGCAAAGCATTTTTTTTCGCTAAAACATCTGACTTTAACAATGCCTTGCCATTGTTCGAAGCCGCGAAAAAATATGCGCCTTCTTTTAAACCCTTAAACGCCTATATTGCATGGACAAACAACAAACTGGGCAATTTGAATGCCGCTGCAAGGTACTATGCTGAACTGACAAAAGGCGATAGCATTACAGCCGAATATGCAGAAGAGGCGTCGAATATTTACAAATCATTTGGCGATACCGTTGCTGCACTGAATGTTATAAAAAAGGCGCGGAAGGTATTGCCTGCTGACCGGTCGCTGTTACTCGATGAGGCAAATATTTATACCAATAGAAGAGATTATCATTCATTAGTAAATTTGTTGCCCGCTTTGCTTGATATTAATATAAATAACGCGGATATTGCATTCGTGGCAGCAAATTGTTACGACCATTTAAACCAGTATGACAAAGCGGAATCGTTGTACTTAAGGTCTATTGAATTAAACGGATCCGTTTACGAACCGATATTTAATTTAGGATTACTCTATTTTAAACAAAGCAAAAACCTTCAATATAGTGGAGATAGCGTGCAAAATGAGGCCCGTGCGGCGCAATGGCTTGAAAGGGCCAATGAAATATCGCCTAATAATATTAATTGCCTCCAGGTATTGAAATTAGTATACGCACAAACCGGAAACCAAAACCAGGTAAACAGGATAAATAATAAACTAAAACAATTAACTAATCAGTAATAAACCATGAAAATCAAACTTTTGATGATAGGCCTTTTGGGTTTAGTATCAGCCACAACATTTGCGCAGACACGCGATTTAAAAAATGCGCAGGAAAGTTATGATCAATATGACATATCCAAGGGACAAAAATTGCTGGAAGCGAAAAATAAAGCGAGCCTGGCAGATGCAAAGGCCTCGATAGATAAAGCCGTGACAAATGATAAAAATGCAGCTTTGCCACAAACTTATGCGTTAAAAGGTGCAATTTATGGCGCGCTTGCCGTACAGGATACAGTGCCAGCTACCTCGGCGCCGCTATTGGCAACCGCACAGGAGGCTATTAAAAAAGCCAAAGAGCTGGATACTAAGGGAGAATTTAAAAAGCTGATAGGGGACGCAAATAATTACGCAGCGATATACTATAATGTTTTAGGCGTGAAGCAATACCAAAGCGGGAAATATGAACTAGCTTATCAGTCCTTTGACAGTTGGAACCAGGCGCAGCCGGATACTACGTCGTTGTATTATGCTGCTCTGGCTGCCTCTAATGCGGGCACCAATAATGCTAAATTCTACCCGTATGCCATAACTGATTATAACAAACTTTTGGCCACCAACTATTCGCAGAATGCCAAAGTGTATGGTTACCTGGCAAGCTTATATATGGTTACAAAAGACACAACGAATGCATTAAAGACAGTAAGCGCAGGCGTAGCAAAATTCCCGGCAAATTCCGAACTACAGGAGATGCAGGTACGAATGGCCTTGCAGGCAGGCAAGGAAAACTCGATAATGGCAACTATTGAAGGCGCCATTGCAAATGATCCGAAAAATAAGACACTTTACTATTATGCAGCGCTTACCTATTCGCGGATAGGCGATGCCGACGATGACAAATCGACTAGGGCCAAGGATGCCGCAGCAAAAGCCAATCTTAATAAATCTGCGCTGGATAACTATGCCAAGGCAGCCGACTATTACAAAAAAGCCCTCGCAATTGATGCGGAGTATTTTGATGCAAATTTAAATTTGGGCTATGTATTGATGAAACCGGCGATTGACCTTTACAATACAGCCAATAATCTGCCGTCGAACGCTACGCAAAAGCAATACGACGACTTGAGGGCAAAAGCCGATGCGCAATTCGATATTGCAAAACCTTATTTGCAGAAAGCCGTGGATCTGAATCCAAAATCGAAAGACGCATTATTTAATTTAAGAAACTACTATAAGGGAAAATACGATAAGCCTCACGCTGCCGAGAATAAAGCAAAGGCTGATGATCTTAAAAAACAGATCGACGCGCTGTAGTCGATACGAAACAGAATAGGGGCAATTGTTAAAAGCCCCTTTTCTATTTGTATACTACTTAACATAATGTTAATTATGAGACAAACAATAGTCCTTATTCAGAGAGTCGGAATATGCCTGAATCAACGCCTTCCCTGATAAAACCGGCAACGACGGACGGATCTATCTCATCATTGTGAATGGTAAATTTTTCCACGCCGTTAAAGTCTGCATACAGATCGAGAAATTTTTCGTAGTTATTAATCTTGCCGTCTGGTCGTTCCGCTGCGCGAGAAGAGCAGACTTTTTCAGATGGCCGGAGAACAATATAATTTACAGGGATGCCTTTTGAAAAAAGTATCTTGCGAATGGTATCCAAAAACCAGGGCGGAATGGAAAAATCAAGAATTACCTCATAACCTGCCTTAACGAATGGAATGACTGCGGCGGTCATGGACGCCATCACCATTTTAAAGTTTTTTAAACGACTTTGACCTTCCGCTCCCTTTGCGATAAAAAACCAGAATTTGTCGCCCTCGATATAAGCAACAGGGCCCTCAGAAATAGCCACAAGTTCCTGTGCCACGGTGCTCTTGCCTGCACCAACTGGACCCGACAGGATGATCACAGACTTCATAGAATTTGATTTAACCGGATGTGAAGTTCGGGAATTTATGGGAAATGCAATGCTGCACTGCCTTAGTTATCTATGACAGATTTAAAAAAAATGCCCTTTCGACCGCAAGGAGAAATCTTGAGCACTTTGCATCCGAACTGTTCGGGCGGTAATTTTAGATGTAGAAGATTTCTCCCTGCGGTCGAAAGGACATGGTAGCTGAAAAAATCCATTTGTCCGGCGGCTGTAATATGTTGATGCCCCTATAAAGAATCGATGGATTTTTCGGATATTTAGCCATATGTTTTCACCTGAATTTGTATTTAAATGGGCCCTGCGCTTATACCCTCCCCTCTTTTTTCAGCGAATCCTGGTGCAACGGTTTGATAAGGGCTTTCGCGGAGTTGAAGTCAAGATCAATAAAAGCTTTTTAAATACAAATCATAACGGAGCTATATTTGGCGGCACTATTTACGCCGCCGCCGACCCCTTCCATCCCATGCTTTTTTATCACATCCTGGTGCTCAAAGGCTACAAAATTAGGGCCTGGTCGCGTTCGTCTGCCATCCGTTATTTTAAGCCCGGTAAAACCGATCTTCGGTTCAAAATAAGCATAAGTGACACGGAAATAGCGGCTTGCGAAAATCAACTAAAGTTGAGCGGGAAGTATCGAAAATCGTTCGTAGTAGAAATTTATGATAAAGAGCAAAAATTGTGCGCCTCAGTGATCAATGAAATGCATGTTAGCGATCTGGATCACCCGGATGTCATTGATTAACGCGTGACGCCTCACCCTGCCCTCTCCAAAGGAGAGGGTTCTTAAACGAAAAGCGAAGTTAAAGTCCTCTCCTTTGGAGAGGAGTTAGGTGAGGCGAAATTGCACGGAGCGGCTTAAGCAAACCGCATTGTATTACCAAATATAATTCGAAATGAGTTTTACTGTTATGAATGCCGAATCTTTCCATAAAAAGGGATTTTTTATCTCTACTGATAAAAGTTTGCTGGATTTTGAAACGATATACCGGTACCTTAGTGAAGAATCGTACTGGGCCAAAGGAATACCGGCTGAGCGGCTGGAAAAGGCCATCGAGAACTCGATGTGTTTTGGCGTTTATAAAGAAAAGACGCTGGCGGGCTTTACAAGAGTAATTACCGATAAGGCGACTTTTGCTTACCTTTGCGATGTGTTTATACTGCCTGCTTACCGGGGTGTGGGTTTATCAAAATGGCTGATGCAAACGATTAACGAACACCCGGAACTGCAGGGATTAAGGCGCTGGTCGCTGGCTACTGCGGATGCGCACGGCCTGTATAGCCAATTTGGATTTACAGAGCTAAGTCGGCCCGACAGGTGGATGGAGAAATATAAACCTTATCAATAGCTTAGAGGAAGGCGAATTATGAACGTTAAAAGGCTGATATTTGAGGGCGAGGGGGTTTCGCTTGACTTTAAAAAAACGATTACCAGCTGCGAAAAGATAGCGCGTACCATGACGGCCTTCGCCAATAACAAGGGCGGGCGCTTATTGATAGGCGTTGCTGACGACGGCGCGATAAAGGGCGTAAAATCGGAGGAGGAGGAAAAGTATATGATCACCAAAGCGGCCCATATGTTTGCAAAACCTCAGCTCGAGCCCGTTTTTGAAGAGGTTTATGTAGATGACAAGATGGTATTGGTTGTTGACATCCCGGAATCGACCATGAAACCCCACTCCGCATTGGCCGAGGACGGAAAATGGTGGGTGTATGTGAGGGTTAAGGATAAAAGCGTATTGGCCAGTAAAATTGTCGTGGATGTACTTAAACGGTCATCGCTAACTGACGGGGTACTGATCGAGTACTCGTCGAAAGAAAAAACCTTGCTTGAGTACCTGGATAAAACAGCCGGTATAACGATAAAGGAGTGCTGCGAACTGTTGAAAATAAGCAGGCGAAGGGCCCGGCGTTTATTGGTTGATCTGATCCTTTCGGGGATCGTCAGGATAAACAACACGGAAAAAGAAGAGTTTTATACGGCGGTTTGAGGTTGGTGGATTAGTTGATTAGTGATTAGTTAATTAGAGAATAGTTCTTGCGTCTCATACACTTCTGATCTAAAATGACGATCTTTTACAAATATAAAGCCCATTATCGCGAAAATTTAAACCTGGCGATCCCGGTGGTGATATCACAGCTAGGGCATACGCTTGTTCAAACTTCGGATACAATTATCATCGGTCATTTTGCAGGGACGGTTTCGTTGGCGGCTATCTCTCTTGCCAACAGTATTTTTGTTATTCCTTTTATTATCGGGATCGGTATTTCGTATGGGATTACGCCGTTGATCGCTCAGCATAATGGTCGCAATAACTACGCCGAATGTGGGCGACTGCTCTCAAATAGCTTGTTTATTAACGTGCTTGCGGGTATCGTACTTTTCGCGGTAGCATTATTAGCCGCTTTATTTCTGCTGGGCCATCTCGGGCAAACGCCGGCTGTAGCTGCAAAGGCAAAACCATTTTTGTTGCTGGCAGGGCTGTCCATCATTCCGATGCTGATATTCAATACGTTTAAACAATTTACCGAGGGGCTTGGCTTCACCAAACAAGCCATGGTGATATCTATCTGGGGTAATGTTTTTAACATCGTGCTGGGGATAATACTGGTAAAAGGTTTCTCGATGGGCGTAGTTGGCGTTGGCATCAGCACACTCGCCGACCGATGCGTGATGTCGGTGGTAATGGCTTTTTACGTTTCCAAGTCGCCTAACTTCAAGAAATATCTACGCACCTTTGCCCTTAAACACATCGACCGGATGCGCAGTGTGCAGTTATTGAAAATCGGCGGCCCGGTTGCGTTACAATATACTTTCGAGATCAGCGCGTTCAGCGCCGCGGCCATAATGATAGGCACTATTGGTTACCATGAACAAGCAGCGCACCAGGTTGCGATCAATATGGCGTCGATGACGTACATGATGGCCAGCGGCTTGTCTGCAGCCGCAGCGATCAAATCAGGGAACTATTTTGGAAGCAAAGAACATCAGAAACTAAGACATTCTGCAATCTCCAGCTATCACATCGTTTTGGTGTTTATGCTGATAGCGGCAGCTTTTTTTACCGTTTTTAACCATTGGTTACCGTGGATATATACTTCAGATAAACAGGTTATATACATTGCAGCACAATTACTTATAATTGCAGCCTTGTTCCAATTATTTGACGGTACCCAGGTTGTTGGTCTTGGTATTCTACGCGGAATGGGCGATGTGAATATCCCAACCGTCATCACCTTTTTAGCTTATTGGGTCGTCGGTTTGCCGGTGGGATATGTTTTGGGACTGCAACTGCACTTTGGCGTTAAAGGCGTATGGTTTGGATTGGTGCTTGGTTTGATGACTTCTTCTATCCTCTTGTTTTTACGTTTTCAGTTTGTCAGCAAAAAGCACAGGGATAAAACCGTATTAATAATGGCCAAAGATTAAAAATAAAGCTCGTTTGCAACTCGGTAAGTATTGCAATGCGCTTCTACGATATTCCTGATATTTGGCGAATAACCCCCTCCCATACTTACCTGTACCGGTATTTTGGCAGCGATACATTGCTCAAATACAAACATATCACGTTGCTTGCACCCAGCCTTGCTCAAGTTTAATTTCCCAAGCTTATCAGTGGTAAGTACATCGACTCCTGCCAGGTAAAAAATAAAATCCGGCTTTTGCTGGCTGATCAGCCGTGGCAATTCAGCTTTCAAAAGCCGCAGGTATTTTTCATCCGCGGTTCCATCAGTTAAAGGTATATCCAGGTCTGATCTTTCCTTCCGGAATGGAAAGTTATTCGCGCCATGCATCGAAAAGGTGAATACGCGGGGATTGTCTTTAAAAATCTGAGCAGTCCCGTTCCCCTGGTGAACATCTAAATCAATAATTAAGATAGATGAGGCTAATTTATTATGCAATAGATAATTAGCTCCAATAGCCTGATCGTTTAACAGACAAAACCCTTCGCCCCAATTTGTGCCCGCGTGATGTGTGCCGCCGGCCACATTAAAGGCAACTCCATGCTCGAGCGCATAATAACAGCCTTCAATAGTTCCCTTCGCGATGCGCATTTCACGTTCGATCAATCTTGAGGATAAGGGAAAGCCCGTTCGGCGTTGTTCTTTTGGAGGAAGGGTGAGATCACGTAATTGTTCCCAGTAGACGGACTCGTGCGTCCATAAAATAATCTCTTCGGAAAGGTCGCCAGGTGAAAAAATATTTTCGCGGCCTATGATACCTTCGTGCAGCAATTGCGAAGGGATCAATTCATATTTCAGCATTGGGAACCGATGCCCGGTCGGCAGCGGGTGAACGTATATCGGGTCGTATGCGATTTTGAGCATGTATTAACGATGAGTTACCTGAGGTAAAAGATTAAATGCTTTAATGATTAAAAATTCAAAATAGTAAGGCAAATAACTAATTGAAAATATGTTAGTGATGACGACTCCCCTCTTGAGAGGGGGCGCGTTGGGAGACGAAGTGGCGGGGGGTGTTAGCCGGCATACCGGTCGACACACCCCTCCACCCCTCTCAAGAGGGGAACCGCACGGGCCAGGCTTTAATATCTGCCTCTTCCACTATTTTCGACCACTAACCGCATCATGGACCAGTCAGATACCACGACGGCCCGGCGCGATTTCCAAAATCGAATTAAAAGCCCCACAATCAATTTTTTCGCGCGGCGGCTGCAAGTATTCGTCCGGCCTCGAAAACCTGCTCAAAACTGTTATAAAGCGGCACAGGGCTTAATCTTATTACATCTGGCTCCCGCCAATCTCCGATCACGCCATTTTCGGACAGCGCATTGAAGATAGCTTTGCCGTCTCGCTTACAAACAATGGAAAGCTGGCATCCGCGTTCATTCTTCTCTTTCGGCGTTATGATCTTAAACAGCTCATCACCATATTCCTCGTTAATTAAGTTAATTAAAAACTCCAAATAACCAGTAAGAAGGATGCTTTTGGCACGGAGTGGCTCCAATCCTCCTGCTTCCTCAAAAATGCCAAGGGCGGCCTTATGCAGAGCCAGGAGCATAACCGGGCTGGTGCTTAGCTGCCAGGCAGCGGCCCCATTGTCGGGTTCAAAAGTGGGCGGCATCGTAAACCGCTTATCTTCACGAAAACCCCACCATCCTTCAAATCTGCTTAGTTTTGTATTGCTGAAATGCTTTTCGTGTACAAATACCCCGCTTATGCCGCCGGGGCCAGAGTTCATGTATTTGTAAGAGCACCAGGTGGCAAAGTCAGCGTCCCAGTCGTGCAATTGCAAAGGAACATTGCCGGCTGCATGTGCCAGGTCGAATCCGGCTATAGCCCCTGCATCGTGTGCGGCGCGGGTAACAGCGGCGAGATCAAAGAACTGACCGGTGTAATAATTTATTCCGCCAAAAAGTACCAGTGCCAGTTCGTCGCGGTGCTCATTTATTTTTTCCAGGATGTCTTCCGTCCTTAAAGTAAGCTCTCCTTCCCGCGGGAAAACTTCTATAACCGATTCTTTCGGATCGAAACCATGAAACTTCGCCTGGCTGGCGATGGCATATTGATCCGAAGGGAAAGCGCCGCCTTCCATAATTATTTTATAACGTTTACTATCTGGTTTATAAAAGCTTACCATCATCAAATGAAGGTTAACTGTAAGTGAATTCATCACAGTTATCTCTTCACTTTTAGCGCCCAACAGGTTTGACAATGTATGGGTAAGCTTTTTATGAAGCCCCAGCCAGGGATTACCACCGGTAAAAAAACCCTCGATAGCCAGGTTCTTCCAGTTATCGAAAATTTCATTTACACATTCCTGCGCGTTTACCGGCTGCAGGCCCAGTGAGTTGCCGCAGAGGTAGATCGCGTCCTTCCCGTTGTGTTTGGGCATCAAAAATTTTGAACGGAAGTCTTTGAGGGGATCCTGTTCGTCGAGCTGCTGTGCAAATTGTAAGGTATTTTCGTAATTCATTGGTTTAGCTGGTTAATACATCCCTCCACCCCGCTCAAGAGTAATAACATATGAAATGACAGGGTGGATATGTGATCGAACAAATTCCCTCCCTTGGGAGGGGTGCGGCTGTTTTGAGCGGTGGCAGGGAGGGGTTTTGCCGCGTTGCATCCTCGCGAAACCCCTCCCTGCACCCTCCCGTTGGGAGGGAATCGCGCAGGCCGCCGCTTTTTCTTTCCGTCTGTCATTTCATAGGCTATTACTCTCTGAAGAGGGGAATCGCACGGGCCTGGCTTTAAAAGCCGCCCACTTCATTACTATTCAGTCATTAAAACGGGATAAAATTAACTATTTATTCGGCTTGCTGACGTATGGGTTTCCCTTAACATAGAAGCGGTAGGGCAATAAGGCATCTTCGCCTGCATAAGCGACGCCGACCCGTGGCACAGCGGCAATATCCTGATCGGGAAACATTAGGCCCCGATCTTCTATCCAAATAGTATCGCTCTGCAAACTGAATGCGTTTATTTTCCGCGTTATTCCCAAAGCCTTTGCAACCGAGCCAGGCCCCGAGGTTATATTTGGTTTTAGCGCCGGCATATTTCGGCGCTGCAGCATAGTTTCGATGCCGTCGGTTGGCTGGATCGCCCTTACGAGGATCGCGTGCGGCAGTCCTTCAACCGAAGTGACTACGTTAAACATTTCGTGGATGCCATAGCAAAGGTAAACATAGGCGATACCCCCTGGCTTAAACATGGTGCCTGTGCGTGGCGTATTCCTGTTTCCAAACGCGTGTGAAGCTCTGTCAACCACGCCGTTATAAGCCTCTGTTTCCACAATAAATCCCCCTGTAATTGATCCATCTATTGAGGTAAAAAGATATTTGCCGATCAGGTCATGACTGAGCGCAACCACATCACTGCTATGGTAATAAGATTCAGGTAATATCATTTTTTTAGAATCTCCCTCAATATTTTGCTTAGCTGTTTGGCTTTGTCAAATATCATGATGTGCGTGCCGCCTTTTATAACCGTAGCGGCTTTTATTCGTTTGTATGAAAAAACCTTGTCTTTATCGCCGATTACCTGGAATACATTTGCAGGCGCGATTTTGTTATCCCAGTGCAGCACGGCAGTCATCGCCCACTTGAGGAATACCGGCGACGAAGTTTTAAGCATGTCTTGAAAAAGCCAGAGCTCATCCGCAGTCATTTTACCAAAAGCGAACCGGATGAATACACGAAATGATTTGTACCATCTGCCGGGGATAATTTTGTAAACCGGGAGCAGCCGGAACAACGGAAAATACCAGGGAGCCTCGCTGACAGTTTTAATACTTGAAATGAGAATGACTTTTTGCAGGGGGATGAGCTTCGCCATTTCGACGGCTATCATCCCGCCGAGGGAATTCCCGATAACAACTGATCCTGTGGATATATGATATTGAATTATAAGTTTTTGTGCATAGGTAGATAAAGTATCTGTTTGATTTGGTTCTATCCAATCCACACATACTACTTCATGTTCTTTGAGATCAATATTATTGTATACACGCGTATCAGCGCCCAAGCCGGCGACTAAAAATACCTTGCTCATTGAAAGCTAACCAGTTTTACAATTTGCTCCAGGTAACGCGAATCGGTTTCGTCAAACTGGTTGAGTAACTCGCTGTCGACATCCAATACAGCCGCTACTTTGCCGCCTGCAAATACTGGCACAACGATTTCTGATTTTGATTGCGAACTGCAGGCGATATGTCCCGGGAAAGCATCCACGTCAGGAACGATCAACGTTTTCTCCTGTTGCCAGGACGCTCCACAAACTCCTTTGCCCATTGCTATACGTGTACAGGCCACAGGTCCCTGGAAAGGACCCAAAACCAACTCACCACCCTTTACGAGGTAAAATCCCACCCAAAACCATTTGAATTGCTCCTTAAGCGCCGCAGCAATATTTGCCAGGTTTGCGATCAGATCAGGTTCCCCTTGAACCAGCGCTTCGATTTGCGGGATCAATGATTGGTATTGTTCGGCCTTATCGGTTGATGTTGTTATGGTTAAATCCTCTGCCATCGAGCAAAAATAACGGTACTGAATTGAAAGTAAGTAAGACAAATCTCATATTTAATCATTTATTTAGCATCAGACACTGGTGCAATACGAATTGTCGCTTTTAGATCAAAGGTTCCTATGGAACGTTAGCCGCTGTTTAATTATGCTACCGACGAAACGTCCCTATGGGACGAAAAATTGAGATTATCGTCCTGTAAGGACGTCTGGTTGGTAGTATAGTATAAAAGACACGTTGACGTTCCATAGGAACGTCTGATCTAAAAGCAGTAATTTCACTTGTGCCACAGACAAAACCGATATGCGAATCATAGCCGAACTGCCCCACCCCGATTTCAAAATCTCCATCCTGAACATGAACAATAAATTCATTGTGAAGATAGAGCAGGGGGTATATGAGCAAACCTACAAAATTGCCGAGGCCGACCTGGTCGACGGCGTAGATAGCATATTTGAAATTTTAGACGAGGCATTTTTAAAGACCGTTTTAAGCCGGTTTATCGAAATGCGCAAAGATTTTAAAGAAACCTACAATCGTTATAATTATTGATCGGGTCGGCGTTGTAACATGCTGTTAAATAGACATTTATTTTCAGATATTGCTCAAAACAAAATTTTATTTGGCATTATTTGACTTTGCCTAGTAAACAGGCTATCGCAAATCATGAATTATTAGTTTGCAATTAGTGATACAAAATGTTGAATATTAATAATTTATATTGTATCGAAAAATTATATTTGGTGATCCAAAAATGCCAAATAAATGCAAACTATGCTGGGATTAAGTCGCAAAACCAAAAACCTGATGATTTTTTTGCAGCATCCGGATTGTGAAGATCGTCGGTATTTTGAGGTGCTTTATATTCCTTAAAAACCTTATCCCCTGTTTTGTATTTGATCTCGTTTGAGAAGATCGGGCCTTTAAACATAAAGGTGTGGAACTCGCCATTTTCCCCGCATACATCAACATCATCGGGTAGTGACATAATCAACTCGGGCGTGACTTCCCTACCAACTATGCGCTCCAGGCGTTCCTGCACACATACGATCACCGTGCTAAAACCAAGGCGAAAAAACTCTTCGATCAGCTCGTGCGTATCCCGTTTCCACAACGGGTAAATTCCTGTCATGCCAACCTCGGCCAGCCGCTGGTCACGATATTGTTTAAGGTCTTCCAAAAAAATATCGCCAAAAATGGCGTGTGTTATGCCTTCATTCCTAAAATACTCCAGGTGCCTGCGCATGGTGTTATCGTACGTTTCCATATCTGGCATTTCGGGCAAACGGATTTGATATAAGGGAATGCCGATACGTTCGGCTTGCAATACCAGGAGTTCTGTTCGCACCCCGTGCATGGATATGCGATCGGCCGAATCATTAATCGTCGTGACCAGGTGGCGGATGTCGAGCTGGGGATTTTGCAGGCAGTGATAAAGGGCGAGCGCGCTGTCTTTGCCGCCGCTCCAATTAAAAATACATCGCAGATTTGGTGAATTTGATCGCGGATTCATATAGTTGTGGCTAATTCTTGTTTTGAGGTGCTATTTGAAGTTTTGTTCCAGCGGAACAACTCGTCGGTAGAAACGCAAATAATTTTATGGTTAAGCGTTCCGTCAGGAACGCCTGGTGGACGCTATTACAATTCTTAAAAGACATATTGCTCGTGCAATTCTATTTCGAACAAAGTTATTTGCCATGTTTCGTTAAATTTTTTTGCAAACCAGACAAATCACCAATCGTTCCTATGGAACGAAAAAATAAAAGCGCCATTTTTCAACCAACCAAATGTTCCTACGGAACAAGACTGCAATTGGAGGAATAATCTATAGAAACTCAAAATAAAAATCAGCCGATCATCGCTTGATTAGCGGGTTTTACCATTTATAGTTATGTTTTCAAGGTCATTATTAAAACCAGGTAAATCCGTTGAATGTGCCATTAGCTCAATCCGCTGAAGCTGCGATCAATTTATCCACGAGTGCAGGCACACCTGCAGCTGCCCTTTCTTCTATTTTGATAAATGAGTTGCCCGGCCCTATATACGGGATATTCGGGTCGACAATATATTTGGTGGCATTGCGCGGAACAAAATTGACCAGGCCCGCCGCCGGATAAACCGCAAGCGACGATCCCACCAAAATAAACACATCGGCCGTCGAGCAAATTTCAGCGGCTGTTTCTATCATCGGAACCGCTTCGCCAAACCAAACCACATGTGCACGTAATTGTGAGCCAAGTTCGCAAAGCTCACCCATTTTTATTTCCCAGCCATCAATCGGGTAAGTTAGGTTTGGATTTTTACTGGATTGAGAACGGGTGATGATGCCGTGCAGGTGGACCACATGTGTTGATCCTCCCCTTTCGTGCAGATCGTCGATGTTTTGGGTGATGATCGTTACATCGAATTTCTCTTCGAGTTTGGCAAGCGCGTAATGTGCGGCGTTGGGCCTGGCTTCCAACACAGATTTTCGGCGTTGGTTATAGAAATCCTGTACCAGCTCAGGATTTTTGTGCCATGCGCCGGGTGTTGCTACATCTTCTATGTTATACCCTTCCCAAAGGCCGTCGCTGTCCCTGAAAGTCTTTAAACCGCTCTCAGCGCTGATACCTGCACCGGTCAACACAACGATCTTTTTCATGGCTGCTAATTTACCAAAAACAGAACGCCGGTTCTTAGAAACTGTCTAAAAATAGCGTAAATTCTCTATTGCCATTGGCGTCAGCCAACCGAACCCGATAAATTGATTGTTGCCTGCTTCAGCAGGACAATGGGCTTCCCCCCAATTACTGCGGCAATTTGGCCAGGCCAATATACAAACACCGGAGATGCACAGGAAATTGCCCGAAACAGAAAAAAGTGGTGACAGGATTTTGACACTGACAAAATTTTGATATTCAGATTTGTAGCGCTTTGTAGCAGGGTGTAGCATGTGTAGCGCTACACTACAAGTTTCCATTTATGAACTTTGGCTTATGGTAATTGCGCTAAATCGTTTTTAGGCAGATCGCGTTCGTTATTGTATTAAATAATTGTTGAAATTTGGGAATCTCAGGCAGGGTGCACAACTACCTTGTATTTTATGGTTGCGCCGGCTTTCTGCAAAGTAGCCGAAACGGAACAGTATTTATTTATCGATAACTCGACCGCCTTGGCAGCTTTGTCCGGGTCAATGTCGCCAAACAGATGGAACTCTATATCGATATCCTTCCATAATGAAGGCTCCTTCCCTTTTTCCCGTTCCCCGTTTACGATCATCTTATAATCGATCACATCCTGCCGCTGTTTTTTTAATATAGCAAGCACGTCGATGGCCGAACATCCGGCCAAAGCCATCAACAAAACCTGCATCGGCCTGGCGCCAAAATTCAGCCCGCCGGTCTCGGGGCTGCTGTCCATTTTTATTATATGGCCCTTTTCGTCGCGGGCCTCAAAGCCATATTCGCCGCTAACACGTAAAAGTTCAATTTTAGGCATGATATTTTAACATATAAAAGGCTAAGTTATGTTTTTGATTAATAAAAATTTGTGCTCCGAAGATTAATTTACCCTGTAACGATAATATTGGGGGCAAATCAAATTGTCGCGCATACCTAAGGGTGTTGCCGGGATTGTCTTATCCTTACTTAATTCACTTTGATGAACAAATAATTCGACGCTGCCTGGAAACATATTTTCCAGACAAAAAATTAACGTATGTTTAAAGAAAACTAATTCCCATGCAATTACCCAATTCACCCGCACGATCAGACGAGGGTATTCAACATTCACGCTTTGGTTTACTTAATATATTCAAACGGGATTATGAACGTTACGATGGCGTTCCGTTAATAAATATTTATCTGTTGAAACTGCTTTTCACCCTGATGTTCCTTTTCCTTACCTATGACTCATGGACACATATTCTCCATCACACCGGCCCCTGGGACCCTGCCAATTCAGCGGCCTGGTTTATGTGGGCCTCATGCGCCTTCATAGCCTTTATCGGAATACGGCGCCCCCTCAAGATGCTGCCCATAGTGCTGTTTGAGATCGTCTATAAAACCGCCTGGCTGATCGTTGTTGCCTATCCGCTGTACCGGCGAAACGAATTGACCGGATCGCCGGCTGAAGGCATGGCCGACAATTTTATGTTGGTTATATTACCTATCGTGGCCATGCCCTGGAGGTACTTTTTCAGAACGTATATTGTGGATAAACGTGCGGCCTGACGACGTCAGTGCAACGCTTTTACGCTATTAGTTCTCTTAATTTGTCGGCCGTTCCTTAACCGGTATTACCAATTTCAACCCTGACCAAATTTCGTCGACCGCGCAAACTTTAATATCAACAAGGCCATTTTTAAGCGCATAGTCCCTTATTTTATTTTCGGTAATATCCGTGGCAATTTTTGATGATTTTTTTGGCCAGGATATCCAAATACTGCCGTTGGGCTTTAATTCGTTTCTTAACAAAGACAGCGAACGGGTGTATTCTTCTTCGCTTTTGGTAAAAAAATGAATAAGATCGGTTTTTGAGGAGGCATCTTCTTTGAAATTAATATCTCCGGGCAGATCGGTAAAAAGATCGAAATAGTATTCAGGGGCGTTAACCAACTTTATATTAAAGCCTGGTTTTATCCCTAGTTTTTTTGCCAAAGGCGTACCTGAGTAGCCTGCCTGCTGATTAGTTATCTTGTCCCCCATTCCCATAATCCGTATTGAATGTTTTGCGGAATCATATGCCCCGACTGTTTTAATGTCAGCATAATTTGCCCCCTGTGATGCGATTCATGGGAGATTAGATAGCCCAAAAATCCAGCTGCGTGAGGTTTAAAACCCTTTATTTTTCCGTCAGGCGGTACGTTGTCAAATAATTGTTCCACGGCGAGCGAGCTAAGTTTTAACCCCTCTGAAAGCGATTGTTTCGTTATTTCTTCCTTTCCAATTTTAGGCAAGCCCTCAAGCAAGGCGGGGTTAGCCACTTTGAGCCACATCATCCGCACATTGTGCATGTGGGCAAATTGTTGGCCGACCGTTCGTCCCTTTGAAGCACTTTGATCTTTCAAATCATCTTCTGCAATATTTTCAAGCAGGTAAAGATTTATGCGGTTGTGTATCTGCCAGGTTTGGGTTAATGGACTCACTATGTTTGAATTTAATTGTTGTAAACTTGATCTAAATGATGTTTGAGGTGAGCGACATAGTCGCCCGCAAGCCACTCCACGGTATGAAGGCTTACGTCTTTTTTGCTGTTATCACACTCAGCCCGGAGCCGATCAGCAGGATATTTGTCTAATACCCGAATGATCTGCCGGTTAAGCATCAGCCACAATGATAACAGTTCGTTAATATTTGCCTCCTGGTAGCGGTTAGCCTGTACCCATTCCACCTGTTCGTAAGTCAGCCTAAAATTCTGCTCATAAGTACAACGCACAAACCGCTGCAGGTTTATCTGCGCACTGTCGATCAAATGGCCGATAATTTCTTTTTTCGACCATTTTTCGGAAGACGGCTTATGTTCCTAGTTTATGGCAGCAGGGTTTGAATTTACCAGCTCTTCGACTGCGTTATTTAGTTGTTCCAGGATGTTTTTCATTTGGCTAAAATCATTTTAAATATCCCTATTCTCCTTTAATTATCAAAAAACTTTATCTTCAAAGCCGGAAACCTACATCATGGCCCTTAACTATATCTGGATTGCATTTTTTTTGGTCGCATTTGTCATCGCCCTGATCAGGCTGATATTTTTTGGCGATACAGAAATTTTCATGCACCTGGTGAGCGGGATGTTTAACTCGTCCAAATCATCGGTGATGGATATTGCCTTACCGCTGGCCGGCAACATGGCGCTTTGGCTGGGTATTATGAATATTGGCGAAAAAGCGGGCGCCATCAACTTCCTTTCGCGTATTGTAGGGCCTTTTTTTAGCCGGCTGTTTCCTGAGATACCTAAAAATCACCCTGCCACTGGCAATGTATTGATGAGTTTTTCGGCAAACCTGCTTGGACTTGATAACGCCTCCACGCCTCTTGGCCTTAAGGCGATGGACAGCATGCAGGATTTGAACAAAGAGAAAGATACTGCCTCGAACGCGCAGATCATGTACCTCGTATTGCTTACCTCGGGGCTCCAGATATTACCGGTTACTATTATTGCCCAGCGAGCAATTCTTAACGCACACGATCCTACCGACGTGCTTATCCCATGTATTATTGCCACTTACGTTTCGGCCGTTTCCGGGATGCTGCTGGTCGCCATAAAACAAAAGATAAACTTGTTTGACAGGGTGATCATTGCCTGGGTAGGCGGCATAACGCTTTCTCTTACCTTAATGATCTGGTATTTCACCCATTATTTAACCAAGGACCAGATCAGTACGGTTTCAAAAGTGGCAAGTAACCTGCTTTTGTATATGGTACCGGTCGTGTTTATTATTGGCGCTCTTTACAAAAAAGTAAATGTCTTCGAGAGTTTTATCGAGGGGGCCAAAAAAGGCTTTGAGACATCGGTAAAAATAATTCCCTACCTGGTTGCGATGTTGGTGGGTATCGCAGTTTTCCGCGCCTGCGGCGCATTGGATTATATTAACGACGGCCTGAGATGGATATGCGTGCAGCTTCATTTGGACACTCGCTTTGTCGACGCTATGCCCGTTGCTTACTTAAAACCATTGAGCGGCTCGGGTTCAAAGGGGATGATGATCAACATTATGCAAGCATTTAAGCCCGACAGTTTTGCGGGCCATCTAGCTTGTGTATTCAACGGATCATCCGATACCACTTTTTATATCGTCGCGCTGTATTTCGGTTCAGTGGGCATCAAAAAATCAAGATATGCTATCCAGGCAGGATTGTTCGCCGATCTTGCTGGTATAATCGCCGCCATTTTTATTTCCTACCTATTTTTTGGGTAAGCGCCTAAAAAAGCTCATTTTCCGCTTGCTTAAAAGTTTTCAACAGGTAATCCCGGTTAATTTAAAGTAAAAAGCAATGGAATAGTAACCAGCGACGCATTTTACCGTATAAATGCCGGTTGATTACGCCAATGTGGTAAAGAATCTGGTGTTATATGTGTAACATTTGTATTATTTTTATGCGCGTACTTAACTGATTGGAAATCTGTTGAGTTACAAGGGTCTACTTAATGAAAAAAATATTTACTAAAGGTTTATTCCTCTTAGCGACTTTTACTGTATTTGTTTGCGGGCATGCTTTGGCCCAAACAATTACAATAGGAAATGTCGACCCAGGCCCTTATGCACCTGGATCGACCATAACTGCGCCCATTAAAGTTACCGGCACCTGCGTAACCCCAACAACAGTTTACAATTTATATTTATCAAATGCGGCCGGCAGTTTTGCTGCACAAAAACTTATTGGGACTTATTCGGATTTTTACGCAACATTCGTAAACGGCGTGATACCTGCGGGGACACCTGCGGGAAATGGTTATGAACTTAAAGTAGTCTCAACAAATCCGGCGGTTACAAGCACTATATCGGCCGCCTTTTCAATAAATGCAAGCGGAGGAGTTACGGCCGCGGTCAGCTCACAACTCATTAATCCAACATATCCAGAGGTTTTTGGAACATGCAGCGGGACAAATGGCACCTCATATAATTTTGTCGACCAATCAACGATCGGATCCACCGTTACGGCAACATTTTTTAACGAGCTTACCCAGGCTTCGGAAGGAACCTTAACCCCTACCGCGCCCGGCGTAAACTTTGTTGCCAAAGCGGCCCAATATACTATAACCGTTAAAGCAGTAAATAATGGCGTTGTTGGAACAAAATCCTACTTCCTGATCAACAACGCGGTAAATACCAGTTTTGGCGTTACAGGGAGCAACACGATTTGCCTAACCGGCGGCGGGACTTTAAGCTATAACGTAGATATTAGTTCGCCCAGTGGAATTCAAAATAATTTCCCAGGAATAACTTACAATATTTTGTGGGGAGATGGCAATTCCAGTCAACTAACGCTTTGCGATATTTTAGCATCAGGAGGTAAAATAAGTCACAATTACACCAGGTCTTCCTGCGGAAATAATCCAAACGGTCAGCGCAACTCGTTTGAGGTCGACTTGCAGCCTGCGAACAAGTATTGCGGCAGGGTTGGTACACAGGTTACCAGCTACGCGCAGGTCGTAACTGCTCCTTCAAATAGTTTTGTGGGGCCTCAGGCGGCGTGCACCGGAAGCCCAGTAACGTTCAGCAACACTTCGGACCCGGGTCAGAATCCCAACAGCGCATCCGGGAACTGCGCCGCGACAAACGCTCTTTATACCTGGATTGTCGACGGTGTAACCGCAGGTTCGAATTATAGCCTTGGTCAAAATTTTACTACAACGTTTAATACGAACGGTGTACACAATATCACGCTTCACCTTCAAAATGGTAATACTTTATGTACAAGCAGTGATATCACAAACCAAATCTGTATTCAAAATCCCCCCCAGCCAAAATTTTCGCTGCCTACCTTACTTGCGTGTGCACCCGCAACAATTCAACCGACTGACCAATCGGCGATCGATGCCAACTGCAATCCAAAAAATGTATACAACTGGACTGTAATCGGCCCCGCCGCTGTCGGTTACGCGAATGGCACAAACGCCAATAGCCAGCAACCTCAGTTTATTTTTACCACCGCCGGCGTCTATCAAATAACCCTGGGAATTACTACAGCCAGCTGCGGTACGATTACAACAGCGCCGCAAACCATGGTTATCGATGCGCCCCTTACGGTAAGCCTCTCACCCGATACCCGTTTGTGCGGAACAAATCAAACGCATTATTTCGGGCCTACCGCCGTGGCCACTCAAACCACCATTACCGGGGTGGGCCAGGCCCAGGCAAATAGTTATACCTGGACTGTTACCGGGGGCCCTTATAGTTTTGCCAACGGTACAACAGCTAACAGCCAGTATCCGCAAATAACATTCACCGGCTATGCTACCTACACCATAACTGTAACTGTTCAAAACCATTGCGGCACTTTAACCAAAACGCAGAAAATTACCTTTCAAAATGCACCGACAGTTGTTATAACTCCCTCGGCAAACGCTATTTGCCCTAATACCAGCGTAACATTAACGGCGGTTATCACAGGCGGTTATACTTCGGTTAATTGGGTAGATGCTTCGGGTTCTTCAGCAAACTTTTCAACGCCCACCTCGTTGACCACAACCTATATGCCAACGCAGGCCGAAATAACTGCAGGCGTCGCAACTGTCACGATCAATGTCGCGACCTCATTAACCGGGCAATGCGCCAGTGTGCAGCAAACTGCAACTGTTAACATTTTCCCTATTAATAATATTACCAGTGCCCTTGCCCAGCAGGTATGTACCAATAACCCGGTTAATTACCAAATAACCTCAAGCGTAACGGGAAGCACCTATAGCTGGACCGCCGCATTGACCTCGGGCGCTGCGAGCGGCTTTTCGAGCGGAAACGGTGCCAGCATAAACGATATACTAATAAACAACGGAACCGCTGATGCCGTGGTAAGCTATACTATAACTCCGCAGGCTGATGGCTGTACAGGTAATCCCTCCGTATTGATGGTGACGATTAAGCCCCTGTCGAAAGGTGCAGCGGTGCCGCTAAATAATATCATATGCAGCAGTACTCCCGCTAATGTAGTTTTAACGGCAAATGTTCCGGGCACAATGTTTACCTGGACCAGTACGGTAACAGTTGGCATAACCGGTAATACACAACAAACTACCCCCGTTAGCGCTGCATCAATTAATGATGTATTAGTTAACAACAACAGCAATGCATCAGGCACAGTTACGTACACAGTTACGCCCTATAACGGGTCATGTCCCGGTGCTCCGGTAACTGCCGTTGTCACCATTCACCCTTTGCCCATAACGTCTAATGCGGGTGCGGATGACGAGCAGTGTAATATAACCACGTATACGCTAAACGGCAATAGTCCATCACCGGATAAAGGGATGTGGACCGTTTCGCCGGCGGGTTCAGTTACTTTTAATGATCCTACCCTGCCAAATGCAACAGCGAGCGGACTTATACCAGGAAACAGCTATATTTTTACCTGGACGATAACGCCAGCCCTCCCCTGCACCCCAAACTCAAGCTCTGTGGTGATCAGGGATGATGCCCCGACTATCGGCGGGACAACAAGCGGCAATTTAACGGTCTGCTCAGGCAGCAACGGCGGAAACATTACATTATCGGGACAGGTTGGGAAAATATTGCAATGGGAATCCAATACAGGGGCCGGTTGGACACCTATTTTGAACACAACTCCCTCGCTGGCGTTTTCAAATCTTACGCAAACCACCCAATACCATGCTTTAGTACAAAACGGTTTATGCAGCACTCAATATTCAACCGTTTCGGTCATTACGGTAAACCCGCCCTCTTTGCAGGCAATTGCTGGCGGCGACCAAAGTTTGTGCGGTGCGAGTACAGTAACGTTACAAGGCAATGACCCATCCCCTTTTTCAGGAGTGTGGACGCAATCGACAGGCCCGGCTGTCAATATCTTAACTCCCAATAGTGCGCAGACGCAGGTAACCGGCCTTATACCTGGCAATGATTACACATTTGTATGGACCATAAAAGGACTTCCGCCTTGTACAGACAACTCCTCTTCAATGCAGGTTCACAACGCCAACGACGTTACAGCGAGCTTTACGGCCGACAAAATCGACGGATGCGGCGACTATACCATTAATTTCACCAATACGTCGACCGTGATACCGGGCACAAGCTTTTTATGGGATTTTGGCGATGGCAGCCCGCAATCAACCAGTGTTAACCCATCGCACCTTTTCAGCGCCCGTACCGATGGCAAGGACGCGGTTTATACCGTCTCCCTGTACATTGTGAACAATTGCACTCAGCGAGCGCCATTTACTTTAGACGTGACTGTCAGGTCGCAAACTCCTGTAGCCTACATTTCGCCCAGGCAACTCATTGGCTGTTCCCCGTTTACACTGGCGGTCGACAATTTTTCTCCTGGTAATAACGTGAGCTACACCTATTACCTGTACGATGCCGCCGGCACGCTTGTTCAAAGTATCACCTCACCCAATAAAAACCAAATAAGGTTTAACCCAATCACGGTAAATGCCACACAACAATATTCATTGTATATGGTTGCTACCGATGTTTGCGGCAACACCGGTCAAAGCAATACTATACCGATAACCATTTCCGTCAACACGCTCATAGCACAAATGTTCGTCCAAAACGGGGCGACAACGGGATGCGCGCCTTTTAACGTCACTTTTATAAACAATTCATTTGGCGCCGACAGTTATTATTATACTATTTATGACGTGAACCAAACTGTAATTGACAGGCGCCAGGGCGGTACTGCTCCCCTGCCTTATACGTTCGGCACGCCCGGAACATATTACGTAACCATAACCGCGACCAATAGTTGCTCCATTGCTGTTTCAAATCCCCCTATACAGATAAATGTTTATATCCCGCCTCAACCGCAATTTGTAGCCGACGTAACGTCCGGTTGTAAAAGCCTGACTGTGAATTTTACCAACCAAACGCCCAGTGATCCAAATACACAGGCGCAGGCGCTGCTTTATGACTGGGATTTTGGCGACGGATCACCTCATTCGCTTGCATTTACCCCGCCGCCGCATACTTATCGTTTCAAAAATTCGCCGTTTACAGTTACCATGACCGCCACTAACTCGGCCACAGGCTGCTCAAACACCGTGACAAAAACTGCTTATATAAATGTAATTGCCCCGCCATCGACACAATTTAGCCAGCGGCCGGACAGCGTGATAAGTGTCCCCAATTACGACTTTTCATTTGTTGATGAAACCGATAATGGCCCCACGACCTGGTATTGGTCATTTGGTGACGGGCAATCATCGTTAAGCCAAAATCCAAGGCATACCTATTTAGATACCGGGTTATATCGCGTAACGCTGACAACGTCTAACGTTAACGGTTGTGATAGCACGGTTGTTCATAATGTTCGGGTTACAGGGATTCCCGGGGAGCTATTTTTGCCAAACGCTTTCGAACCGGATGGCGCAAGTATTGAGCTGAAAACATTTATGGCCAAGGGATCGGGGATTAAGGAATGGAAAATGCAAATCTTTAATAATTATTCGCAGCTAATTTGGGAAACTAACAGGCTTGATGCGAAAGGCGCGCCAATTGATGGTTGGGATGGTACCTTTAAGGGTTCACCAATGCCGCAGGGCGTATATGTTTGGCAGATATCGGCGACTTTTATTAACGGAACGGAATGGAAGGGAAATGTTCTTAAAAACTCATTACCGAAAAGAGTAGGTACGATACATTTAATAAGATAGTTGATGAGGCTTTTGTTTAAGTTGGGCGCTTTTTATTTTTTGATGCTGGCTGGTTTAGATGGTTTTGCCCAGGATCATATGTATTCGCAGTTTTTTAACTCGCCCGTTTATCTTAACCCTGCGCTTACGGGACAATTCCAGGGCGATCTAAGGATGAACCTTATCTACCGCAATCAATTCACCACGGTACCGGGAAGCTTCAATTATATTTCGGCGTCGATCGACTATAATATTCCAAAATTTGGCGGAGGAATCGGGCTGTTGTTAACTCGCAGCAGCGAGGGAACAGCTTTTTTGAGCACCAATAATATTGCCGGGACCTATGCTTACAGTGTGGGCTCGCAGGATTTTGTATTGTCATTCGGGTTACAGGCCGGGATCAGCAACCGGTCTATCGACTGGAGTAAACTGGTGTTTGGCGACCAGATAGATCCCCAATTTGGCTACATTCCCGGCTCTGTCTCGACTGCAGGGGCGCCATTATTTAATAACAAGTTTTATTTCGATTCGGGCGCCGGGATCAATTTTGTCGCGGGCGAATTCGATATTGGCAGCGCTTTTCAGCATATTAATACGCCAAACGTGTCTTTTTCGGGTACACCGGCCAAACTACCCATGCGGCTGACCTTTCATGGCAGTTACCGTTTGGATCTGAATCCGAACGACAATAATGACGAGTATGATAAATCGTACATCATCCCATCGGTAGTTTTCTATAAACAGTCTGTTTCCCAATCATACAGTATAGGTTTTCAATACAAACGAAGCAATATCAATGCGGGCTTATGGTACCGGGGCGGGGGCGTAAACGGAGGGCCCAGCGGAATTGTTGTATCCCTTATTTTCGATTTATTTATAAACAAGGACGGAGGTGAGAAATTGCGGCTGGGGGTTAGTCATGATGTGCCGGTTTCGAGCTTGAATTACAGCAATACGAGCGGAACCACTGAGGGAAGTATCGGCTACGAAACTACTTTACCTTCAAGAACAGATACTTACAAGAAATTTGAGGGGGCGCGACGCTGTTACGATTTTTATTAAAAAAGCGGACCCAAGTGTCCCCGGCCCGCTTCAATCACTCTAAAACAATCACCTCTTAACCAGAAGTCTTTTTGAAGCCCCCTCTAAATCTCCCCCGGTAGGGGAGACTTGAGCTGCAAGTGCTTATTTTTTATTTTCCGAATTTCATACCGCCAAAATAAGTCAATCCGAAATCGAACATCCGAAATCCGAAATAATAACGCGCCCCCCGGGTAAACGACATTGATTAATTATTGACTATTTTGATTAGTTAGTCAAATATATTCACTAAGTTTTTTATATTCAGCACGATAGTGGCCTTTTTACCAAGGGGTGACAGTGATGGTCAATGGGTTAGCCCTTTTATAAAAATATCGCTCAGCAGGAGGCGTTTTTTGCGGATATCATCTAAATGTTCTTTGCTTGGGAACATCGTTTTTTTGTGTGAAAACGTGCTCACTCCATGCAAGGCTTCCAAAATCAATTCAACAATTTCAACCGCATCGTTAAGAGGTCTTATTTCGCCCTTTTCAACCCCGGCATTTATTGCGTTTACCAATAAATCTTTTTCGGATTGATGAACCTGGTCCACTATTTCCCATATGGCATCGGGTAGATTTTGTTCGTTTAATCTGAAAAAGTCAAAAAAGTTATAGTTGTTCAGCATAAATTCATGCTGGGTGTTTATCTGGAATTCAAAGGTTTCTTTCAAATTACCAAAGGCGCCTGCTTTAGCGAATAATAGTTTAATATAATCGTCGGCCAATCTGCGCATGACGTCAATGTACAATTGGCTTTTGTCGGGGAAATAATAATAGAGAAGCGCCTTTGACATACACAGGTCGCCGGCAATCTCATTCATGGTTGTTTTGGAATAACCGTAATGCAAAAACCGGTTATAGGCGGCCCCTAATATCTTCTCTTTTTTTATGTCCTGTGGTTCGTTAGTTTGAATCATTGTTTTGCTAAATCTCAGGTTCGTCTTCCCGGTTCCAAATAAAAATCGTAAAGTCGTAGTCACGAAAAGCCCTTTGGGGCTTAGGACTAAAGGCCCTGGACTGAAGACAATACAAATGCTGACTTTTTTAACAAAAATATCAAATTTTACAAATAAACAATCTCTGCAGTGTATAATGTTTTTGATACATTTAAAATATTTTCATAAAAAAACCGCCCTGCGGATGCAAAGGCGGTTTGATAAAATAGCTCTCGACTAGTATTACACTTCGGCTAATTCCAATTCTTTGACGGCTTTTGGTTCTTTCGTGCCGAAAAGGCGATCTTTTATCCTTACACGAATAATTAACATACATGGCACCAGTATCAATGTAATGATAGTAGCAAATCCCAATCCAAATATCATCGTCCATGATAATGGCCCCCAGAAGGCATTGTTATCGCCACCGAAATAAATATGCGGTTTAAACGACGTAAATAAGCCGGCAAAATCAATATTAAACCCTAATGCCAGCGGTATTAAGCCCAGTATGGCCGCAGTTGCTGTCAACAATACAGGGGTCATCCTGGTGCGCGCTGCCTCAACGACCGCATCGTGCAGGTCCTGTCCCTGTTCTAACAGCATGTCGGTAAACTCAACCAGTAAAATACCGTTCCTTACGACGACACCTGCAAGCGCGATGATACCAATACCAGTCATTACAATACAAAACGTCATATTAAAGAGGCTTAATCCGAGGAATACTCCAATGATGCTAAAAAATATCTCCGTTAAAATGATCAAAGTTTTACCGATAGAATTAAACTGCATCATCAGGATGATCAATATAATACCGAATGAAATCAACAAAGCTGTTCCAAGGAACGTCGATGCTTCCGCCTGATCTTCCTGGCCGCCGCCCATACGTATGGATACACCTTCGGGAGCTTTAAAGCTGTTAATGGCCTGTAATATATTGGCAACAACTTCATTGGGATTATATGCCGGTTTTATCACATTGGATATTAACGAAATAACTCTTCGTGACTGCTTATGCTTTATATTTACGTAGGTATTGGTATAACGAATATCTGTGAAAGCGGATATTGGCACCTGTCGTATCGCGCCACCGGTAGCCAAATCTCGGTAGGTTATCTTCAAGTTTTTTAACGCATCGATGTTGTTCCGCTGATCCTCTTTCGCCCTTACATCAATTTCATAGTTGTCTTCCGTTGTATTCCTGAAGTCAGAAGCTTTAAAGCCATACACCGAGGTAAACAATGCCTGGTTGATCTGAGATGTGTTAACGCCTTCACGGTTGGCCCGCTCGCGGTCAACGTCAAATACGATTTCCGGTTTGTCGGCCTGAACATCAGGCTGTAGTCCTTCTATACCGCCGATATTTTGCTTGTTGATGTATTTCTTCAACCTGTCGGCCGTGTGTACAAGCGTATCCATGTTGTCGCCCGCTATTTCGATATCAATATCCTTTTGAACCGGTGGGCCTGCATTTTCCTGGGTTACGGCAATCTGAGCGCCGGGTACCCCCTGTACAGACTTACGGATGCGGTCCATAATATCGGAGGTTTTCTTCCCGTTCCTTTTGCCAAATTCAACAAACGCAACGGTAATTTTTCCTTTGTTGTAATAAGTTCCCTGGTCTTCGTCCTGTGGGTCGCTGACCCCAACAGAAACGTTCGATATAACGGAAGAAACGATATCCTTGTCAGGTTCGACTAATTTTGCGACTTTCTTTTCGAGACCACTTACTACCTGGTTCGTATAAGCCTGGTCGGTACCGATAGGCATCGTTACGTATACGTACACGAAGTTAGGATCGGACGAAGGAAAGAAAACTACCTTAGGGCTCCTTACAACAGTGAAAGCCATTGTAAAAATAAAAAGTACAATAACGCTGAACAATACCCACCACGGGCGTTGTACCGCCCACTCCAGCCTGCGAGCATACCAATGCTGAAAACGCGGCCACAAATTCTTTTGAAACTTATCGATAACCCGCAAAAGGATAAAGTGGTTTAACAAATAGAGGAACGCCGCGAAAACTACGAAATTCCCCAAGCCCACATTTATGGCATACCCAATAACGGCGGCGATAGCTAAAAAGATCATCCCGCGTAGCACTTTGCGGTCAAACCGGGGATGATCGTGTTCGCCTTCGCGATGTGGCTTCATAAAGTCAACCGCGAAAACAGGGTTCATGATATAAGCCACCACCAATGAAGCAAGCAGGGTTATAATGAGCGTTATTGGGAGGAAGAACATAAAGTGCCCGATAAGGCTATTCCAGAACGCCAGCGGGATAAATGGTGCAAGCGTAGTCATTGTTCCTGAGAATACAGGCAAAAACACTTCGCCCGCAGCCATTTTGGCGGCCTTCCTGATCGGGACGGCGCCGTTGGCGAATATTCGGTGCGTGTTTTCAAT
>Ga0207132_1024_pt1 | contig 30390 bp, 36 predicted proteins | sample Alteio_BWMinHeat_14_FD_153554 | JGI IMG/M metagenome (GOLD analysis project Ga0207132, IMG submission 153554) | Enriched cells from forest soil in Barre Woods Harvard Forest LTER site, Petersham, Massachusetts, United States -... | ecosystem: Environmental > Terrestrial > Soil > Temperate forest >...
ATTGGGGGAGGGAAGCGTGTTCGTGCTCCGCTTGCGCCGGCTGGCCGGCAAAGAAAACGTCGCCGGAGAGCTTCCCGTCGCCAAACCCGAGTCCCTGCAGAAGGCGGGGCAAAGCGCATCGGCCGCGGCTGGGATGGGAGTGAGAACGCATGGGTAACATCCTAGTGTGCGACGACGAGCGTTCCATCTGTGAAATGCTGGACATTGCCCTGCGCCGCGAGGGCCACAAGGTGGAAACCGTAAACTCCGGCGAGAACGCAAAAAGAAAACTCGACAGCGCGCTTTACGACGTGGTCGTAACCGACATCAAGATGCCCAAAACCGATGGCATCGAAGTGCTCCGCTATGCGCATCAGGTTTCGCCCGACTCTGCGGTTATTCTGATTACCGCCGTGGACGACTATGAGGCGGCCGTACAAGCCGTCAAAGCCGGCGGCGCCACCGATTACATCCGCAAATCACCCGGCCTGGTGGATGAGATCAAGCTGGCCATCACCCGCGCTCTGGAAAAAATGACGCTGAGCCGGCAGAACTTTGCCTTCAAGCGCGATGCCGCCACCCGCAACTCGCTGGGCAACATCGTGGGCGCCAGCCCCGCCATGGAAAAGCTGAAGCAGACCATCCGCACCGTGGCGTCCACGCAGAGCACGATTCTGATTTACGGCGAGAGCGGCACGGGCAAGGAACTGGTCGCGCGCGCGGTGCACGTGTGTTCTCCCCGCGCCGCCGAGCCCTTCGTCTCCATCAACTGCGGCGCTTTCCCCGAAACCCTGCTGGAAAGTGAATTGTTCGGCTACGTGAAAGGGGCCTTTACGGGCGCGAGCCAAAACAAGCGTGGCTTGTTCGAGGTCGCCGACCAGGGGACCATTTTTCTCGACGAAATCAGCGAAATGACGCTGACCATGCAGGTCAAGTTGTTGCGCGTGCTGCAGGAGCGCAGCGTGCGTCCGGTGGGTGGTACCACGGAGATTCCCATCGATGTGCGGGTCATTGCCGCCACCAACCGCGATCTCGACAAGCAGGTGGCGGAGAACACATTTCGCGAAGACTTGTACTACCGGCTGAGCGTGATCCCGGTTTCAGTGCCGCCGTTGCGCAATCGTCGTGAGGACATCCCCCTGCTGGTCAACCATTTCCTCAAGAAGTACGCTCCGGCCGCGGGCAGAAGTATCTTGCGGGTGAACGGGAGCTCCCTGGCGGGTCTCTGCGGTTATGACTGGCCTGGCAACGTACGTCAACTGGAAAACACCATCGAGCGCGCGGTCGCACTAGAGTCCGGCGAGGAACTTCACGTCGAACTTCCCGCTGAACGGTCAAAAGCACGGGCTGCGGCCGCCGCAATGGGTTTTCCCGGCGCACCCGGCCAGATCAGTCCCGGGTCCGTGTTGCCCGAAGGCGTCGATATGGAAAAGTACGTGGCGGACATCGAGCGATCTCTGCTCCTGGCGGCATTGTCGCAATCCAACGGAGTGCAAACCCGCGCCGCGGATGTCCTGAAGATCTCTTATCGCTCCTTCCGCCATTTGGTGAAGAAGTACGACTTGTAGCCGTCGGCACTCAGCTCTCAGCCAAACCGATCTTGGGATCCGATCGGCGATTTTAGAGGGTTCTAGCTGATGGCTGAAAGCTGACGGCTGAGAGCTAGCTTTTCTTCAACTGCTGCTTCCATCCCAGGATCCGTGCCTTGTTGGCCTCGGCTTCCGCTTCCGGAATCATGCCCTTCTTCTGGTAAAGCACTGAAAGGCTGGTGTGAGCCAGGACATCGTCGGCATCAAGTTCCGCGATCCGCTGCGCCACCGCGATAGCCTCATCCAGCCGATTGAGATTTTGCAGGGTGCGGGCCAGGCCGTGCATGGCCTCGGTAAAGGAAGGGTCGGCCGACAAAGAATGCCGGTATTCCGCGAGGGCTCGCTCCTGTTCGCCCTCCGCCACCAGATCGAGCGCGGCATAGTAGTGGTCCTCGGCCTTCCGGCGGGCGCTTTCGTCGGCCATGAAATAGAAATCCTCAGCGACGGATTTTAGCAGGTCACTGAGAAACAGTCGCCGGTCGTCAGTCCTCAGTTGTGATTCCCGGGAGGCTCGGTCCGTACCTCGTAATTAAGACCATGACGACTGAGGACCGACGATTGAGGACTGTAACAGGCGCTATACTTGGAAACTAGCGATGCGCTGCATGCTCCGATTTCTGTGGAACGCAACCCGCGGACATCGTCTCGCGCCGTGGCGCAGCCCCTACCTGCTTTGGCGAGTGGAGACTTATTGCGGGGTAAAGATGCAGCAGATCGGCTTCCTCGAATTTTGGGAATTCATGTGGCGGGAACGCAGTCATCTCTGGCGATTCCTGAAATGGACGGCAGAAATAGAACGCTACGTCCATCCCAAAGTGAGAAGTTCGTAGAGCAGGGGCCAGTGAGTAGTGGCTAGTTGTCAGTCATCAGTGTCCAGCGATCGCGCCTCTGTACTGATCGCTGATCACCGGCCATAGCAACTGACCACTGACCACTGACCACTAATTTCCACTACCGGCTGCAACCGCGCCTTCCAGCGAGAGGATGACCTCGCTGCCTTTTCCGGCTCCGATGATCTTGGCTGCGGAACCGCGATCGGCTGCGATCTCCAGGTAGCCCATGCTGCCCAGAATTCCGAAGACTTCGCCGGGAGCGCCTTCGGAGTAGTTGGAATGAATCTCAGTAATCTCCTGCTTTCCCACGCGAATCTTGAACTGGACCGGTACGGCGGCAAAAAGCGCGGGAGCATCCTGGGGAGTGATATTGGTGACAAGATTGCCGAAGCGGTCGGCTTTCAGCACCACGCCGCGCAGTGTGCTCCCGTCCACGGCTTTCGGCTTGGGCGCATTGAAGCGCACGAAATCGGAAATCTCATCGCCGAATTTCTCGGGATCTACACCTTTGGCGAGCCAGGCCGCCACCGGAGAGAAGACATCGCGCGCATGGAAAGTATTGCTCACCGGCTGCAGGGAGTAGTGTTCGGCGGTGATGTGACGGATGTGCAGGCGCTCCTCCCGGGCATAGATCACGGAGAGCACCCCATTGTCTGGCGCGACAAAGTGATGCCGGTCGCTGGTTACCAGGATCGGACGCCGGGCCGTTCCCACTCCGGGATCAACCACCACCAAATGCACGGTTCCAGAAGGGAAGTACGAATACGCTTGAGCAATGGTAAGCGCTCCATCCAGTACATCGAACGCCTGCACGGAATGGCAGATATCCACGATCTCAACCTCGGGCACGATGCTGAGAATGACGCCCTTGATGGTCCCGACGAAGTGATCGTTGAGCCCAAAGTCAGTAGTCAGCGTGATGATGGGCCGATGCGCCAATGGCTCCTCGCATGAAGGCAGAATTTTGCCCGGAACGCCGAAAGTAACGTGTCATCGAGGCTCGAGTCAAGGCACGGAGGTAACGGAAAGGCAGGAGTTAGTCTTCCGTCGTCAGTGGTCGGTGTTCAGCCATCGCACGCTCTTGAGGCTCTTTCGATATGAAGGCCTGACGACCGACGACTGCTATTCGATTTGAATGTCCCCAGATCCGGTTTCCACTTCCACCGGTACCCCCCCGCTGCCCACGCGGCCGCGGATCTCCTTGCGACCGATGGAACCTTGCACGGTGTGAGGCTGTTCTACCGAGATGGAGCCGGAACTGGTGTGGGCATCAAGCTCAAAGGAAGCGTCCGAAGGAAGCTTCAATTGCACCGTGCCCGAACCTGTGTGCACGCTCCAGGTTCCCGTCGGGCTGCCTTCAGCCCGAATCGTTCCGCTGCCCGCCTTGGCCTCCAGGGAGCCCCGCACCCCTTGCAATTCCATGCCCCCTGAACCGGTGTCCACACGCACCGACCCGGGCGCGGTTTGACGCAGCGTGATGTGCCCGCTGCCGCTGTCGGCTTCAAAGCCACCGCCAATCTCATCCGCCTGGATCGAGCCGCTGCCAGTCTTGGCGTGCACATTGCCCTTCACGCCCTCCATCTCGATATCCCCGGACCCCGTCTCCGCGCGTACTCGATCCCCGATGGCAGAAATCTTCAGATCTCCGGAGCCGGCACTGACATCGAGCGGACCTCGAATCCCCTCCACCCGCTGATTTCCCGATCCGCTCTCGGCTCGCAACTCGGTCTCCGCCGGCACCACCACCACATAGCTGATCGAGATGTTGCGACGCAGTTCCGGGTCATCGATGTGGCCGATGCGGATGGCATTCCCGCTCTGCTGAATCGGAGGGTTCGCTTCCAGCCGTTTTATCTTCTCCTCGACATTTCCCCCGAACCATTCTGTGGACCGGATGTGTCCTGTCACCTGCACCTGACTGGCATCGCCGGTGCGCACTTCGACGTTCCCCGAGCCCGTGGTCAAGTCCATGCGTACCGGCCCAGTGACCTGCAAGGTACGCTGGAATGAGCCCTCCGCAGCGGCCTCCGCCGGCCAGGCTTGAAGACAAATCAGGGTTGCGATCGCAACAGCACCGAGGGCTGAGGGGAAAACATTTCGCAGTCTCATGGTTTCTCCAGAAAGCTCTTGGATTGGCTACACCCGAGGACCCAGTCAGTTTTATTACCGTCAGCTTTATTGCAGGACTACGTCGTCGCCTTCCTTCAATCCACTCAGCAACTCGGTCTTGGCGCCGTTAGAGATACCGATGTTGACCGCGACTTTCTTCTTGCCGTCCTTGGCGCTGGTATTCGGCACTTCAACCGATGCCTTCTTGTCCTTGTCGTAGATGACCGCGCCCTCGGGAATCTGCAATACGTTCTTGTGCTCTTCCAGAATGATCTCTGCGTTGGCCGTCATCTCCGCTTTCAACTCCCCGCCCGGGTTGTTGATGGAAACGCGCACTTCGAAGGTCGTCACGTTGTCCTTTTCTACGCCCATGGGTGAGATTTTGGTGACTACGCCGTTGAAGGTCTTGTCCTTGAAGGACTCGACCTTGATCCGCGCCGGCTGGCTCAGGTAAACCTTGCCGATATCGCTCTCGTCTACTTTTCCCTTTACGTAGACCTGGCTGGTATCACCCAGTGTCATCACCAGGGTGGCCGACGACCCCAACACCAGAATGGAGCTGACGGCATCGCCCATTTCTACGTCCCGAGACAGCACCACTCCGTCGATTGGCGATTCAATGTCGGTATAACTGAGCTGTTCTTCCAGCTGTTTCAGGTTGGCGCGATCCTGGGCCAGTTGTCCCTGGGACTGAGCAATCTTTGCCTTCAGGACCGTCGCCTGCGCTTTCGAAACGTTCTGCTTATTAAGTGCCAGTTCGTAATTCTTCTGCGCATCCTCAAGGGCGGACGTGGAAACTACCCCGGCCTTGGCCATCCCGATCGCGCGTTCGTAGGCGCGTTTGAGCAAGGGCACATCCGGCCCTTCGGCGTCCACCTTGGCACGCTCGTAGTCGGCTTCGGAACTGGTCAGACTGGCTTCGGCAGCTTGTACTGCGGCGCGGGACTGCTCCACTTGCGCCGAAATTTCTTCTTTATCTAACTGGGCCAACAGCTGGCCCTTTTTGACCCGATCGCCGGAGTCAACCAGCAGCTTCTTCACGATTCCGCTGGCCTTGGACTTCACCTCTACCTTGGTGATGGGAGTGACTTTGCCGGTCGCGACCACGCTCTTGGCAAGGTCGCCCTTCTCGACTTTTTGCAGTTTGGCGGGATCGATCTTGGCGCCGCCGTGTGTCGCCGCGATCAGCCCCCCGGCGATCAGGACGACGAGCACCAGCCCGATGCCGCCATAGATCAGCCGTTTGCGTCGCTTCTTGCCATTGCCGTTCCCGTTCACATCCGCCTCCTGAACCTGCCTGCCTGCATGGAGATTCTTACGCAGTAAGGTTGCGATTTGTTCCCTGATTTTCCCGCCGCCCCGATGCTCACCAGTTCAACCAACACGTGTCTTTGTGTCTTAGACCTGGCAGATCTCGAAAAGGAAGCAGGAACCCACTGGGCTCCGTGGCGGAACGGGCGGAAGCAGCCTCATTCCACAAGAGGTTAGCGACCCCGGCCACGGCGTACCTCTTTGGAATGTTAGAATTAGCCTTCCATGATTGCCTACGTGCTGCTGCGGGTGTTTCTGATCCTGCTCCTGGTGGCAGCCAATGCCTTCTTCGCCGCAGCTGAGTTTTCCCTGGTAAGCGTGCGCGATACCCGGATTCAGCAGCTCATCGAAGCCCGTCGCATCGGGGCCCGCATCGTCCAGAGGCTGCACCGCAATCTGGATGAAGTCGTCAACGGCGTCCAATTGGGGGTTACCGTCACCAGTCTCACCCTGGGCTGGGTGGGTGAACCGCTGCTGGCACAAATGATGCTCGGTCCGGTTCGGGATCTGCCTCACGCCTCGGTTTACGCCCACAGCATTGCCATTGCGCTGGCTTTCGGCCTGATTACCTGCCTGCACGTCATCCTGGGCGAACTTGTTCCCAAGTCCCTCGCCCTGCAACGCGCTGAGCAAGTGGCCCTGGCCGTCGCTGCGCCCATGGACGTCTTTCTCACTATCACCCGGCCTCTACTCTTCCTGATGAGCCGGGCGGCGGCCTGGTTTTTGCGCATGCTCGGTTCACGCAAAATCCGGGAGGGACCGGTGCACTCCCCCGATGAGCTCAAACTCATCGTGACCGCCAGCCGCCAATTTGGCGAGATTCCGCCCTTTCAGGAAGAGATGATCCACCGTGCGCTGGAATTGGACAACGTCACGGTACGCGAGGTCATGGTGCCCCGCCCGGACATTTTTTCGCTCCCCGGCGATATTGCGATTTCCGAGGCGCTGGGGCGGGTGGTCGAGGAACAGCACTCCCGCATCCCGGTCTACGATTCGCAGCGCGGTCCGGAGCACATTATTGGCGTTCTCTACGCCAAAGACCTGATGCGCTGGACCCGTCTTCGCCTGACTGCCGCTCCCGACCAGCCGGTGGCCGCCCGCATCTCCGCCATGAAGATCAGCCAGATCATGCACGACGTGCTGGTCGTCCCCGAAACTAAGGTCCTCACGGAACTGCTGGAGGAGTTCAAGAAGCGCAAACGGCACTTGGCCGTCGTGGTCGACGAGTTCGGCTCCACTGCCGGCGTGATTACGGTCGAAGATGTTCTGGAGCAGATCGTGGGCGAGATTGAAGACGAATTCGATGTCGCGCCGCCGCAGCAGGCTCTGGCCGAAGGCAAGATCGCAGTCGTTCTCGAAGGCTCGGTCAGCATTCGCGATCTTGAGTCGCAGTACCAACTCCTGTTGCCGCGCGATTCCGGTTTCGAAACCTTGGCCGGCTTCGTCCTCGCCCGCCTGCAGCGGATTCCCCGGCAAGGGGAGGGCTTCGATTACGATGGCCACCGCTTCACGGTTCAGGAGGTCGATGGCCACCGCATCGCCAAGATCAGGATCGAGAAGCTGGAGCCCCGGGCAGTTGGCCAGGCCGGCCACTGAATACTGAGAAGCCGCGAACTGAGAACCAGGAACTGACAACTGAATTTCCTGGGAGGAAGCATACACATGCAGGGACTCATCCTACTGAAAGCGCTACTGGAAGAGGTGCCGCCCCGCCTGGAGAAGATTCCGTCCGGCGAGGCTCAAAAGCGGGGCCCCTCGCAATGGTCGCCCAAAGAAGAGCTGGGACACTTGTTGGACTCCGCGGCCAACAACCACCAGCGAATTGTCCGCGCCCAAATCGAAGACAAGCCCGCCATGCCAGGATACGACGGCCAACGCTGGGTTGCGCTCCATGCCTATCAGCAACGCGACTGGCGTGAATTGATCGGCCTTTGGCAGGCGCTCAATCAGCAACTGTTGGCCGCGGCCAAAGCAGTGCCGGAATCTGCCTGGTCCCGCACCTGCACCGTCGCCGACTCTGAACCGTTGTCGTTGAAATTTGTGTTTGAAGATTATCTCGAGCATATGATGCACCACCTCCAGCACATCGGAATTCAGGTGGAAGATTTGAAAGCGGCACACTAAGGTAAGTTCGAAGGCAGCTGACGACGAAGGATGACGAGCAAAGACCAAAGGCTGACGACTGACGACTGATGCTGCGCTACCTCTCCTTCCGGGTGCTGTACACGCTGCCCGTGATCTGGCTCGTGGTCTCGCTGGTGTTCCTCCTGATTCATCTGGTTCCCGGCGACCCCATCCTGCAGATGCTGGGTGAAGGCGCTCCTGCCACCGATGTACAGGCAGCCAGGCACGCCTATGGGCTCGACCTACCCTTGGGCCGGCAATACCTGAACTATTGGGAGGGCGTGTTGCGCGGCGATTTGGGGCCGTCGTTGCGCTTCAACCAGAGCGTTGCCCACCTGATTGCCCAGCGTTATCCCTACACCTTGCAGCTGACCGTGATCGCGCTGGCGATCGCCATCTTACTCTCGGTTCCGGCCGGCGTGCGCTCGGCGCGCCGGCGCAACCTCTGGGACGACCGCCTGCTCAGTGTGGTCAGCTTGTTCGGTTTGTCTTTTCCCAATTTCGCCCTGGGTCCCATTCTCATGCTGCTTTTTGCCATCAAGCTGGGCTGGCTGCCAGTCTCGGGTTCAGGTACTTTTGCGCACCTGGTGCTTCCCGCGATCACCATGGGCGGCGCGCTGGCTGCGATCCTGACCCGCATGGTGCGCACTTCCATGCTGGAGGAGTTGGGCCAGGACTACATCCGCACTGCCCGCGCCAAGGGACTGTCCGAATGCACCGTGGTTTATCGCCACGCCCTGCGCAATGCCATGATTCCGGTGATCACTGTGCTCGGACTGCAGTTTGGGGCGCTGCTGGCAGGAGCGATCGTGACCGAAACCATTTTTTCCTGGCCCGGAATCGGACGCTTGACCATCCAGGCCATCTCCAATCGCGACTACTACCTGGTGCAGGGCTGTATCCTGGCCATTGGATTGACCTACGTGGCGGTAAATCTCTTGACGGACTTGTTGTACTCGGCAGTGAACCCGCGGATCCGGCAATGAAAGATGATCCCGTTAATGCCTTGTCATCCCGAGCGCCGCTTGAGCCGCGCTTGCGCGGTGAAGGCCAGTCGAGCGGCCCTGTGTTTGCGATCTGTGCCTAGCTGATATGTCCACCCCCTCCATCTCGCTGCCCCGCGCCGCCCGCCACAACCCGCTGGCGGCCACCGGTGCGGTGTTGGTCATCATCTTTGTGATCTTCGCTTTGTTCGCGCCCTGGATCGCGCCTCAGGATCCCGCGTATATCGATCTCCCAACGCGCCTGTCGCCACCGTCTTCCGCGCACTGGTGCGGCACCGACGAACTCGGTCGCGACATCTTTTCCCGCCTCATCTACGGCTCGCGTATTTCCATGCTGGTGGGAAGTTCGGTAGTGGCGGTCTCACTTGCCCTCGGCCTGATCGTGGGATCGATCGCCGGCTACTACGGCGGAAACATCGACCGTTTCTTCAACGTGGTGGTGATGAACGCATTTCTCTCTTTCCCGGGAATTCTGCTGGCCATCGCTTTTGTAGCTTTCCGCGGTCCGGGAATTTTCAATCTGGTGCTGGCGCTCTCCCTCGGCGGCTGGGTGGGGTACGCTCGCCTGGTTCGCGGACAGGTGCTGGCTGCGCGCGAACGCGAATTCGTAGAAGCTGCCCGCGCCCTGGGCGCCAGCGACCTGCGCGTGATTGTACGGCACATTTTTCCCAACATCATTCAGCCAGTGATTGTGCAGGTCGCGATCGGCATGGCGGGCGCAATTCTCGCCGAAGCCACCATGAGTTTTCTCGGCCTGGGTGTGGCTCCCCCGACTGCCAGTTGGGGAGCCATGCTGAACGATGGCCGCGCCCATTTGTTCGACGCTCCGCACCTCGTGCTCTTTCCGGCCCTGGCGGTGATGCTGGCCGTGCTCTCGTTCAATTTCATCGGCGACGCGTTGCGCGATTTTCTCGATCCACGCTCGCGCATCGAAGTTGGACTCTAGTCGGTACGCCCGCGTTTCGATTCATGCTTCCCGCCAAATGAAATGTCGTGGCCGCGAAAGCCGTGCTTGAGCGGTGGTCCACTCACTTTGGTAACCACGCGAAAACTCTTGCGACCTGTGATTGCCCTGACGCATCCCTAACCCGTTCAAAAAAAGCCAGATACAAGTCTTGACATTTATTTCATATTGCAATATAAATATCGCGATTAGAGCGTATGACGCTGGCGGAGAAATTACGCTACCTGCGCGAAGTGGAAGGTTCGCTGCGCGGCCTGGGCCGACCCATGACCCAACTGGAATTGGTCGACGCGATCCGCAAGGAGCAGGGCAATACCATCAGCCAGTCGTACGTTTCGCAGATCGAACGCGGCTCACGTCCACACATGACCCAATCCACGCGCACCTTGCTGGCGAAGTTTTTCAAGGTGCACCCGGGATTTCTCGTGGACGATCCTGAGGGTTACCACACCGAACTGGTGTCCGATTTGCGCACGACGGAGGGCAAACTCGATGTCTGGCTGCTGCAGGGTTCGGAGCGCTTCGCCAGCGATCCCGCGCTGAGCGAGGTTCTCATCAAGGCCGCGCGCCAGAAGGACACGCGGCGCTGTTTTCTGCTCCTGGGTGCGATTCTGGACACCCCGGGACTGGCGGGCCGACTGCTGGAGACGCTGAAACCCGAGTTGGGCGCGCACCGCAACCATAGCCGGGAAGAAAGGCGGCGGTTATGACCTGGGCAGATTTCTATCTGATTTGCTTCGCGGTGGGATTGTTCTTCAGCCTGTTGTCGTTTCTAGCCGGAGGCCTGCGCTGGCACTGGCACACGCCCCATATTTCGCATACGCACATCCCCGTGCCGCACCCACCTGCAGGCACAGCTTCACCGCCCGGGCAGGCCCCGGGGACGACCGCCGCCCCGGGTCAGGCTGCTGCCCACAGTCCGGCGGCGCACATCTCCCCTTTCAGTCTGGTCACGGCGGCGGCGTTCCTGGCCTGGTTCGGTGGCACCGGCTATCTGCTCACGCTCTACTCAAGCATTTGGTTTTTCTCCGGGTTGGGGCTCGCGGTGCTCACCGGCCTGGTGGGTGGAGGCATCGTGTTTCTCTTTCTCAGCCGGGTGCTGATCTCGCATGAGGAGAACCTTGATCCTGCGGATTTCGAAATGGCCGGCGTGCTGGGGCGAATTTCTGTCCCCGTTCGCGCCCAGGGTACGGGAGAAATCATCTACTCGCAGGCCGGCACACGCCGCAATTGTGGCGCGCGCAGCGAAGATGGCGCGGCCATTGCCAAGGGATCGGAAGTTGTGGTCACACGCTACGAAAAGGGAATCGCCTACGTGCGTCTGTGGACGGACATTGCGGGAGAGGATTAGAGCTCCTTGTAGGCGCGAGCTTCCTTCGCTTGTGCTTCCCGTTGAGGGACCTTTGCCGGAATGATGCGAAGGGTTGTAGCAACAGGATGGATGGAATGGAAAACAAGCTCTATCGCACCATGACCGCGCTGCTCTGGCTGGCCCTGCCTCTCACCGGCCTCCAGTACTGGCGGGTCTGGGACCAGCTTCCCGCCAGCATGGCCACTCATTTCGGAGCGTCCGGCGCGGCCAATGGGTGGATGTCGCGCGAAACCTCGCTGATCTTCAGCCTGGTATTGGTGGGCTTCCTGCTCCTGACTTTTACCTGGGGGCTCATGCGCGTGCGCAAACCCGACGTCCTCGCCTGGTCGCTGCTGGCCATACTCTTCGTCGTGATGGGCGTGCTCTGCAGCGTGAATGCGGCGGTGCTGGACTACAACCTCTACAGCCATCCCGTGAACGTCGTGCCGGTGGTCGTGATCGTGTTTGTCGCCGCGTTTGCTCTGACCGGCATCGCGCTGGGTGCGAAGCGGGGCACAGGGTTGCCGCAGGATAACGCCCTCGCCGAGGAGGTGCATGCCGGTCGGTTGTGGGCGCTCGGCCTTGCGTTTTTGACCGCGATCGAGATCGCCCTGATGCTCGCCATCTTTGTGCGAGGACTGCGCTTCGTGCTGGCCCTGCCTGTGTTGCTCCTGCTGGGAGTCACCGCGTTGGCCTGGAGCGGGTTCCACTACCGCTTCACCGCTCACGGCGTGGAGATCAGCACCCTCGGCTTTCGCCTGCGTTCCATCCCGTTGCAAGCCATCACGGCTTACGCCGTGGATGGCTGGAATCCTCTGGGCGGTTACGGAATCCGCGGCATTGGAGAACGGCGCGCCTACGTGTGGGGCAACCGGGGCGTGCGCATCCACCTTAAGGACGGAGAAGTCTTTCTCGGCCACAGCGAGCCGGAACGAATTGTGAATGACCTGAACTTGTTAAGAGATACCAACCAAGGCCGCGAACATGGACAAAGGAAACTAACTTGATTTCCTTGGTGCACCTTCGTGCCCTTAGTAGTTAGAGCCGTTTGTAGGGGCGCTCGAAAGAGGAGGCGATATGTTCGGCATGTCACACATACTCGAGATTTGGGTTTTCGTTGGGCTGGGCGTCATGGTCATTCTGTTCCTGATGAGCAGCATGGCCCGGCTCTATCGCAAGGCCGGCCCGCATGAAGCGCTGATCGTCTACGGACTGGGCGGCACACGGGTGGTGAAGGGTCACGGCACGCTGGTGTTTCCGATGGTCCAGATCTGCCGCGAGCTTTCCCTCGAACTGATGTCGTTCGACGTGGCGCCGCAGCAGGACCTTTACACCAAGCAGGGCGTGGCGGTCACGGTCGAGGCGGTGGCTCAGATCAAGGTCAAGTCGGACATGGAGTCCATCCTGACCGCGTCCGAGCAATTCCTCACCAAGACCGACCAGGAGCGCGAAGGCCTGATCCGCCTGGTCATGGAAGGCCACCTGCGCGGCATTATCGGACAGCTCACGGTGGAGGAAATCGTCAAGCAGCCGGAGATGGTCTCCGACCGCATGCGCTCCACCTGCGCCGAAGACATGAACAAGATGGGTCTGGAAGTAATTTCTTTCACCATCAAGGAAGTCCGCGACAAAAACGAATACATCACCAACATGGGCAAGCCCGATGTTGCCCGCATTAAGCGCGACGCCGACGTAGCCACGGCGGAAGCCGACCGCGATACCGCCATCAAGCGCGCGCTGGCGCAACGCGAATCTGCGGTTGCCAGGGCCCAGGCCGATCAGGAGCGAGTCCTGGCGGAAACGCTTTCCCTCGCGAAACAGGCGGAAGCCCAGCGCGACCTTGAAGTCAAGAAGGCGCAGTACGTCGAAGTCACCAAGCGGCAGCAGGCGCAGGCGGACAAGGCCTACGACATCCAGACCAACATCATGCAGCAGCAGGTCATCGCCGAGCAGGTCAAGGTGCAGCAGATTGAAAAAGAGCAGCAGGTCAAAGTGCAGGAAGCCGAAATCAACCGCCGCGAGAAGGAGCTGATCGCGACCGTGCTGAAGCAGGCGGAAATCGAGCGCCAGCGCATCGAAACCCTGGCATTGGCCGAGAAGCAGCGCCTGATGTCGGAAGCCGATGGCCATGCCTCGGCGATTCGCGCCCAAGGCGAGGCTGAAGCCGAGATCATTTTCAAGAAAGGCGAAGCCGAGGCCAAAGCCATGAACGTGAAAGCCGAAGCCTACCAGGAGTACAACCAGGCGGCGGTCATCGACAAGCTGTTCACCGGCATGCCGGAAATTGTGCGGGCATTGGCCAGTCCGCTGGCCAACGTGGACAAGATCACCATTGTTTCCACCGGCAACGGGGATGCCTCCGGCATGAACAAGATCACCGGCGACATCACCAAAATGGCGGCGCAAGTGCCTGCCCTGTTCGAAACCTTGTCCGGCATGCCGATGGCGGAACTCTTGGGCAAGGTGCGTCAGATCGGCGACAAGTCGGTGAAGCCAGACAACAGCAAGACGAAGTAGCGCACGTGTTGGGCCGGGCCTGCCTTTGACCGAAGTCGCAGGGGCCCGGCCTGCGGAGCAGAGGCGGAAAATGTGGAGCAGGGCTTCCAGCCCGCATTGAGAAGCTGGAGCGGCCGGTTCTTAACGCAGGCCTGCTAACGCCTGCTCTCGAGAGGAGGAACGCCTTGAGGAAACCCAAGATGCAAATCGCCCTGGGCATCGCTCTCGGCGCCGGCATTGGTGCGGCGCTGGGCGTGGCCGCGGGCCACATCGCCATCTGGCTGGCCGTGGGTGTCGCCATCGCAGTCGCAATCGGCGGCACCTTCCGAAGCACGCCATGTGCCGAATGCGAGGCCATCCACAAAGAGCACCAAGCTAACAGCCAGGAGCTAAGAGCTAGAAGCTGATTCAAGAAAGGAGTCCTACCATGGCATTACTGGAGCGAGTTTCCACATTGGTCCGGGCCAATCTCAACGACCTGATCGACAAAGCCGAGCACCCGGAAAAAATGATCAAGCAGGTCATCCTCGACATGCAGAACCAGCTTCTGCAGGTCAAGACGCAGGTAGCGATTGCCATCGCCGACCAGCATCTTCTGGAAAAAAGGCAAAGGGAAAACGAGGACAAGGTGGCCGAATGGATGCGCAAGGCCGAGTTATCCGTCGACAAGAAACAGGACGACCTGGCGCGCGCCGCCCTGCAGCGCGTGGAAAGCTATCGCGATCTCAGCGAAGGCTTCGCCCAGCAGGTCACCGACCAGAAAGCACAGGTGGAGAATCTGAAAACAGCCCTGCGCCAGCTGGAGCAGAAGCTGACCGAGGCCCAGGCCAAGGCCGACCTGCTCATCGCCCAGCATCGCCGGGCCCGTGCCGTGGGTAAAGCCAGCGACACGAAGATGGCCTCCGGCAATGGTTCGAGCGCCGCTGCCTTCGATCGCATGAAGCGCAAGGTTGCGCATGCCGAAGCCCACAGCCAGGCCAAATCCGAAATCGCCGCCGACAACGTGGAAGAACGCCTGGCAGCGCTCGAAAAGGAAGACCGCATCGAACAGTTGCTGTCGGAAATGAAGACCAAGCGGGGAGCGTAGCGGTGGTGTGGCGCGGGCGCCCTTGCCCGCGAGGCGTGGGCACGCTCACGCCGAAGTTAGCGGAAGGAGTGTCTGTACTAGATGGTCCGCGTCACGCGCTCGCCTGATCCGCCAGAGGCAACGTTCCTTCTTCGCCGTCATTCTTGGCCGTGGCCGATTTCTGCGAGAGCGATTCGCGCCGAGATGCCGATTCCCGCGCCAACAGGGTCAATTCGGCGGATTGGGAAGAACCGGAACTTCGGCGCCGCAACGTCACCACCAGCTCCAGAAGCACCAGGTTCAGGCCGAGAAGCACAATCGGCCTCGAAGTTCCCATGAGTTATCCCGATTCTAGGGTCTTCGGTGAGGGAAGAAAAGGAGAAAGCTTTTCCCTATTCTGCCCAGCTCTGCCAATTCTCGCTGTGCTACCCTGAGAACAGCGATTCTCTGATCGCCAACGATGAGTTCACCCCCGCAAATCCACGTCGGTACTGCCGGCTGGTCCTACAAGGATTGGGAGGGAATCTTCTATCCGCCCGGAATGCAGTACCGAAAGCAGCATCCCCTGGATGTGCTGGCCCGCTGCTTCGACATGGTGGAGATTAACACTTCGTTCTACGGGCACATCAAGCCGCATCTGGCCAGGCTGTGGATTCGCACGGTCAAAGCCGTGAATCCGAACTTTGTATTCACGGCCAAACTGCACCGCTCCTTCACCCACAATCCCATGGCGGTCATGGAGCCCACTTCGGCGGCCTCGATCCGGCCCAACGATGAGGACGAAGCTCTGGCGCGTGAAGGCCTGGAGACACTCGCGGGAGAAGGGAAGCTGGGCGCGCTGCTGATTCAATTCCCGGTTTCATTCAAGAACACGTCGCTCAACCGCGAATATCTCGAAAGATTGCTGCGCCAGTTCATCGAATATCCCTGCGTCGTCGAAGTCCGTCACGACACCTGGGACAATCCCGGCACCATCTATGAGTTCACCCGGAAGAATGTGGCGTTCTGCAACATCGATCAGCCGCTGATCGGACACTCGCTCGAGCCCACCGAATATGTCACCTCCCCGGTCGGTTACGTCCGCCTGCACGGAAGGAACTACGATCAGTGGTTTGACGCCGAAACCGGGGCGGATCGCTACAACTACCTCTACAGTGAGACTGAACTGGCGGGCTGGGAGGGAAAGATCCAGCGCATCGCCCAGAAAGCCGAAGTGACCTACGTGGTGACCAACAATCACTTCGAAGGCAAGGCCGGTGTGAACGCCCTGCAGCTGAAGAACCTGCTCACCGGACAGCGAGTGAAGGCGCCAGAGCCGCTGTTGGAGCACTATCCAGAGTTGAAGACGATCGCCGACCCGCTCCCTGAAGACGAGTGGAACCCTGGCCTGCCGCTCCGGGCGTAAGGAGGATTATTTCGCCGCCACTTCTTCTTTCGCGGTGTAGTGCGATCCCACATACTCCTCCAGAATCTTGATGAATTCCGCGACAATGTGATCGCCCTTGAGCGTAGTAAACAGGTGTCCGTCCACATAGACCGGCGCCTTCGGTTCCTCGAAGGTGCCGGGCAGGGAAATTCCCAGGCTGGCATGCTTCGATTCGCCCGGGCCATTGACTACGCAGCCCATGACCGCCACCTTCATCTCTTCCACGCCGGTGTAGCGCCCCTTCCATACCGGCATCTGATCGCGCAGGTAGGTTTGAATCTGCTGCGCCATTTCCTGGAAGAAGGTGCTCGTCGTGCGGCCGCATCCGGGGCAGGCCGTCACCTGGGGGGTAAAGCTGCGAATGCCCAGCGATTGCAAAATCTGCTGCGACACCCGGACCTCTTCCGTGCGGTCGCCTCCGGGAGCGGGCGTTAGCGAAACCCGAATCGTGTCCCCGATGCCTTCCTGCAGCAGCACGCCCAGGGCGGCGCTGGAAGCGACAATGCCTTTGGCGCCCATGCCGGCTTCAGTGAGCCCGAGATGCAGTGGATAGTTGCAGCGCGCCGCCAGTGAACGGTAAACATCAATCAAATCCTGCACCCCGCTGACTTTTGCGCTTAGGATGATCTGGTCCGGCTGCAGCCCGTATTTCTCCGCTAGCTTTGCGCAATTCAGCGCGCTCACCACCATCGCCTCCATGGTGACTTCGCGGGCGTCCTTCGGCTCTTTGAGCCGTGAATTCTCGTCCATCATGCGTGTCAGCAGCGCCTGGTCAAGCGATCCCCAGTTCACCCCGATCCGCACCGGCTTCTGGTTGTCGGCCGCAACCTCGATCATGGTGCGGAAATTGTTGTCGTCCTTGCGTCCGATGCCCACGTTGCCCGGATTAATGCGGTACTTGGCCAGCGCCCGGGCGCAATCGGGATACTTTTTCAGCAGGATGTGTCCGTTGTAATGGAAATCGCCGATGATGGGCACGCGCACGCCCTGCCCCTCGAGTTGATCGACAATCGGCGCCACCGCGGCCGCAGCATCTTCGTTGTTGACTGTGACCCGCACCAGTTCCGACCCGGCGCGCGCCAGGGCCGCGACCTGCTGCACCGTCCCGGGAACGTCGGCGGTGTCGGTATTGGTCATCGACTGCACCACAACCGGTGCACTGCTTCCCACCCGTACTCCGCCGATCAAGGTGGTGACCGTTTTCCTGCGTTGAATGTCCGCCATGGGGAAACTCTAGTTTAGCATGCGGAAATGGAGTTCTCCGCCCGCGGCCGTCAGCTGTCGGCGCTTAAGCCAAGCGAAATGAGGATGTTAGAAAGAGGTATAGAACCGGTAACCGCTCACAAGAAATTCCAAAACCCGGCCCGGAGCCAGGCCGGACTAAGAGCCAGAGGCTAGCAGCCAGAAGCTGCTCTTACGGCATCCGCTGCATGAGGCCGGGCAGCATCTTGGCCACGTCGTTATAGATCACCATGACGGCGAACAACACCAGGAACACGAAGGCGGCCTGATAGATCCGCTCTTTGATCTTCAAACTGATATCCCGGCGGATAAGGCTTTCCACGAACAGCAGCAGAATCACCCCGCCATCCATGATGGGAATCGGCAGCAGGTTGAAAATGCCCAGGTTCAGGCTGATTCCGGCAGTCAGTTCCAGCAGCGGCGTCCAGCCCTTCTTGCTCGCGGCTTGTCCGGCCGCTCGCCCAATGCCGATGGGACCTTCGATGGAACGGATCGAAATCTTGTGCTGCACCATCTTCTGTACCAGTTCTAGAATCAGCAGCGAGCCCTGCTTGTTTTGTTCTAGCGAACGACGAAACGCCTCTGGCAAGGAGAGCGAAGATACCTTCATCGGCGCGCTCGCGAAGCCCACGCGGTACCGCTCATCGCCTCGAATATCGGACAATATTGGTCTTACGTTGAAGTTCAGCGTCTGGCCGTTGCGCAGAACGGTGATTTGAACGGGCTTGTCCTTGGTGCGCTTCAAGCTGTCGATCATGGCCTCGATGCCAGGAATCGGCTGCCCGTCCACGCTGACCATCTGGTCGCCCAGCTTCATTCCCGCCTGTTCGGCCGGCATGCCCGGTTCCAGATCGGTGATTATGAAGTTGGGCTCTCTGGGTGACCACCCCGCTGACCCCATCTGATTGGGGCCGTAAGGCTCAGGGGCGATTTTCAACTGCAGCTTCTGCCCGGCTCGCTCGATGGTGATGTCGAGCGACTGGTTCGGATTCAAGGCCTCTCTGGGAATGACTTGCTCCCAGGTCGGATTCTCGATTCCGTCGATGCGAACGATGCGGTCCCCCGCCTGGATCCCGGCTTTGGCCGCAGGCGTGTCCTGCAGCACCCAGCCAATAACTGCCGGCTCATCCAGCACGGCCGGATATTCGTAGCGCACCATGTACACGCAGGTGAGCAGGGCCACGGCGAAAATAATGTTCATGGCCGGCCCCGCAATTGCGATCAGGAAACGGTGCCAGCGTGGATGCGACAGGAATTCACCCGGATCGCCGCTACGGGCGTCCATGGGGTTTTCGCCGCTCATCTTGACGTAGCCACCGAGAGGGATGGCGGCAATGCGGTAGTCGGTGTCGCCCCGCCGGAAGCCCAGCAGCCGCTTACCAAACCCGATGGAGAAGACCTCGACCCGAACACCCAGCAACTTGGCCACGGCATAGTGGCCGAATTCGTGAATCAGGATCATGAATCCTAGAATCACGCCCACCGCGAGCACAGCAGTTAAGAATCCAGTCATAAAAGGGTTCGTCCTAATCCACTCCTGATCCCGCTGAAACCGGCCTTAATCCGGCCGACCGTCCGCCCAAGAGCTCAACTCTGCGGCGCGCAACCTCGCGAGCCCGAGCATCAACTTCCAGCACCTGTTTGATAGATTCCAACTTGCCGGCTTCCGTTGCAGAGAGGGCCTCCTCAATTACTTTGGGGATGTGGGCAAAGCCAATTTGGCCCTGCAGGAACGCCTCCACCGCCACTTCGTCGGCGGCGTTGAGCGCAATTGTTTTGCCACCCCCTGACTCCGCCGCTTCATAGGCCAGGCCCAGACAGGGGAATTTTTCCACATCCGGCGGCATGAATTCGAGGTGCCGTAAGTCCATGACCGGGAAACGCATAGCCGAGGAAACGCGCTCCGGATAGGTCAAAGCGTAGAGGATGGGAAGGCGCATGTCCGTGACTGAGAACTGAGCAAGTATGCTGCCATCCACGAACTCCACCATGGAGTGGATTGTGGATTGCGGATGCACAATCACTTGCACCTGGCTGGGCGGCAGGTTGAACAGGCGGCAGGCCTCGATCACCTCAAATCCCTTGTTCATCAAGGTCGCCGAGTCGATAGTGATGCGCTGCCCCATCTTCCACGTGGGATGATTCAAAGCTTGCGCAACCGTGATGGAAGAGAACTGCGATTTTGGCGTGTAGAGAAACGGCCCACCCGACGCCGTCAACCAGATCCGCGCCACTTCTTCCATGCGCCCGCCCCGCAGGCACTGGTGCACCGCATTGTGCTCGCTGTCGATGGGCAACAGCGGCCGGCCCTGGCGCCGCGCCTCCGCAGTGATCAATTCACCTGCCGCAACCAGGCATTCCTTGTTCGCCAGCCCCACTGTCTTTCCCGCCTTCACCGCCTCGTAAGTGGCTTCAAGTCCCGCCACCCCGACGATCGCACTGACCACAAAGTCCGCATCCGGATAGGTCGCCACGCGCACGGTTCCGGCTGGACCGTGGACCACCTCGACGCCTTCCACACCTGCCTTCTTTAGTTGAGAGCGGAGGATTTCCGCATCGGCAGCAGTGGAAATCGAAATCAGCCGTGGCTTCCAGCGCCGGGCCTGTTCAAAAGCGGTTTCCACGTTGCGACCTGCCGCCAGAGCGACCACTTGAAAACGCCCGGGATAGGACTCCACCACGCTGAGCGTGCTGCGTCCGATAGACCCTGTGGAACCTAGGATGGCGATGCGTTTCATGAGTATGAAATCTAGGCGGGGCGCAGCCTGGGGGGGCGGCTTACTGCATGACGCGCCAAGCCGCATAGTACCACAGCACGGGAGCGGCAAAGAGCAGAGCATCAATACGGTCAAGCATGCCCCCGTGGCCGGGAAGAATCGTTCCCGAGTCCTTTACACCCGCGCCCCTCTTGATCAGCGACTCCACCAGATCGCCCAATTGCGCCGCCACGTTGATCGCGGCGGAAAGCGCCAGGGTCGGCCAGAGCGGCGCTTCTTCCAGGGCAAACATGCCATCTTTTCTCTCGATCAGATGCGCATTCAGCAACGCGGTGCTGATGGGTAGCGCATACTGGTAAAGCAGCATTCCCACCGCCAGGCTGGCGATCATAGAGGCCAGCGCTCCCTCCCACGTCTTGCGGGGGCTGATGCGCGGCGACATCAGGTGCCGTCCCAGCGAGCGCCCCACAAAGTAAGCGAAGATGTCTCCCGCCCACACCAGCAGAAATAGGTACAGCAGGAGAAACCCTCCTGCCCAGTGTTCGCGAATCTGTACCAGAAATCCCAGCGGTAGCGCAACATAAGAGAAAGTAAACGCCGAAGTCATGGCAGCGGGAAAGGCGGTGCTCAGATCAGCACGGCGCATGCCGATCACCAGGAACACAAATGCGGCCATGGCCGCCAGGAAGCCCAGGCTGCCGGCAAACATCGCCGTCGAGAGCAAAGGCGTCGCCTTACCCGGGTTTACCGCCAGAAACAGAAAAAACAAGCCGACAAAGATGTATGTCGGCCAGTGAAACGGGCGGATGCCGTACGCTTCCGCCAGCTTAAGCAGTTCCTGCACCGTAAGCAGTGCAACCAGCGCCGCCACCAGCCCCAGCACCGGCACCGGTGCCCGCAGCGCCAGCAGCAAAACAATGGGAATCAGCAACACCGCCGTGAGGATTCGTTTCAGTAAGGGCAAGCCGTCTCAGCTCCGGCCCGTCTTGGATTGTGGTGGATGAGAATTGTGTGGGTGCGTCGCGTGGCCGGCCAGTCCACCGTATCGGCGCTCCCGTTTCTGATATTCGGCGATGCCCTCCAGCAGATGCACGCCCCGAAACTCCGGCCACAGGGTGGGAGTGACATAAATTTCCGCGTAGGCCAACTGCCACAACAGAAAATTGCTCAGCCGCATTTCGCCGCTGGTGCGGATCACCAGATCGGGATCCGGCAGGTGGCGTGTGTACAGGTTCTGCGAGACCGCGTCCTCATCAATCTCGAGATGATCGAGTCCGCCGTTGCGGGCCGCTGCCTCCACAATGGATCGGAATGCATCCACCAGTTCCGTCCGCGCACTGTAGTTCAGGGCCAGGGTCAGCACCATGCCGTTGTTATGTGCAGTGGCTTGCCGCGCCCATTTCATTTTCTCCTGCACCCCGGGGGGGAGCTCGTGCTGCCGTCCGATGTATTCCAGCCGGATGTGGTTCTGGTTCAGGGTCGGAACCTCGGCCTTCAAATAGCGGCACAGCAGGCCCATCAGGAAGTCCACTTCGCTTCGCGGACGCTTCTTCCAGTTCTCCTCCGAGAAGGCGTAGAGGGTGAGCGCGGGAATCCCGATGCGTGCCGCCGTCTCGACCGTTGAACGCACCGATGCCACTCCCGCCCGGTGCCCGGCTATGCGCGGCAGGTGCCGGCGGCGCGCCCAGCGCCCGTTACCGTCCATGATGATGGCGATGTGCTTTGGAAGCCGTCCCGGATCGAGCCGTTGGTACAGCTCCGCTTCCTTGCGATCCAGCCCGGCAGGAATCGTCGCTTGCAAGCGCTAACCTCTGCTGTTTGTTGACGCTAACACAGGGTGTCGGAGGTTGCAATGATACCAAAGGGCACGTATCCCCTTTCAGAGGCCTCCGTGTCCTCAGTGTCCTCGGTGGTTTAGTTGCGCGCTGAAGGCGGTCTATTATTTATTGTTTCCGATCTTCGGTTCGAGGACAGGGGGGCAGACTATGAGCCATCACGCCCATCCGCCCCACCGAAGCCGAATCCAAAATTGAAGCCGTCCTCACAGCCCTTCGCGAAAGCTGGAACCCGCTCGACATGGCAGCCTTGCATCAGTTTTCACTGGGAACGCTGATTTCGTCAACCTAGTTGGCATGCATTTTCGAGGTCGCCCGGCCGTCGAGGCGCAACACGTCGCCATTCACAGAACCGTCTTTCGGAACAGCCAGTTGATGGAATTGGGCCATACCGTAAGGTTCCTTGGCCCCCGAAGTGGCCATTGCCCATCTCAGGTGGCAGATGGCTGGCCAGTCCGATCAAAGAATGGCAACCCCCCGCCGTCCGCAACGGTATTCTGACCGCCCTCCTTGCGCCGGAAAGCGACGCCAGGCGCATCAGCGCCCGTCACAACACGGACACAGTGCCCATGCCAGGTGTGGGGAAGTGAAGCCTTTCGAACTCGCGAGGGCACGGCTTTAGCGGCGCCGCAAGTCAGTCGCAAGAGTTGGCGGCTTTAGCCGCTGCGGCCTCCGCGCCGCTTGCTCCTTCCGGCCTGGTCCCTTGTCATTCCGGGGATTTATCCCCAGCAACCTGCTCTTCACCAGACCCATGCGAGCGCTCTGCCAGGATCCGGTGCCGACCTGTCGGCGCTGCTCTAAGTCCAATCAAGGCAACTGCTTGCTACCATATGGAATGCTTTTATGGATTGACATAAAAGGGGAATAATATACTAGGCTAACCAATTCACTAACGGAACTCGAAGAGTTGATTTTTGCACACCACTGCGCCACACTCGTTTCTGTCCAGTGTTTATGGCGAGTCACCCCAAACCTTCCGCCAAGAATGAGCCGGGTGAATACGCGATGTTCGAGACTGCACTCAGGAAAGTTCTCTCGGTTCCACACTCCAAGATAAAAAGCAAACTGATTCGCGAGAAGCGGAAGCGGGCTTCCGCCCGCGCTTCAAACGGGAAGACTTAGAAAGCCGTTTCGCCCACCTTGCCAGTGACCTGCTGATAGGTCAACCGCTTTCCCGCAACCTGCGATAAAGCTAACTGAAATCTCTCGCCATCATTCAGCTTGTTGCCGTCTGCATCTTTGCGGGGGTTGAAGCGAAACGCCTGCTCATCAAGATAGCGGAACAAGTGAAACGGCTCCACTGCGACGTAGCTGCCGCTCAATCCGCGCTTGAGTAGCGACCAGAAATTTTCGCGAGTGTTCCTATGCACTCGACCGTCAACGTATGGGACGGCATGGTTAATAACTTGATGATCCACCATCTCGGTACGAACCCTTGCCGCCGCGCTCAATGAACCCCAGGACGGTGATTTTGTCTTCGTTCAAGACTCCGCTGAGACGTTGCCTTTTGCTCTTGTGCATATTTCGGGCTTTGCCGCCGATGTAGGTCTCGTCTACTTCAATCTCGCCGCCATCTCCGCCAGCTTGACCAGTGATCCGGCTTGCAGAGCGAGCCGGAGACGTTGCAACATGAACCATGCCGACTTTTGGGTAATCTCTAAGGCGCGTCCGACTTCATGGCTGCTGACACCATTCTTGCAATTGACCAGCATCCAGAGAGCGCAGAGCCATTTATCCAAACTCAGAGGGGAATCCTCAAACATGGTTCCCAACTTCACGCTGAATTGCCGACCGCACTCCTTGCACTTCCAGCGTTTCTGAGTCTTGAGGTAATAGTGTTCTGTGTGCTCACAGGCAGGGCAGGACGGGCCATTCGGCCAGCGCAAAGCCGCTACGGTGTCAATGCAGACTTGCTCGTCGGAAAAATACCGAATGGCTTGCTGTAAACTCTTAGGCGGTTTGCTCTTGCCGTCCATTATCAAAATATACGCTTTTTCTTCTGGTTAGTCAAGTATATTATTACCCATAAAAGCATGTACAAAATTGGAACACTAGGCAGTCTTGCTTGCCGTCGGGAACTTGTCTTCGAGAGGCCGCCTCCGCTCCTACGTGGTCTTTGCCTCTTCCGGTTCGACTTTCAACTCCAACTTTTCGGTCCACCGGAGCACGGTCAGCGGGCTGCTCACTCCCACCCGGGCGTCAGTCAGCAGGCGGTGCAGGTCGTCGACGCCGGCCACCGGCTTGCCATCGAGAGCGACAATCACGTCGCCTTCCCGCAGCCCTGCCCTCTGCGCCGGACTGCCCGGAGTCACGGAGATCACCACCACGCCGGTTTCCTGCGGCAAGTTGTAGAAGCGCACCAACCGGCGATGCAACGGAGCAGTCTGGGCCTCCACGCCGATGTAGCTGCGGCGGATTCTTCCTTCCTGCAGCAGGCGGCCGGCCACAAACTTCGCGGTGTTGATTCCGATGGCAAAGCACAGTCCCTGCGCGCCCATGATCGTCGCCGTGTTCACTCCCACCACGCGCCCGTCGGAGGTCACCAGCGGTCCGCCCGAATTGCCCGGATTGAGCGAGGCGTCGGTCTGAATCACGTCGTCGATCATCCTCCCCGAATAGGACCGGAGCGATCGGCCCAGCGCGCTAACCACGCCCGCGGTCACCGTGTACTGGAAGCCGTAGGGATTGCCGATGGCAATAGCCAACTGTCCCACGCGCAGCTTTTGCGAGTCTCCCAGCGGCGCGGCTACCAGGTTGGGTGTTTCGCTATTGGGGACATCCGCACGGACGACCGCGAGATCAGTGGCGGGATCATCGCCGATGGTATGAGCAGGGTAGCGCCGCCCGTCGGCAAACGAGATCTGAATTCGCATCGCTTCGTGAACCACATGGCTGTTGGTGAGAATCAGACCGTCGGGAGTGAACACGAAGCCCGAACCGCCGCCTTGCCGTTCCCGCGGCTCGCCGGAGCGGTTTTTGCCCGCCTGGGCAACATCAATTTTCACCACCGACGGGCTAAGTTTTTCAGCGGCTCCTACCACCGCGTTGGAGTAGGCATCGAGCAAGGCGGAATCGTCGAGCGGATGGCCACTTCGCGGCTGGACAACCGGTTGCGAATAACTTGCCAGGGGAACTACATCTTTGTTCATGTCTGCTAGATGAACGAAACGATGCTCGCGATTCAGCGGCTGGAGCAGCGCTTCAACGCTGCGTAAAGGGATCGGTGTAGAGTAGCGACTTCAGCCGCTGACGTGATGTCTGTGCTAGGGCTTGGGCCGCAGCCGCGTAGCGGCGTTCGGCAGAATGCACGCATTCGAGGCTTCCGCCAGCGATCCCTGCAATGCTGCGCCGACTGCCGAGAGCTCTTCCGGTTGCATCAGCTTCTGCATTCCCTCAAACAGTTCGCGTTCTTCCTTGCGAATATGGGACGCCAGTTTTTCCACCAAGGCCTGCAAACCCGCCGTGTGCAGGGTGCGGCTGGCGGCGCGGGAAAAGAAATCACGCAGCAAAATGTGCCCGGTAAGAAGCTCCTGCACCAGAGGCTGCAATTCGGGAAAACGCGCCGCTGCGGGAAACAGATCCTTCTCTTCGGCGGCAAAATGACAGGCGATCTCCTGCTCGAATATCTGCTGAATTTCCGCCTGCCAGGCTTCCAGGTCAACCTCGCCCGCCTGCAGGGCGCGATCCAGGCGCACACACAAGGCCAAACAGTGCTGGTGCTGGTGGGAAAGGGGGATAAGGTTCTTGTCGCGAAGCATGTAGGTATTGTCGACGCATCATCGGGATTGCGCAACCGGTCCCTAGGTGACGCCCGTCACTTACCAGTTCGGATACTTGCCGCGGACCTTCTCATAAAGCGGGGATCTGGTTCCGTGCTTCTTGTGGTAGCCGAGCACCTGGGCCTCGCCCGGCGAGGGCCAGCCCTGGCCCGCCTCGATCTTCTGCGGTAGAGCACTCTCGACCTCGCTAAGATTTTGTATGCGGTTGCGCGCGAGAACTATTTTCTTGCCGCTGGGCGCGACCGCGGCCACCAGGTGATTCTTCTTGCGCACCGTGACCTCCGCGTCGGCGGTGAACGTCTTGTCCTGATTCTGGAAATTCCGATAGCGAATCGTAATCGGACGCGCCGGCGTAAAGCTTCCGGTGGTGGCCGCCTGTCCCCAGTTGGCCGAGGGCGGCGCCGTTGCGAGACTGCGGTCGAAATAGGGACAGGAGTGGTTCGGACACAATACTGTCCAGTCTTTCGCTTTCTTCGCGCCGTCCGCGCCGCAGTTCGGACACTGGAACTTTTTCTCGCCCTTCAGGATCCAGAAATCCCATAATCTCATCTTCCTCGATCGGAGCACTCAGGGGGACGGTCGTCGAAACGACCTTCCGCTTTAGCGGCAAGGTTTTCCATAACACCCGTCGACAGGCAGCCGCCCTCTCTCACAGGCGTTTTTGTGGCTGCTGCTTGCGGGAGCGGAGAGAAAGATGCGTTCGCGTCCTGGGCGCGAAGCAACCTGGCAACCGTCCCCATCAATGCTCTGGTGGCTTTTTGGCTCTGCCAGATGAAAAACGGGCTTTCGATCCGCCCGTTCAGAATCAGCCGTCGGCGGTGAACCAGAGCCGGCAGCCCCATATCGCGCAACTGTTCAAAGCTGATCCTCCTGAAATGGCCTTTCTTGTGTCGGCCAAAAACCAGGCTGAGTAGGTATCCTTCCAGCAGAGCACTCACGGGGGGTTCGAAGGCGGCCATCGGAGAAGTTCCGGTGCAACCTTCTACTACCAAGGGTCCCTCCCGCCGCAAGTGTTTTCGCCCGCCGGAAGGGATGAGGAAACGTGGACTCAGGCGATCGCGGCGGCAGGTTGCGGCTCGTCCTTTGACACTACCGCCGGCCGCAGAGTGAGCCAGTCCGTGCGCACGCTGTCCCACTCCTGGATCAGCATCCCGTAGGATTCGAAGAACTGGCGAATGCGCGCGCGCTCCCAGCCCACGATTTCCTCTAGGATTGGTCCAAGAACCGCCAGGGCGCTGGTACTGAGGACCGTCCTCCGCGCCACCTGCGAGACGTGCTTGGCTTCAGACACCGCTATGGCAAACCCGTCGCGCACCTTCACGTGCAGCATCACGTTGATGTCCGAACTGCCGTCTCCGGTGTAGATGATATGGTCCGGCCCGATCTGCAACTCGGCCTGCAAACGGTCGAGCGCGGCCACCTTGCCGTAGCCGGCGGTGGCCCGCACCAGGCTTTGGATCTCGCCCGCCGCGTTGTAGACGAACTCGGTGCCGAAAATATGGTCCTGCGGCACGAGTCCTTCCAGCGCCGATTGAATCACCTCAACCGGGGACGCCGACAGCACGTAGAAGTCTAAGTTGTAGCCATCCACCCCATTCTTGAGGATCTGATAGAGCAGCTCGATATTGTCCTTCAAGCGGATGGTCTTGCCCACTTGGTACAGGTGTTCCTTGCGAACTTTCTTGCGGAACTCGGGATCGTGCAACAACAGATACGCCAGTTCGGCGCCCTGCTGCACCAGGTTCAGCTTTGCCATTCCCTGAGCCTTTCGTTCAAATTCCGCGGTCGGGATGCCGACCAATTCGCTCAACACATACCCGGAATCGTCGAAGGTAAGGGTCTGGTCAAAGTCGCTGGCAAACAGATATCGCTTCAAAGGTTTGTCGCTCATATGCCTATTAGATTCCCGCCCGGGCCCGATGGCCCATAAATAACATTGATCGTAGCTATTACGATAGTATCTCCCGCCAGGGGGCTAACCATCTGTATTCTTTCGGCTTGGCGCGGTCAAGACACCGCGGCCGTCCCGAAAATCAGGGGGAATGCCGAGTGAAGTTTGCCCCACGCGAGCCAGTTTACACACTGCGGTAACTCCGCCTGCCTTTACTAAATCCCCCGCGCGGTTGAGAATGGTTGCACCCCGCAGCCGGCTTCGCGAAATACATCAAGGGAAAAAAGCGTTATTGCCGCGACGGCGGGTAACAGGAGCAAGGCTCAAATATGGCAGCTACCGGAGAACTCATCCGCCTCATCAACTACGTCGACGACATCAATACCACGCTGCGCCGCATCAGCGCCTCCGTCCCGTTAATGGATGGGGACGAGCGCAAACGTCTCGCGGAGAACATGCGCACAGCTGCTTCCAACCTCAATGCGGTGCTGGGACAACTGGAAAAGGGAGGCCAGTAGTTGGCCGAGGTCCGAACCATCGCCGTCATCGGCGCTGGACAATTGGGCCGAGGCATCGCTCAGGCGGCCGCATTCGGTGGCTACCACACCATCCTGGAAGACATTTTGCCGAACGCGCTTCGCAGGGCGGAAAGTGAACTGCGTATCCAGCTTGACCAGTCTGTGGGGGCGGGCAGACTTTCTGCCAACGCCGCCCATACCGCTCTTTCCCGCCTGGAATTTGCCGGCACCATCGAAGACGCAGCCCGCCCGGCCGACCTGGTGATCGAAGCTGTCCCGGAGGAGATGGAATCGAAAGTCGAGATATTCACGCTGCTCGACAAGATTTGCCGTCCGGGCACCATCCTGGCCTCGAACACCGTCACGCTCAGTATTTCGGAGATTGCCCGCGTCACTTATCGCGCCAGGAATTGTCTGGGGATGCGATTCTCCCCTCCGGTGGACCAGGCGAGGCGGCTGGAAATCGTCCGCGGCCGGGAGACCGGCGAGGACACGCTCGCCAGCGCGGTGGAGGTAGGGAAGCGCATGGGCAGAGAAGTGACGGTCATCCAGGACTCTGCCACTTGGCATAAATAAATTGACAACATGGCAGAATAGCGGCAAACTTTAAGCATGGCTCACCTTGGAATCGACGGACCAGCCGCTGCTCTCCGGCCTGGCTCAGCCCGCCGTCCGCAGCGACTTCGCCTGCAAGGCAGCCATCTCGGCGTTAAGGCGTCGAATTCCAATGAACTGATTCGCAACATCCAGCGAGGATTCGCCTTCAAAGCACTGCTGGCCCTCGAGTCTCGCACCGGTCTCGCCGCTTCGCGGATCGCTTCCCTCATCGGGATTCCCGAGCGAACCCTGGCCCGGCGCAAAGCTTCCGGCCGGCTAAGCTCGGACGAGTCTGAGCGATTGCTCCGCATCTCCTCGATTTTCGAGGATGCGGTGAACCTGTTTGAGAGCGACGTGGCCTCGGCCGTGAAGTGGCTGACCACTCCCCGGAAGTCGCTGGGCAGTCAGCCTCCCCTGGCTTATTCCCGGACCGAACTGGGCGCCCGCGAAGTCGAAAATCTCATCGGAAGGCTGGAGCACGGAATTTTCTCGTGACCGTAACCGCCTGGCGAATTACCAAACGCAAACACGCCAGGCATGCCTTCACCGGGGAGAGCGCGCGGGAGTTCGGCGGCCGCTGGAACCACCCCGGGACCACCATCGTCCACACCGCGCAATCGCAGTCGCTGGCCGCGCTCGAGATGCTGGTTCACCTGGACTCGCCGGAGCTGCTGGAGAAATACGTCCTCCTCGCGGTGGAAATCGAAGAGGCCCTGATCGCATCAGTGGAATCCTCACGGTTACCCAGGAACTGGCGAGCCGATCCGCCTCCTGCCCGGGTCCGGGCCATCGGCGACGAATGGGTGTTTTCGGGAGGTTCGGCGGTCCTGCGGGTTCCCAGCGTGCTGTTTCCGGGCGAGAGTAACTTCCTGCTCAATCCCGGTCATCCAGACTTCAGCAAACTTCGCATGGGCAAACCCCCTGTCCTTTCGCTTCGACGCTCGTCTGGCAAGCAAGAGCCAGGGCTGCTGAGATTTCCCATCCCCAGCACGGTCGCCAGTCGTAAACGTTTAGCGCCGGCGTCCTCGCCGGCTGTCCCGAGGGCATCCGGCCCTCGGAGGTGCGGGCCAGACGCCCCCGCGACAGCCGCCGCGACGGGGGCGCTACAAGAGGGGCTACTTGTTGATGTCCTCTTTCGCCTCCAGCCGCCTGGCCATCGCCTGTAGCGGCTGTTTTTGCGGGTCGGGTGCTGTCGCAATCGCAGCTGTCATTTCTTTGCCGGCGCTAGCGAAGTCGCCCTGCGCGGAATACATGCGCGACAAGCCCACATGGACCACCCACTGATCCGGATTCTTCCTGGCATTTTCCTTGAAGATGGCGAAAGCCTCGGCCTGTTTGCCGTCGTTCTGCAACTGGCGCGCATAGGTGTGCATTTGGATCGCATTGGCCATGGTTAGCGCCTTGTTGCGCGCGGTGGTGGCTTCGTCCTTGCGTTCCAAAGCATCGAGCACGCGGGACTTGGTCATGAAGTTGTCATACCGCGCCTCGGCCTGAATCGATTTATCGGAATACTTCAGCGCCTCTTCCAGGTTGATTTTCTCCTGCAGAAGGTAGTTGGC
>Ga0207132_1013_pt2 | contig 30340 bp, 21 predicted proteins | sample Alteio_BWMinHeat_14_FD_153554 | JGI IMG/M metagenome (GOLD analysis project Ga0207132, IMG submission 153554) | Enriched cells from forest soil in Barre Woods Harvard Forest LTER site, Petersham, Massachusetts, United States -... | ecosystem: Environmental > Terrestrial > Soil > Temperate forest >...
GGCGCTGCCGGAAACCGATCGCCAGGAAATCGCGCGCCGTACTTAGGCTAGAGGAGAAAGACCTAACGGTCCAGCCCATCAAGTTGACGAATCTAATCAGCGTTTCCTACAAGTCGAAAGATCCGCAGCTGGCCGCCAAAGTACTGAATTCCCTGGCCGGCCTGTATCTGGAGAAGCACCTGGCGATGCACCGAGCTCCTGGCCAGTTTGAATTCTTTCATCAGCAGGCAGAGGACTATCGCACGGCACTGGAGAACGCAGAAGAAAAGCTGACAAAGTTCGGCGAAGAGCAGGGTGTGGTTGACCCAACGCTAGAGAAGGATATCAGCGTGAGAAAGCTCGGTGAGTTTGAGGCTGACGCAAAGAGTGCGCGCGCGACGATTACGGAGTCACGGCAGCGCATCCAAACTCTCGAGTCACGGCTGGCGACTCTCCCTGACCGGCACACAACGCAAGTCCGCACCTTGGATAACCCACAACTCATGCAGAACATGAAATCCAAGCTGCTGGAACTAGAACTAAAGCATACCGAGCTACTTTCGAAATTCGAGCCGACTTATCGGCCGGTCCAGGAAGTCGAAGAGGAGATTGCGCAAACGAAGGCAGCCATCGAGGCGGCAGAAAAGGCGCCGTTGCGGGATGAGACCACGGACCGCGACCCGACGTACGAAGCGCTGCGCTCTGAACTGGAAAAGGCCAAGGCGGAACTGGCAGCCAAGGAAGCGGGAGCCTCCGTCGCGACTGCTCTGGTGCGGAGCTACCGGAACGAGAATGAGCAACTGGGCCGCAAAGAAGTCCTTCACCAGGACATGGTGCGCAACGCCAAGGCTGATGAGGAAAACTACATGCTGTATCTTCGAAAAGCGGAAGAGGCACGAATTTCCGATGCACTTGACCGGCAGCGATTTTCAAACGTAGTGGTCGCGGAGCCAGCCGCCGTGCCCTTTACTCCGCAGGCCCGATGGGTATTGGTAGTAATTTTTGGGGGATTGTTCGCGAGTCTTGCGAGCGTGATGCTAGCGTTTTTCGCGGACAGATGGGATCCCTCATTTAGGACACCGGAAGAGGTTGAATCAATCCTGGGCGCTAGAGTGGTGGCAGCGTTCCCGAAGAATGGCGATTAGAAACTATGTTCCTCGATTTCTACAACCTGCGTGAACAGCCATTCGGTGTGACGCCGGACCCACGCTACCTATATTTCAGTCCGGGACACCGGGAGGCCCTCGCATCTCTGTTCTACGGGATTGAAACGGGGCGTGGCTTTCTCTCGCTGGTGGCAGAACCTGGAATGGGCAAGACGACGCTTCTGTTCCAACTGCTACAGCGGTGGAAAGGTTATGTCCACAGCGCATTCCTATTTCAAACGCAATGCGATTCGCGCGAACTGATCCGTTACTTGCTCGATGACCTTGGACTCAAAAGCGACGGCGAAGATATCGTGCGGATGCATTCGGAGCTGAACGAATTTCTATATCGCGAGACGAAGGCAGGGAGGCGAGTCGTCGTATTTATTGACGAAGCTCAAAATCTTTCGGATACAGTGCTGGAGACCGTTCGCCTGCTTTCGGATTTTGAAGCGCCGGACAAGAAGCTGCTGCAGATCATATTGGCGGGACAACCGGAGCTGGAAGAGCGATTGTCGCGTCCCGGGCTGGCGCAACTGCGCCAACGCATTGCGATCCAGTCACGATTGGAGCCACTTCCTGCCAGCGAGGTCGTTCGATATGTCGGCCATCGTCTCGAGGTTGCAGGATATGAAGGCAATGAATTGTTTACGCGCGAGGCGTTTGCGTTGATCGCGGAGCGCAGCCGGGGAATCCCGCGGCTCATCAACAACATTTGCTTCAACGCGCTGTCGTTGGGATGCGCGCGGCAAGAGCGCCAAATTGATTCCGACTTAGTGAAGGAAGCAGCAAGGGACTTGTCGATTGACGCTCCTTTTGCCCAACGAACGGAGCAACGGCGGTCACTCGCGCGCCCGGGCCGGGGTCTTGTGCCATTCGCGCGTTATACATACGGCTGGCTTAGAGACAGTCTTATCCGGCGGCGGTTGTTTCAAACATCGGCGATTGTCCTCCTGTTTGGCGGCATGGCGATTTATGTAGGAGCGCGGAGTGGGTCAGGTACGCTACGACAGCTAAACGTGAGACATCCGAATTCCGAGAGCACGGCAACGGCCACCGGTAGTAGCCTGACCGACGTGCCATCGGGTACCGCACTCGTGCAGAATTCTTCAGGACAGGCGATTCCGCAAAACAGCCCCGCCAGGAATCCGGCCGCGTCATACGTGTATGTAGTCCAACCGCAAGACACGTTGCGCGATTTGTGTCTCTCGACGCTGGGGCGATACGACAGCGCAGTCCTATCCAAGATCCGCGAACTGAATCCCGGCCTGAAAAACCCCGAGCATCTTCACGCAGGTCAAGAGATTCGTCTGCCCACGTCGCCGACGAAGTGAAGGAGCGAGATGGACGACCGGGGGACGTTTGTTGAATTCGCGTTGCGGAGAACCGAGACTTTATGAGCAAAAATTTCGAACTTCTCCGGCAAATTGGTAATGAGGAAGAATTGTTCCGAACGGCCCGGCAATCGAAGGGAGTTGTTCCAGCCGCGAATGCCGACTCAAATCCTGAGTTGGACAAGGCGGCTCGCTGGAAAATCTTGCAGAACGCGTCTTTGCCTGATGTGTTTCAAACGGCGAGTGAAACGCCAGGCCCGATTCTTGCCGTGTGTTCTGAAGCCAGTTCTGATCTGAATGAAGAAGTGGAAGTTGAATCAGCAAGTCCTCAAAAAGCCGTTCCAGCAGGTGAATATCGAAATTCCAGAAATACGAGCAGCGCGATCGGTGAGCCGCGGAAGCACACCGGGAACGGAGTGACGCAAGCAAGCACAAAGAGTGATCCTCTCTCTAGGACATTTAACGATGGCAGGAATACAAACGTATATTCCGCCGTAGCAAGCCGTGAAGTGCCGCCAAGAGTGGAGATAGAGACACCACGGAGGACTGTCCAGAAGGCCTCTTGGTCTTTGCCATGGGTTGACGGGATCAAGGTGGCGGCAGACCGATGGGGAAGAAGACTCCATGCGCGCAACAACCATGCCGGACTCGATGTACAGGCGCTCGCTCGTGAAGAGGCAATGAAGCTGGTTCAGCGCGTTTTCCCCAGGACAGATCACGGCTCACCTCGGGCCGTGCTTTTTTCGAGGTTAGATGGGGAAGTGGGATGTGCGTCAACTTGCGCCCGCGTTGGAGAAATACTTGCGGCCCGCGGCGAAGGGCGAGTTTGTCTGGTTGACGCAAATTTCCGCGCACCTTCTCTACATGAGTACTTTGGCGCAGAAAACGTAAATGGACTTGCCGAGGCCACGACGGAAAGCGGCCCCATAGAGAATTTTGCTAAACAGACCCTGGAGCCGGATCTGTGGCTGATGCCGAGCGGAAAAGCGGCTGCCGAGCTGCGGTTTCCCGCGATGGCAGATCGCTTGCGATTGAGAATGGAGGAACTGCGTAACCACTTCCGGTATGTGGTGATCCATTCGGGCCCTGTACGTCTGGAAACGAGTTCCATACTGCTGAGCAGGTGGGCCGACGGCGTTGTGCTTGTGCTGGAAGCACATTCCACGCGTCGGGATACCGCCCGGCGCGCGAAGGAAAATCTGGCGGCTGCGGGCGTGAGCGTACTTGGAGTAGTGTTGAACAACCGCACCTTTCCAATTCCTGAGGCGATCTATCGCCGGCTTTGAGAAGAGTTTCCAGTATCCAGCGCAGAAATATCTAGTCCCACGCACTCTTTGATTCATGGAGAGTCCAGACGAGTGTCGCCTCGCAGCTCCCGGGCGTTCGCCCACGGAGTTGCTAAGAAGAGAAAACCTGCCCAATCAAGCTACTGACCTCGCATCGGAAGGGAATGGTTGACTACTATGGCCGGACAACAAACTTGGCAGTGGCCGAGTCGGATTGCACTGGTAGCGGAACACACAGAAAGCAATCTCTATCATCTAGCGAAGAGATGCCTGGATGTGATTCTGGCGGGCCTTGCGCTGATTGTGCTTTTGCCGCTGCTGTTGTTAATCACCGCCCTGATCATGCTGGATTCGCCGGGGGCGGTGGTGTTCACCCAAAAACGAGTGGGAGCGAAACGCGAGAGGCTGGGGAGACAAGCGATCTGGGTGATCCAAGATTTCACGATTTACAAGTTCCGCTCGATGATAGAGAACGCCGATCCTTCCGCGCACGAGGCCTACATTCGAGAGTTCGTCGAAGGGCGCGCCCAGCCCACAGCCGAAAGCGGAGGGAAATTCAAACTCACCAACGATCCCCGCGTGACGCGGATCGGCCGTTTTCTGCGGAAATACAGTCTGGACGAACTGCCGCAGCTGCTCAATGTGTTAAAGGGTGACATGAGTCTCGTCGGGCCCCGTCCCGTACCTCCCTATGAAGTCGCCTGTTATGGGAACGGACATCACAAACGACTCGCGGCCCTGCCGGGAATCACAGGCTATTGGCAAGTGAAGGGACGTTGCCAGGTTGCCTTTGAGGAAATGATCCGCATGGACCTGGAATATATTCGCAAGGCCTCGTTCGGCTACGACCTCAAGATTCTATTTCTTACCATCCCCGCAGTCCTATCCAGAAGAGGTGCTGAATGAACACTGCAATTGTTTCTCTAGGAGTGAAGCAGAATCCCCTGGGCGCGAAACCCCTGGGCATTGCTGTCATAGGATGCGGCTATTGGGGCATGAACTACGTGCGAATCTTCAACGAACTCGTGGAATCGCGTGTGGTTGCCGTGTGCGACCAGAGCGCTGAGCGTCTGAAAGAGGTCTCGAGACGCTTTCCGGGAGTCTATCTGACCACGCAGGTCGACGATGCAGCCTCGCAGAAGGAAGTGGACGCGGTGGTCGTTTGCACGGAAGCCACGACGCACTTCAATGTTACGCGGCGGTTGTTGCAGGCGGGCAGGCACATTCTCGTTGAAAAGCCATTAACCACGACGACGTCCGAAGCCGACAAGCTGATTGAACTGGCGGAATCCAACTCCGCGATATTGATGGTGGGGCACACCTTTGTGTTCAATGCCGGCGTTCGCAAGGTGAAGGAGTACGTTCAGAACGGCGATGGCCGAGTCTATTATCTGTACGCCCGCAGGACGAACCTGGGCCCCATCCGCCGCGACGTCAATGCTCTATGGGATCTCGCACCCCACGACATAGCGATCTTCAATTATCTGCTTGATGGCACCCCGCAGTGGGTTAGCGCCGTCGGAGGAAAGGTCCTTCGAAACTGCCGCGACGATGTTGGTTTCATCTCGCTAGGCTATCCCGAAAACGTTCTCGCTCACGTCCACGTTAGCTGGGCCGATCCCGATAAAGCGCGCGAAGTCGTTGTGGTCAAGAGCGACAAGAGGATCGTCTTCAATGACCTGAACGGAATTGAACAGGTGCGGGTGTTTGAGAAGGGCGTAAGTACCGTCGAGCAGGAGCCGTTGAATTATGGCGAGTTCCGGTTCGAGATCCGGGACGGAGATATCATCAGTCCCCGCATTGAACCTGTCGAACCTCTGAAGCACCAATGCCGTCATTTTCTGGACTGCGTGCGAACGGGCAAACGGCCCATCAGCAGCGGCGTGGAAGGCCGGGATGTGGTGAGCGTGCTGGAAGCAGTGAACCGTTCCATCGAATGCAAAGGACTCCAAGTTGAGGTAGAAAGCAAAGGTGATTATGTCCGTCGAAATGTTGATGCAACCAAAACAGTCGCAAGTGCCGTTCGTTGATCTTGCGGCTCAATACCGCACGATCGCCGCGGAGATCAATGAGGCGACGTCCAGAGTAATCCAGGAAGCCGACTTCATCCTCGGGCGAGAAGTAACCCTCTTCGAGGAGGAGTTTGCCGCGTTTTGCGAAGCCAAGTACGCGGTGGGGGTGGACTCGGGCACTTCGGCTTTGGAGCTGGCTCTTCGCGCCTATGATATCGGGCCTGGCGACGAAGTGATCACTGCGGCGAACACGTTCATCGCCACGGCGCTGGCGATTTCCCATGCTGGGGCGCAGCCGGTGCTCGTGGATGTGGACCCACTCACCTCCACGATCGATGTTGCCGGGATCGCCAAGGCCATTACTCGGCGGACCAAGGCCATACTTCCGGTGCACCTCTATGGTCACCCCGCCCACATGGGACCCATCCGGCAGCTCGCCGAAAAATTTGGGATAGTGGTCATCGAAGATGCATGCCAAGCCCACGGCGCTAGGTATAAAGGAAAACGCACCGGCGCACTGGGGGATGCCGCGGCGTTCAGCTTTTACCCCGGGAAAAACTTGGGCGCCTATGGGGACGGCGGCATCGTTGTCACCAATGACCGCGAGGTCGCGAAACGCCTGGAAATGCTGCGCAATTACGGCCAGAAAGAGAAGTATCACCACCTCTGCCGCGGCTACAACCGCAGGCTCGACACGCTGCAGGCGGCGATTCTCAGAGTGAAATTGAAATATCTGGAAAAGTGGAATGCCGCCCGCCGGTCGAACGCCAAGCTCTATCAAGATTTTCTGGAGGGCACAGACGTGGTAGCTCCCGCTGAAACGCGCGACGTTGAATCCGTGTGGCATCTCTACGTGATACGTTCCGAGCGTCGCGACATGCTGAGGGAACGTCTGGTCAGCAAAGGCATCAGCGCGAGCATTCATTACCCGGTTCCTATCCATTGGCAGCCAGCCTACAAGGATCTGGGCTACAAACCCGGGGATTTCCCAGTTACCGAAGAGTTTGCTTCACGAATTCTTTCACTGCCGATGTACGCAGAGTTGACGTCAGAGCAGATCGAGTTCACTGCCGAAACCATTCGCGAATTCATGTCCGAGAATGCGAATGGCCAGGCAAAGTCAAAAGAGCCTTCCAATCGCCCTCGTCTAACGCAATGAGTCCGGGGCAAATGCAATCACCGGTAACAAACGGCGAATTACCTCTGGCGCCTGGGGGAAATTCAGCAGTGCGTGCCGGCGATTGCCAATTCTCGCCGAAAGCGGCCGACGAGCAATTCAGCCCCCACCGAGGGATGAGAGCGCTGGGCACGGATTCACTGATAATCGCTCTTCTCAGTCCTTGGGTCTTCCTGATGAGTGAGAGCGCGCAGAAGGTTCTTCTTGCTGTCGTCATCCTGGATATCCCCATTCAATTTGGCACCCACCTTTTCTATCACGAGACAAACGCCCTGATGGGGGCTTTGGGAGGATGGAATCTATCCGCCACAACCATAGCTCTAACCGGCCTCTACGTGTCGTGGTTAGTCCGGATCCTAACGAAGAGAGATTCAAAAGCGCGAGCCCCGCTTCACATGAATTTCTCTCTCTTGTTGTATTTGTCAACGATGGTGATCTCGATGGCGGTCGCTCAGGACGCCGGGTTGGCCTTTTTTGAAGTGTTCCTGGTGGCTCAATCGTGCCTAGTCTACTTCTACGTGGCCAATGCGATTCGCACTCGGCGAGATGTCACCTTCGTTGTGTACATGCTCCTGACCGGCTGTCTTCTCGAAAGCATCGTCATGATCGCGATAAGGCTTTTTGTTACGCCGACGACCGCGTGGGACGGGCCGATTCACATCAACGCAGACTTGGCTCCGCTAGCCGGAACGATGCGAATTGGCGGAACCGTGGGCTCGCACAACGCTGCGGCCGCCTATCTAAGCATTCTTCTAGCTCTCGCGATCGGACTGTTTCTGACACAAATCAAGATCGCAGGCAAATGGCTGGCAGTGGCCGTATTGGCGTCAGGGAGCATCGCTCTGATTCTGACGTTCTCGCGGGGAGGATGGATTGCGCTTGCCGTGGCTATCGCCCTGGTTTCTTTCTTCACTTGGCGCCGGCGCCGGAATTCATTGAAAATCCTCACGGCAGCCCTTGTCATCCTGACCATCGTCTATCTGCCTTTTCATAACCTCATTTCCTCCCGCATTCTCGGGGATGATAAGGGTTCCGCAGAGTCGCGCATTCCCTTGGACAAATTGGCTTTTCGGATGATCGCGGATCATCCTATTCTCGGAATCGGCGCCAACAATTTCACGGTGGTTATGGATCGTTATTTGACTTCAGAGTTTCGCAGCGAATGGCTGTATACCGTTCACAACACATACTTATTGGTCTGGACCGAGACAGGCATTTTCGGCCTCTTGGCCTACCTTGCCTTCCTTCTCGGCACCTTGCGCAAGGGCTGGCAATGCTGGAACTTCGGGGACCCTTGGCTCTCCCCGCTGGCTCTCGCGTTCATGGCCGGCATAGCGGGTCATATGCTGCATCAAGGCGTGGATATTTTCACGGATCGCCCTATTCAACAATTGCTATGGCTGATCGCTGGTCTCCTTGCGGCCATGCATCGAATATGTAAAGAAGATCAGCGGCGGAATTCCGCTTTAAGTCTAGCTTAACGGCATTTCATTTTTAGGTCATCGTCATCGGTCGTTCGACACGGACTTTTATGTGCGGCATAACCGGAATTGTTGATCCAACGATGTCAAGTTCGGAAATACGGCGCACCCTCGAGCGCATGGCCGATGCAATTTGGCATCGCGGCCCCGATGAAGGTGGTTTTTTTGTTCGCGATGGTGTGGGGCTGGCGATCAGACGCCTCAGCATTATTGATGTCGGCGGCGGCCACCAGCCCGTCGCCAGCGAGGATGGCCAGGTTCAAGTTGTTCTGAACGGCGAAATTTATAACTATCTTGATTTGCGCTCGGAGCTGATCGCTCGCGGGCATATCTTCCGCACTTCTTCAGATACCGAAGTCATCGCGCATCTGTATGAGGAAAAAGGTGCTGAATGCTTGACCAGACTGCGGGGCATGTTCGGCGTCGCGGTTTGGACGCAGCGAACACGGCGTCTGCTACTGGGACGCGATCGCCTGGGCAAAAAACCTCTCTTCTACGCACAGCAAGGCAGTCGATTGGTATTCGGATCGGAGATTAAAGCCATTCTTGCCGCTGTCCCAGAGTTGGCTGAACCGGACCCGCAAGCAGTCGTCCCCTATTTTCGACAGGGTTTCATTTCTGAGCCACGCACCATGTTCCGCGAAATACGCAAGTTGCCTGCGGCGCACTGGCTCACCTATCAAAATGGCGAGACCACGATTAGCAGGTACTGGCAACTGAAGTTCCAGGAAAGTGAGCCGGCGGATCGGCCGGTTGGGGAAGTGGTGGAAGAATTGGACTCGCTCCTTGCCGAGAGTGTCCGCATCCGGCTAATGAGCGAAGTGCCCCTGGGGGTTTTTCTGAGCGGTGGGCTGGATTCCAGTGCGGTGGTGGCCTACGCACACAAAGCTGGTCTGCGACCGCTCAAGACGTTCACGATCGGCTTTGATCGGCCGGAGTGGGATGAATCACGCGATGCGCAAGCTGTGGCGAGCCATTTCGAGACAGATCATCACGTACTGCATCTGAGCGAGGAGGACTTAAAGGCACATCTACCCGAAACGGTGTTGAGCCTGGTGCACCATTTTGATGAACCCTTTGGAGATTCTTCGTCGCTTCCCACGTACTACGTGTCCAAGCTGGCGCGGGAGCACGTGACGGTGATTCTTAGCGGCGATGGCGGCGATGAACTATTCCTGGGTTATACCAGCCACCAAGGCATCCGTTTTGCCGAACACTACCAGCGCCTGCCACCGTGGCTAAAACGCCGATTTCTGCCTAAGCTGGCGCGTGTGGGAGCAGCGTGCTTGCCGGCCGGTCGAAAATACGGCGCGTTGCGGGCCGTGAAGGTACTCGAGGACAGCCTGCTGCCGTTTGAACAGATGTATATCAGCAAGGGTGCTCTATGCAGCGAGGGCTTGCTGAAACAGCTCTTCACGAAGGAATTCTCGGCCGAGGCTTCCGGGTTCTGGGCTCCACAGTATCCAGACGATGTCACCGCGGTGATGCATTCTCGGTTGTCGCCGCTCGACAAGGCTAGTTACATCGACATACGCCACCGGCTTTTGGAAGACATGTTGGTAAAAGTGGACCGGATGAGCATGGCCCATTCCTTAGAAGTCCGCTCGCCCTTGCTCGATCACCGGCTGGTGGAGTTTGCAGCGAGTCTGCCCGCGAGTCTGAAGTTGCGCGGCTGGCAGACTAAAGCGATATTGCGGGACGCGGTCCGTCGTTACCTGCCGGCTGCCACACTCAGAAAACGCAAACACGGATTCAGCGTACCTCTTCGCGAATGGTTCCGCGGAGACCTGCATGAGATGGTTTGCGATTACCTTAGTCCTGCGAACGGCCACCTGGCTCCCGGCGTGTTCAATCATGTGACTATCAGCCGATTGATGGCCGAGCATTACAAGGGAGAACGGGATCATTCTTCGGTCCTCTGGCTGCTTTTGAACTATGCCGCCTGGAACAGCATTTACGACCACGCCAGAACATCAGAAAGATGGCACCAGGCTGCTTGTTAGACAAGAATCGCCACGTCGCACGATTGAAGTTCCCTAGCTGAGACAACTAAATCGACATGAGGCACCGGGCCGACGCCCCGCTCTGTCTAAAACTGTCCATGAAAATTCTGGTCGCCACATCGATCTATCCCACGAGTGAGAATCCCGCAAAGGGGACGTTCATTCGAACGCAAGTGGAGTATTTGAAGCGGGCTGGAGTTGAAGTCGAACTGCTCATCGTGGGGGAGCGCTCGCGAAAACTCATGTACCCCAAAGCCGCGCTGGAATTGCGCCGCCGGCTGAGGGACAGCCCGATTGATTTGGTGCACGCGCATTACAGCTACGCAGGGATAGTTGCTCGGACGCAGTGGAAAGTGCCCGTGGTCGTTAGTTATTGCGGCGATGATCTTCTTGGGACCATCAATACACGAGGCAGGCAGACATTGTTCGGCAGGCTCGCGGTATTTGCCGGACACCTGCTGAGTCATCAAGCTGATGGTGTCATTGTAAAGAGCCAGGGCATGGCGAGCGAGCTCAGGAGAAAAAAAGACGTCTACGTAATCCCGCATGAAATTGACCTGGAACTGTTTCGGCCCACCGACCGGGAGCAGGCCCGAAAACTGCTGGGCCTGGATCTAGGGAAGAAGTATCTGCTGTTCGCGGCCAACCCGGACATTCCCGTCAAACGCTTTCCTTTGGCAAGGGACGTTCGAGACCACCTGAGCAAGCAAGACCCGACGATCGAACTATTGGTCGTTTACAAAGAAGCACAAGAGCGCTTGCCCCTATTCATGAGTGCCTGTGATGCCCTGGTGTTTACCTCGTATCAGGAAGGCTCGCCCAACGTCGTAAAGCAGGCGATGGCCTGCAATCTGCCAATCGTCTCGACCGATGTTGGCGATGTGCGGGAAATCATCGGCAAGACGGACGGTTGTTCCATCTCTAAACCGGAGGTTGGAGATTTCGCGAGGCATCTCTCTAGCATTCTCGGTCATCGCCAACGGACGAACGGACGGGAGCAGGTCCGCCATCTGGCAGGACCCGCCGTAGCCCAGCGAATTATTGAGGTCTATGAGCAGGTGCTTAGAAATCGCAGGCATGAGGTGCCGCGAACCCAGGCCAACCTTTTCTTTGCCCGTAAGTAAGCGCAATTCACTAACCCGGAACTCAATTATGTGTGGCGTCTGCGGCATCTACGAATACAAAACTCACAAGCGTGTGGACCAGCAGATTCTGGCCGGCATGCTTTCTGTCTTGCATCATCGGGGACCGGATGATGCCGGTGTGTTTTTTGACAAGGACGTCGCGCTGGGAATGCGGCGCCTGAGCATCATCGATCTGGATGGTGGAAAGCAGCCGATCTCGAACGAAGATGGGAGCATCACCACCGTCTTCAACGGTGAGATTTATAACTATCTGTCCCTTCAGGAAGAACTGGAAGGCCGGGGACACAGACTTCAGACGGCAAGCGATACGGAAGTGATCGTCCATCTGTATGAGGATCTCGGTGCGGAGTGTGTCCAGCACCTGCGCGGGATGTTTGGTTTTGCCGTCTGGGATGGGCCGAAGCGCCAGCTCCTGCTGGCGCGTGACCGTCTCGGCATTAAACCTCTGTATTACACGCAAGCGGGCGGCCGGCTGATTTTTGGTTCTGAGATCAAAGCGATTCTCCAGCATCCCTCCGTTCAGGTCCTTCTGAACCACGAGGGACTGAATAACTTTCTGTCGCTGAAGTACGTACCCGCGCCCCAGACCATGTTTCAAGGCATCTACGCACTGCCGCCGGGTTACCTGCTCACGTGTGACGAAAACGGCGTAAAGGTCCGCCGCTACTGGGATTTGTCCTTCGCCAATCATCGAAACGGACACGTCCCGGAGGAAACCTACGCGGAGCAACTAGAAGCCTTACTCCGGGAATCCGTCAAACTGCACCTGACCAGCGATGTTCCGTTCGGAGCGTTTCTAAGCGGCGGCGTTGATTCCAGCACGATCGTCGCGCTGATGAGCCAGTTCCTGAGCGGACCTGTAAAGACGTACTCGGTGGGATTTGCTGGACACGGAGAGAAATTCAGTGAGTTGCCTTACGCGCGCTTGGTCGCCAAACAATTTAAAACTGACCATCACGAAGTGTTCATCCGCCCCTCGCACCTGGTGGACCTGGCCCAGAAAGTGGTCTGGCATCTGGATCAACCGCTGGCCGAGCACGCGACCTTGGCCAATTACATGGTCGCGGAGTTGGCTTCGCGCGATGTGAAGATGGTGCTGACCGGGGAAGGCGGTGACGAACTATTCGCGGGCTATGCACGATACTCCGGTGAGAGGCTCTCGCCGTTTTTCCAACGCATTCCCCAAGCTGCTAAGTCGCTGGCGCTGGCTGCCAGTTCGCATGTTCCCGGGCTGCGCCGCCAAAAGCTGGCGCTGTACGCGTTAAGTCAGAGGGAGGAGGCCACTCGATTCGTAAACTGGTTTGCGCTCTTCAATTCGGAGATGAAGGAGGCCTTGCTTTCGAACGATCTGAAAGATTCCTTGCGCGGCTGCGATGCGGATTCCGTATTCGGACAACACCTCGCGTCGACCGATGCCTGCGAGCCTCTGAATCGCATGCTTTACGTGGACACAAAACTCTGGTTGCCTGACCTGCTTTTGGCCAGGGGAGACAAGATGAGCATGGCCGTGTCCCTGGAAGCTCGGGTGCCGCTGCTGGATCACAAGCTCGTGGAATTCGCGGCCACTCTGCCGCAGAACCTGAAGGTGAAGGGCCTAGTGCGCAAGTACCTTTTGAAAAAGGTGAGCCGGCGCTGGCTCCCTTCAGAAATCATTGATCGGAAAAAGCAGGGATTTCCCATGCCCTCTTCCCTTTGGTTTCGCAACGAGGCGAGATCTTTCGTGCGTGACGTTCTCTCTCCTTCGGCTATGCGGCGCCGCGGGCTTTTCGATCCTATCTTCGTCGAAAAATTGATTGAGCAGCACGAGAACGGTTTCGCCGACCACGGTGCGTTATTGTGGGGACTTATGAGCATAGAACTTTGGCAACACGTTTTTATGGATTCTCGCGTGCGACCGCAAAGTGTGACCGAAGCCTTTGCCGCCCAAGCGACACGAGCATAGGCCGCTCAGGGAGAGGTTGGGAAGGGAGAGCCATGAACAAGCCTGCCAGGAATCGAATCCTCATGTTGTTGGAAAACCTGCCTTTTCCTCAGGACCTGCGAGTCCGCAGGGAGGCCAACGCGTTAGCCGCAGCGGGTTATCGTGTGACCGTCATCTGCCCGGCCCACAAGGGACAGCCGTTCCGCGAAACAGTGAACGGTGTGCGGGTCTTGCGCTATCCGGCGCCGCCGAATGCGAATGGTTTTCTGGGATACGTTTGGGAATACGGTTATTCCATGCTCGCCAGCTTCCTTCTTTCGGTGCTGGTCTTCTTTGGCGAGGGTTTTGACGTTGTCCATGCACACAATCCGCCGGACACCTTTGTTTTCATTGCGATTCTTTACAAGCTTTTCGGCAAACGTTTTGTTTATGACCATCACGATCTGTCCCCGGAAATGTATCAGGTTAGATTCACTGGCGGCGGAAACCCTGTGGTTTATCGCGCGCTCCTCTGGCTGGAGCAGCTAAGCTGCCGTTTTGCCGATCACGTCATCGTCACGAATGAATCCTACAAGCGGATTGCCATGGATCGCGGCCGCGTGCCGGAATCGCTTATCACCGTCGTTCGCAACGGGATCGAGCTCAGCCGTCTTGATGACACGATCGAGCCAGATCGGCGTTTACGCGAGATGGGAAAGACCGTTATCGGATACGTGGGCGTGATGGGCGTTCAGGATGGCGTGGACTATCTCTTGCGATCCCTACGTCACCTTGTTTACGCGCTAGGCCGGACTAGTTTTCATTGCATCCTCATCGGCGGTGGAGCTGCCTGGGAAAAACTGCAGGCTCAGGCACGCCAGCTTGGTCTCGAGGACTACGTGCAGTTCATGGGATTCGTCTTTGGTGAGGATCTCCGACGGTATCTCTCGGCCGCGGACATCTGTGTGGACTCGGCGCCGGCGAATTCCTACAGCGATCATTGCACCATGTTCAAGATCATGGAATACATGTCGTTAGGGAAGCCGATCGTGGTGTTCGACTTGCCGGAGCATCGCTTCACGGCGCAGCATGCGGCCATCTACGTGCCCCCTAACGACGAACGCGCATTTGCAGAAGCCCTGGCGGGCCTGATGGACGACGCGGGGCGTAGGGTGGCTCTCGGGGTGTTTGGAAGTCGTCGCATCAAGGCTCAATTGGCATGGGACTATTCCGTTCCCTATCTTCTCGATGCTTACCGACTGGTCCTTTCTCGAGAAGCGCAGTCCAAGCGCCAGGCTTCCCAAGGCGCCAAGATCAAAGTTCAGCCGCAATCGTCGTCTTTCGCGCAAACGCCGGGCTACAAATCCGGTGACTAAGTATCAGCCCGCTCGAAGAACCTCGCTGTCGGCATTTTGCTATGAGGTTGTCCGCGAAGTGAACGCTCAGATTGCCGGGAGGTAATGGACGTGACCATTCTCTGTGTGGATCCTCGAACTGATCCATCGTGGTCGAGGCTAGTCAGCCAGACTACTAGCAGTGTCTTTCACTCCCCGAGTTGGATCCGCGTGCTGTCCGATACCTATGGATGGGCACCGAACGCGTACGTGGCGCTTGATAACCGCGGCGAGCCGAAGGCTGGCCTGCCGTTTTGCCGCATCTCGGACATGCTGGGAGAACGGGTCGTGGCCTTGCCTTTTTCGGATTACTGCGATCCGCTGGTTGAGGACCGAAACACCTGGCGCCTCCTGATTGATGGTTTGTTGCCTGAGCATCGTCCCATCAGCCTACGCTGTCTGCACAACAGCCTGCCGCTTGCCGACGAGCGGTTCTCGCTCGCGAAACAAGCCAAGTGGCATCGTTTGGATGTGCGGCCAGAGCTGGACGCGCTGTGGACGGGAATGCATGATTCAACGCACCGCGCCATCCGCAAGTCTCAGCGCGAGGGGTTGGTGGTTCGTGTGGCCCAGTCGGAGGAGGAGCTGCGGACATTTTTTGAAATGCATCTGAAAATAAGGAAATACAAGTATGGCCTTCTGGCGCAGCCTTATAGCTTCTTCCAAAATATCTGGCGCCAGTTTGTGGAAACAAACAACGGATTTCTTCTCCTGGCTCTCTCCCAAGACAAAATCGTTGCCGCAGATTTCTTCCTGGTGTGGAAGGACACGCTCTATTACAAATTCAATGCCTCACTTCCCGGCGATCTTTCGCACCGCCCCAACGATCTGCTGATCTGGGAAGGAATTCAGCAGGCTAAAGCGCGCGGCCTCTTGTTTCTGGATTTTGGTTTGAGCGACATTGACCAGGAAGGTCTGATCCGATACAAACGCAAGTTTGGCTGCGAAGAGAAGACCATTGCCTTCCTGCGGCATGAGCCAAATGGAGGGCCAACCGCGGCCGAGAAGGATTTGCGAGAACTCCTCAGCAAACTGACAAACCGCTTCACCGACCAATTGGTTCCCGATCTGGTGACCGAGAAAGCCGGCGAGGATCTCTACCGGCTGTTTACCTGAGTCTTTGCCGGCCGGAGGGAACCACCTCAGAGTAGACGGCGAGATTGATAAGCTCCAAGATCGAAGGGCCCTCCAGGCGTGCGATGGTTCTCGAGGATGTCCGTGTAGATGTATTTTTTCAAATCTGTGACGATGGTCCCAGGTACATTTGGAAGCATGCTGGGGTCAATGCCTTTGCGGAGAGCGGGACTGCCCGCCTGTAAGGTGAGCGCATTGCCAAGCACGGAAGGCGCCGGAGACGTCTCGTATAGCCTCTCGGATTTCGCGTCAAAATACGGAGCATTGAGAAATAGAGGATCGGTCGCGATAAACTGTGACGGATCGGAATCCGTCAAGTTATTAGGGCTTCCGTAATACATGTTCGCATAGTAGTGGATGTTCGCGTTGTTGTTCTGCTGATCATAGGACGGACTTGTGGAGCGCCAGGCGACGGAGATGTTGTTAATAATGTATCCGTCGCGGGCATTGTTCGTTGTAATAGAGCCGGCTGCACCCATGGACAGATCCAAGTCATTCTTGTAACAAGTGTTGTTCACGATCCAGAAATTTGTGACCGTAAATGCCTCAATGCAACGCCCGCCGTTGCCGTAAACCAGATTGTTGATGATCAAAGCGGGTGGCGTGTCCGCTGAGCTGTACTCGTAGGTGCCGTTGCTGAGATCGAGGATGATGCCATTCCCATCGCTGTGATGGCTCGATCCGTCGTATTCCCCGGCAATAATGTTGTTGGAGATTAAATTGTGGAACCCGGAATAAGAGTCGAACCATCGGTTGCTGTTGAAAGAGATCCCGCTAGTCCAGCCATAATCCTCGGGCACCGCGGTAGACGAAGGCATGTTTCCGTTGTGATAGACCAGGTTGCGGTCGGCGGTAAGGTAATCACAGTTCATGGAGGCGATGCCGGAGCCGCCTGTATTGCTGATGGAATTACCGATAAAGCGCAGGTGGTGCGAGCCACGGCAGAGGAAACCGTCGGCGGCGTTGCCTTTGCCATCCATGTTGAACCCGCGGAATTCGACGTAGGCCGGTCTCGAAGGGAAGCTGGCGCCGTGTATGTAGAACATGGGAGATGCATCGGCGGCGCCGGTCCAAACGAAGTTGACGGGCGTGGAGTCGTAGTTCCTGTAGACGATCCAGGAAGAAGGTGAGCCGCTATGGGGAGGTTCGAAGGACGAGCTGAGGTAGTAGGTGCCTCCGAGCAGGCAAACGACCGAGCCCGGGGCAGTAGCGGAAGCGGCGCCCGAGAGGGTCTTAGGAGCAAAGAGGTTGGTGCCGGAGTTGCTGTTGTTGCCCGACGGGGAAGCATACAGCGTGCAATCGCTTAAGAGGGGGCTTTGAATTCCGGCAGGGTCGGAATGATAATTCTTGATGGCGAGTGTCATCAGGAGCAAGAACAACACAATGCCGAGCGAAATGACAAAAATATCCCATCCACTCCGGCGCCGGCGAACGGTCTGAACACTATTTGGAGAAATCCCGATCACGGCAAGTTCCTTCTCTGGTTTCGCGGGCTTCGGCAGGTGCAGCCTCTCTGCCTTGGAAGCGCCTGGGATGCATGCTGGAACGTATGCCCTCAAAGCAGAAGCTAGATTAATTCTCGGCAGACGCGGAAGACCTCGCAATCCGGTGAATCCCGGAATTCGACAGTAGAACAACTCCTTAAGCACGATCCCTCGATGACGCCAGAGACCATCTCCGGACTGTCGAGCCGGCGGAAGCCGAAACTCCCTTGCGAGTGGATAAAGCAGGTCTTGGCGGGACACGCTTTCAGGTGTGTACCGGATTTGCCCGGGCAGGATTGGCTGGCAGCGTAACACCTTAGCCTGGAGCGAGCCGTTAGGCGGGAGTTCCTTATCCGAAACCATTTGGAATTGCAAGCGGCGGAAACCACCAGCTCATTTGGTCATACGGGCGATGTGTCTCCCGCGGGATTCCCCAGTCAGCACTACGCGACTCGAGAAACCTCGGACAAGCCAGACCTAATTCACAGGGCAGCCAGGTTTTTTGCTCGTAGAACGTTTTCCTTTTGGGAGAGATTGGGGCTGCATCTCACCTACGTGCACTATTACGAGCCCGTGCCTGACACGCGCTCTCTTGGCGATGCGGTTTGGAATCGAAACCTGGAACTCCCAGGGATCGACATGAACGAAAGGTTCCAGATTGAGTTCCTAGGACAACTAGGGGTGCTTTATGGCACGGCCTGGGGCGCCTTGGCGCGCAGCGGTGTTTCCAGGACCACCGAATTCGTCCTGGGAAACGGATACTTTGATTCCGTAGACGCCGAAATGCTTTACGGGATCGTGCGGAAATTCAAGCCGCGACGAATCTTCGAAATCGGCAGCGGGTTTTCAACCCTACTCGTCGAGAATGCTATCCGCGACAACCGGGGAGAGGATAGTTCCTATGCCTGCGAGCATGTGGCGATTGATCCGTTTCCCGCGGACTTCCTTTCGAAAGGCGGCAATGGCTTGGCGGTGCTGCCGAAGAGAGTCCAAGATGTTCCGCTAAGCACATTCCAAAATCTCGAGCGGAACGATGTCCTCTTTATTGATTCAAGCCACGTTCTTGCCATCGGGAGTGATGTCCGGTTTGAATACCTGGAGATCTTGCCGCGGCTGAACCCAGGAGTCCTGATCCATTGCCACGACATCTTCATTCCCGCGGAATATCCGAGGGACTGGATATTCCGCCATCACCGCTTCTGGAACGAGCAGTATCTGCTCCAAGCTTTCCTGACGTTTAACCCCGAGTTCGAAGTGCTCTGGGCGGGAAACTACATGCATCTCAAGCACTCCGGTTTGCTGGCGCAATCCATCCCCTCTTATAAGCAGAGCGAGGTTCAGCCCAAAAGTTTTTGGATTCGCAGAAAAGGTTAACGGCTCTGATGAGCATGAACTTACGCAGTGTCGGTGGTAATGCGCTATCGATTCTCACCAGCGACGTGCTGAACAGGGCGGCAAGTTTCGTCTTGTACGCGATGGTGGCCCGGCGCCTCGGAGCTTTCGAATTCGGCCAGATGGCTCTCGCATTGTCGCTCTTCTATATGTTTCAGGTATCAGCTGTGGCTGGGCTGAAAATCCTGATCGTCCGGCAGGTAGCGAAAGACCGGTCTCAAACGAGGATGTATTTCAACAACGGCTGCGCTATCGTCGCGGTTTCTTCGTTTACTTCCGTCGCCGCGCTGTTCCTGTTCGTTCGCCTGATGCACTACTCTCCCGCCACGAATTGGATCGTACTGCTGCTTTCCCTGGGGCTTTTCCCGTATGCAATTTCATCCGTCTGCGAGGGCATCTTTCAAGCCTGGGAAAAGATGCAGTACATCGCTTGGGTCAATGTCCCTGCGAATATCGCCAAAATGGCGGGGGCGTACCTGCTCCTCGCTAGAGGAAGGGGACTCTACACCGTCATCCTGGTTCTCTTGACGGCTTTCTTTGCAGTCGCGCTCGCCGAGGTGTGGCTTGTACTCAACCGGCTTCCGGCGCAGCAGGCCGCGCCGGTCAGCCTGCGGTTCTGCTGGACCACCCTTCGCTCTTCCGTTACGTTTCTGGCCATCGATAAGGTGATCGCCATCGAGAGCAGCTTGAACATCATTCTTCTCTCGAAACTCGCCACGGAGACCGAGGTTGGCCTGTACAGCGCGGCGACGCAATTACTCGTGCCCCTGGTTCTCGTCTACCAGAGCATCGCGCAGAGTATTTTTCCGGTCATGTGCCGCGGAGTGGGCGCCGGATTTCAGGATCTGAAGCGCATTGCGGAGCAAGCTCTGGAGCTGCTCTTGGCCTTGGCAGTGCCGGCTGCCGCCGGAGTCTTTTTTCTTGGCCCTTGGGGGCTCGCCCTCCTCTACAAGAATCCGGCATTTCTCCAGGCGGTGCCGGCCTTGCGCGTCCTGGCCTGGACCCTCATCTTTCAGGTCTTCTCCTATGTGCTCGGGCAAGTGCTCGTGGCCACTCATCGCGAGAAAGTCACACTGCGGATTGTCATCGTGGACGTACTTATCACTTTGCTAGCAGGCACCTTTCTGATTGACCGCTTCGGCCTGCTCGGAGCTGCCATGACTCTCTTCCTGACGAGGCTTGCCGCCGCCATTCAGCACTATGTTCCTGTGTCGCGTTTGCTTTCGGGGATGCCCCTCGGAAAAATCACCTGGAGGCCTGTCGTGGCGGCCAGCTGCATGGCCACCTATCTTGCTGTAGCCAAGGAGCAGGCCAGCATTCTCAGAATGGCGTCGGCCACGTTGATCTACGGAGCCGCGTTGCTGACTCTTGCTGTGTTGGCCTGTGGAGGGGTTCGCGAACTCCGGGACCGCTTTTTCTACGCTTGGTTTGGATCTCGTTCCGGAGGGCACGAGGAGATAGGCCTATGATGGAATTGTCGGTCGTATTGATCAGCAAGAATCAGGCCTGGAGCATCCGCAGGCTAATCCAATCGGTCCTCCAAGCAACTTCGTTTGTCTCATCGAAGGAGATCATACTCATCGACTCGGCTTCAACGGACCAAACAGTGGGGCTGGCGAGCCGCTATCCCGTAAGCATCATTGTCTTGGAGCCTGGGCAGCGACTTTCTCCTGCGATCGGGCGATACGTTGGCTACAAACAGTCCCGGGGAGAGTACATCCTTTTTCTGGACGGCGACACGGAACTCATTCCTGGTTGGCTCGAGCACGCGCTTCGCGTAATGCGTGAGACGGCCGATGTCGGCGCAGTGACGGGTGTGGTAATGAATCTCCCCACTTCTGCGATCGCACAGGAGCTCAGAGAGTCCACTCACAATACCCAGACGCCAACCTCAAGAGAGGTTCTTTGGTGCAACTACGGAGGCGGTGGCGCGGCAGTGTATCGACGCTCCGTTCTGGAACAGGTCGGGACCTTTAATCCTTATCTAAGCGCCGAGGAAGAGCCTGAGCTCGGTATCCGGATTCGTCATGCAGGGTACCGCCTTCTACAGCTCGACCATCCGATGGCGTTCCATTACAACGACGCACCAGTTGCTGTATCCACCGCGCTGAGTCGGCGAAGGCGGAATTTCCATCTAGGAATTGGTCAAGCGGCGCGTTGTCACCTAGGTACGAAGCTGTTTTGGAGGTGGATCAAGGAGCGATGGTGGGATCCGACTGCTGCGCTACTCATGGCTGCGGGCCTTGGCAGTGCCTTCTTGAGTTTGCTGACACGTAATTTCATGTGGCTCGGCTTCTGGATCCTGGGACTCTGCTTGCTTATTGGGTCTCTCACCTTCCGGAAGCGCAGCCTAGGCGGTGCTCTTGTTGCAGCATTCAACTGGTTGATCATGGCAGAAGGCTTCTTCAGAGGGTTTCTGATGCGGCCGCTCCCGCCCGAGAATTTTCATGCCGATGTCCTAGTGGCGCACGATCCCAGGGACCGGGATTTGGTTATGGCCGCGCTCGTTAGCAAGAACCTTGATACGAAATTACAGCATTCACCTCATCGAACGTAGATCCCCGCATGGTGGGGCGATTGTTATCGCGGGCGGGCAATAGCGTGATCTCTGACCGGATGCTTCATTTGAGTGAACGATACAGCGAGGCAGGGTTCCCAGCTTTCCGAAGCGCGGGCGCCCAAGTCGGAGCTTCCACCAACGACCAGAAAGGTTGTGCCAAATCTCCGTCAGTTCGTTCGGAAATACTGTTCTAGGAAAGGGTCATTCGGCTCAAATATAAGTTCTTGGATGGTGAGGTGTTCCTGACAGGCGGTTTTCGCGCATCTCCATAAGCGAAGGGTAGTGTTCTCAGGATGAACCGCAGCCAAATACATGGGAAGGCCGTCTTGAGGACATCCCACCCGCAGCACCCCGGTTCCCTTGCTCTCTTTGTCGCTTTCGGCCGCGAAGTACCCGGTCTTGCCTGCATAACAGATAACGCAGCCGGAAAGCGGGCATGCGTATGCGAGAGAATAGGTCGTGAAAGAGTTAATGCTCTTTTCAAGTTGAACGGGCTTCATCTCAACGTGATGTGCGTAACAAAGGGGGCGGAGATCCCTTTTGGTTCTCTCTTCAGCCATGCCATCTCCTTGGATAAACTGCCGAGCAAGCTCGCCAAACTCTGCTGTCGAGCCCCCCTCAGGGTTGCGCTGTGGAAGGCTTAGGTTTGTCATCTTGGGCCGAGCGCGATAGGCCATGCGCTCGCCTGTGCCGGACCTGCATCAGGATAATGAACCGCCAGTTGTCTTACTTTCGTTCGCCGACATTTGCGTTTCGTCGTAGAGGTGTCGAGGTCAGAGAGGCTGCCTTGAAGGTGGGCAGTGCCAGTCCTGTTTTGTCCGGCCCGCCCCCCTGGATTCAGGTTTCTTCCGAACGCACGCAAGGCGTTTGGCCGAAGCCTAGTGTTGATAAGCGCCGAGGTCGACACCGCTGCCTTTGGGGCGGGCTTTGCCGTTGATGTCGGTGTAGATATAGGTTTTCAGGTCGGAGGCGATAGCCGCTGGTAAGCCGGACAAGGTACTGGGATCAATACCCTTACCGTAGGCCGGGCTGAGCGGTAGCAGGGTCAGTGCGTTGCCGAGCAGAGAAGGAGCCAGAGCGGTTGCGAAGCCGCCGAGAGCCAAGCTGGGTGGGCTGAGAAACAGGGGATTGGCGTGGATGAGTTGCGAGGAGCTGAAGTTAGGCGAACCGTTGAAGTACATGTCGGCAGTGTAGTTGACGTTGGAGACGGAGTTGTACTGGGCGAAAGAGGGGTTGCTGGAGCTGACGGCAAAGGCGATGTTGTTGACGAGGAAGCCGTTGCTGGAGCCGTTGACGGCGAACTCGGGGAAATTGGGTTCGGAGGAATCCAGAGCGTTATCGAAGCAGGTGTTGTTGATGATGTAGAAGTTCTGGACCTGGTTGGGCTCGATGCAGCGGCCACCATTGCCGTAGACGACGTTGTTGAGGATGAGGGCGGGAGGAGTGTTGCCGCCGAGATCGAGGATGATTCCGTTGCCGTCGGTGTGGTTGGAGGATTGATCGACTTCACCGGCGATGATGTTGTTGGAGATGACGGAATGGATGCCGGTGTAGTTGTCGAACCAGAGGTGGGAGTTAAAGGAGATAGCGCTGGTCCAGCTGTACCACTGGGGGACGGAAGTGGAAGAGGGGATGTAGCCGTTGTGGTTGATAAGGTTGTGGTCGGCGGTGAGGTAATCGCAGTTGATGGAACCGATGCCGGAGCCGCCGGTGTCGGAGATGGAGTTAGCGATGAAGCGTGCGTGGTGGCCGCCCCGGCAGAAGAAGCCGTCGGCGGCGTTGCCACTGCCGTTCAAGTGGAGGCCCTGGAATTCGAGATAGGCAGGGCCGGAGGGGAAGGAGCCGTTGCCGACCTTGAACATAGGAGAAGCGTCGGCGGCGCCGGTCCAGAGGAAGTTGACGGGAGTGGAGTCGTAGTTTTTGTAGACGATCCAGGAGGAGGGAGAGCCGCTGTTGGGAGGAACGAAGGTGGAGCTGAGGTTGTAGGTACCGCCGAGGAGGCAGACGACGGAGCCGGGTTGCGTGGAGTTAGCGGCACCTTGAAAGGATTTGGGGGCAGAGGGAGTGGAGCCCGAGTTAGAGTCATTGCCGGAGGGGGAAGCATAGAGGGTGCAGTCGGCAGAGGTGGAGGTATTGTTGACGGTGAAGTCCACGAGGGAACTGGTGGCGGAGTTACTGGCGGAGTCAGTGACTTTTGCGGAAAGAGTATGAGCGCCATTGGAGAGGGAGTTAGAGTTGAGGCTGAAGGACCAACTGGAAGTGCCGGAAGCGTTGGCGAAGGCACCACCGTCGACGGATACCTGGACGGAACTGATGGTTAGACCATCGGAGGCGACGCCGGAGACGGCGACAGTCCCGGAGACGGTAGAGCCGTTGGCCGGACTGTTAATAGAGACGGTAGGAGGAGTGGCGGTCACCACGTTGATGCTGAGATTCGCGGAAGCGGATGCCCCGGTGCTGTCCTTCACTATGACGGTAAAGGGAGACGTGCCGGCGACTGTCGGAGTCCCGGAAATGGCACCAGAGGATGGCAAGGTTAGGCCAGTCGGAAGCGAACCACTGGAGAGCAACCACGAATAGGGCGACTTTCCGCCACTGGCGGCGAGGCCTTGGCTATAGGCAACTGACTTGGTAGCATTCGGTAAGGAAGTAGTGCCGACCTTCAAGGAGGTTCCACCGCTCGTTGAGCTGCTGAACACAACATCCACCCAGTAGTTGGAGGAGGTGTAGGTGCTGGTTGGAAATGCACTGGCGCTGCCGTACGTATAGGGTGCTTCGGGAGTTGCCGTCGTGTTCACGTAGGTGTGCAGCGGTGGATTGTTGAAAGCGGACGACGCAAAATAGCTATTATTGACGCTGTAGTGACCAATCGTTGAGTGGTAGGAGGCGACGTAGGCAGTGTTGGCGCTGATGGCCACAGGTGCGGAGAAATTTATTTGCTGCCAGCCCGAAGCGGTCTCAGAGGTGAAGGCAGCTGTGGCTAGCAGAGTGCCGGCGCTGCTCCAAAGATTGCCCACATGGGTGCCGGTGTTGGCCGCGCTCTTATAAAAGCGAACGCCGGTAATGTAGCCAGAAGTGTCAGAATAAAACCGGACCCCTAACTCTACAGGCGAATCGGCGCCGACGTCAGCCGTGGTAGGCGTCGCCGTGCTAGGCCAAATGGTGCTTTGCACCGAGGCTGCGGTCACCGCGTTGATGCTGAGGTTGGCGGAGGCAGAATGGGCGGCAGCGTCCTTGACCAGCACCGTGAAGGGGAAGGACCCAGTGACTGTCGTAGATCCGGAAATTGCTCCGGCCGAAGACAAGCTTAGGCCCGTGGGGAGCGTCCCGCTAGAAAGCGACCACGAATAGGGCGAAGTTCCGCCGGCGGCGGCAAGGCTCTGGCTATAAGCCGCTGACTCCGTGGCGTTCGGCAAGGAAGTAGTGCTCACCGTCAAGGCGGACTGAGACGCGACGACGGTAAGCCCAGCAATGCGTGATGTGACGCTGGCCGAGCCTCCCGTGCAACCGTAAAGCTTGACCCGCACAGTCGTTGCATTCATCGCTGATGTAGTGTTCGGAATCGAGTACGAGATCGGGGAAGAGCTGTAAGCACCATAGTGATTTCCGATGGCTCCGGTGTACCAATACGACCGGCACGGTCCTCCCGAGAAGCCGACGCTGAAAACGGCGGTCTGGCCCACGTTGACGGTCTGGCTGGTGGGTTGCTGCGTAATGGTCTGAGCGTGAGCCGAAGAAGTAAGGCTCAGAATGGCGGCCAGAGCCAATGAAGCTCTTTGAAGTATTCTTTTTTTCGGTGCACAAACCAGATTGATGTATTTCGGATATTCCGTGGTTGGAGTTACTACGCGGATTTTAGAGCGAACAGACCAGAATTGCCGCTGCTCTGAGCACACAAAGAAGAACAAATACTCAAGAAATCGCACCAGTACACCCCCAGATTGGTTTTATGTGGGCTTTTTGATTGCCGGGTCGCTGGGCTGGGTATAAGAGGAGGAGAGGGGGTCCTCGTTTAATGCGGCTTCTGAGAACTTGAAGTTCGAGAGCCCCGGCGAGAGTGCTACGCACTCCTAAGCATTTCGCCCACGAATGAGAGAGTATGTGAGGGGCGTTCCTAGAGATGTCGGCGGGTAAATGATTCTATCGTCAGACCTTCTGTTCAAAGAGTGTCTCTCAGCGTCCTACAGAAGGACAGCTCTTACCTGTCCTTGCTCGTAGACCTTAGAGCGGAAGTTAGAAGGAAACCTGGAGTGTGGCTAGGGAATGATAGCGACACTTTTAGGGTCTTTGTCCGATTGCCCAGCGAAGCAAATTCGCTTCAGCGTATACACAGGGGCACAATGACCACCGAGCGATCTTCCGGGCCCGAGGCCCGGGCAACAAAACCGGCTCTCACTCCCCAGCGAGAAATCAACCTTTCCTTATATCAGGAGATCCTCAGAGGACTGCCTTTGGGAATCGTAATCTTGGAGCTTGAAAATCCTCAGGACGCCAAGACGTTTAGAATCATCGAAATCAACCCCACTGGCACTCAGCTTACTGGGGCAACAGCCGAAGACCTGAGCGGCAGAACGCTGGCTGAATTCCCAAAGCTTTTGAAGACACGCTTCCCACACGCTTGCGCTGAAGCGCTGGTATCCCGTGAGCCAAGAAACTTGGGAGACATTCCCTACGGGGACGAACGGATCCGGGAGGGCGTTTATTCTGTCCAGGTCTTTCCGCTACCAGGTAATTTCATGGGTGTCGCTTTTGAGAATGTCACGGAACGCCGACGCGCCGATCAGGCCTTGCGGGACAGCGAGGAACGATTCCGGTTGCTTGTCCAAAGCGTGCAGGAGTATGCGATCTTCTACGTAGATCCGCTTGGCCGCGTGGTCAGTTGGAATAGCGGTGCGGAGCGTTTGAAAGGATATGCAGCGGCGGAAATTCTCGGCAAACACTTTTCCGCCTTTTATCCCCCGGAAGACGTGGCAAGTGGAAAGCCACAACGAATCCTGGACGAAGCGGCGCAACGAGGTCAGAGCGAGGACGAGGGATGGAGAATCCGCAAAGATGGTTCCCGGTTCTGGGCCAATGTTGTTGTCACCGCGCTGCGGAACGCTAAGGGGAATTTGCAGGGATTCGCCAAAGTCACACGGGACGTGACCGAAAGGCACGGGAAAGAGGAGGCACTCGCAAAGGCAAAAGGGCTGTTGGAACTCCGCGTGGAGCAGCGCACCACGGTCCTGGCACAAGTGAACGAGGAATTGCGAACAGAGATCGCCGAGCGTTGGCGGGCCGAGGAGCAGTTGCGCGCGTCGCTCGATCAACTTCGTGCGCTCGCGGCACGTCTTCAGAGTGTGCGGGAAGAAGAACGCACTTCGATCGCACGCGAAATCCATGATGAGCTCGGCCAGGCTTGTACGGCCATCAAGATGGACCTGGCGCTAATCGGCCGCAAGGCCACCAAGAGACAGACTCGCCTGCGGGCCAAGGCCGACTCTGCCATCGAGTTGGTCGACGGGATGATCGTTACGTTGCGAAGAATCGCTTCGGACCTTCGCCCAAGAACATTGGACGACCTTGGTTTGACGGCTGCTTTGGAATGGCAGGCCCAGGAGTTCGAAAGCCGCACTCGAATACGCTGCCGCGTCTCTTTGCCAGAGGAACCGCTCGTACTCGACGCCGAGCGCTCCACCGCTATTTTCCGAATTTTTCAGGAGTCGCTTACCAACGTAGCGCGCCACGCCTCCGCCACGCGCGTCGAAGCCCGCCTGGAAAGAGAAGCGAATCAGCTGATCTTCCAGGTCCGAGACAATGGCAGAGGATTTGATCTCGAGGAAGCGAAGGCGCGCAAGTCCCTCGGTCTGGTTGGAATGCAGGAACGCGCGCTCCTACTCAACGGCGAGCTTAGAGTAGAAGGTGTTCCGGGTGCTGGAACAACCATGACTCTGCGGATTCCACTGCCATCCACGACCCTGCCCGAACAGGATTCGAGATGAGAGTCTTGATTGCTGATGATCATGCCGTCTTTCGACGCGGGCTCAAGGAAACAATCGGTGAAGCTTTCCCTAGAGTGGCTTTCGGCGAAGCAAACTCAGCGCCGGAAACCCTGGAGCATGTCCGCCTTCACGATTGGGATATCGTCATTCTGGACATCAGCATGCCTGGAAAAAGCGGGCTCGATATTCTGAATGACTTGAAACGATTGCGCCCCAAACTGCCCATCCTTTTGCTGAGCATGCATCCCGAAGAGCAATACGCCCGGCGAGCACTCCGGTCTGGTGCGTCCGGTTACCTGACGAAAGAGAGCGTACCGGAAGAGCTGAAGCTGGCCGTCCGGAAAATCGTGGCCGGCGGCCGCTACGTAAGCGCGAGCCTCGCGGAGAGACTCGCCAATGACCTGAGGAGGGGCGTTGAAGTACCTGCACACGAACTTTTGTCAGATCGCGAATTTCAAGTACTGCGAATGATCGCCTCAGGTAAGACGGTTAAGGAAATCGCCGAAGAAATTGACCTCAGTGTGAAAACGGTGAGTACCTATCGCGCCCGCATTCTGGAAAAAACGGGGTTAAGAACTACGGCGGACCTGATTCGGTACGCTTTTCAGGCTCAACTTGTGGACTAGAGGTCAGCGGGAACGCCCCTTGAGACAGCCGGATTTCGTGAAGTTCACCTTCTTATAGCCACCCGTGGCGTTGTGGGACGGGCACTGTCCAGGCTGCTTCACTTTGTCTTACATCAGATTCCTATATTCACCGGATGTTTTTCCGAATGAATTCGTCATTATCTATTCATGGGCCGACGGTTTTCGAGGAGACGGAAGATGAGAGTCCTTATCGCCGATGATTCGCGCGTGGTGGTCGAGCGTCTGGCGGATTTGCTGAAGGAAGTGCCCGGCGTTCAGCTCGTGGGAAGAGCCAGTGATGTTCCTGAAGCTATTCACTCAATTGTCAAGACAAACCCAGACGCTGTAATCCTTGATCTCCAAATGCCGGGAGGCAGCGGTTTGGATGTCCTGCGCAGCATTCGACGAAGTCATCCTTCCGTGTGGGTAATGATCTGCACAAATTATCCTTATCCCCAATATCGCGAGGAATGTATCGCTGCGGGCGCGAACTATTTTCTCGACAAATCCGCTGAGTTCGAAAAAATCCCGGAGATCCTGCGTGATTTAACCAAGAAGGCCCCAAATGTTGCGCCCGCAGCTCGCTGAGACTATCCGCCCGGCTTTCTCTGGACTGGCGTGTAGCTCTCTTTCCTTCTTCGCGACGTCTCTGCTTCACTCAAAATTCCCTCAATATTGAATTAGTGTTGATAAGCGCCGAGGTCGACACCGCCGCCTTTGGGGCGGGCTTTGCCGTTGATGTCGGTGTAGATATAGGTTTTCAGGTCGGAGGCGATAGCCGCTGGTAAGCCGGACAAGGTACTGGGATCAATACCCTTACCGTAGGCCGGGCTGAGCGGTAGCAGGGTCAGTGCGTTGCCGAGCAGAGAAGGAGCCAGAGCGGTTGCGAAGCCGCCGAGAGCCAAGCTGGGTGGGCTGAGAAACAGGGGATTGGCGTGGATGAGTTGCGAGGAGCTGAAGTTAGGCGAACCGTTGAAGTACATGTCGGCAGTGTAGTTGACGTTGGAGACGGAGTTGTACTGGGCGAAAGAGGGGTTGCTGGAGCTGACGGCAAAGGCGATGTTGTTGACGAGGAAGCCGTTGCTGGAGCCGTTGACGGCGAACTCGGGGAAATTGGGTTCGGAGGAATCCAGAGCGTTATCGAAGCAGGTGTTGTTGATGATGTAGAAGTTCTGGACCTGGTTGGGCTCGATGCAGCGGCCACCATTGCCGTAGACGACGTTGTTGAGGATGAGGGCGGGAGGAGTGTTGCCGCCGAGATCGAGGATGATTCCGTTGCCGTCGGTGTGGTTGGAGGATTGATCGACTTCACCGGCGATGATGTTGTTGGAGATGACGGAATGGATGCCGGTGTAGTTGTCGAACCAGAGGTGGGAGTTAAAGGAGATAGCGCTGGTCCAGCTGTACCACTGGGGGACGGAAGTGGAAGAGGGGATGTAGCCGTTGTGGTTGATAAGGTTGTGGTCGGCGGTGAGGTAATCGCAGTTGATGGAACCGATGCCGGAGCCGCCGGTGTCGGAGATGGAGTTAGCGATGAAGCGTGCGTGGTGGCCGCCCCGGCAGAAGAAGCCGTCGGCGGCGTTGCCACTGCCGTTCAAGTGGAGGCCCTGGAATTCGAGATAGGCAGGGCCGGAGGGGAAGGAGCCGTTGCCGACCTTGAACATAGGAGAAGCGTCGGCGGCGCCGGTCCAGAGGAAGTTGACGGGAGTGGAGTCGTAGTTTTTGTAGACGATCCAGGAGGAGGGAGAGCCGCTGTTGGGAGGAACGAAGGTGGAGCTGAGGTTGTAGGTACCGCCGAGGAGGCAGACGACGGAGCCGGGTTGCGTGGAGTTAGCGGCACCTTGAAAGGATTTGGGGGCAGAGGGAGTGGAGCCCGAGTTAGAGTCATTGCCGGAGGGGGAAGCATAGAGGGTGCAGTCGGCAGAGGTGGAGGTATTGTTGACGGTGAAGTCCACGAGGGAACTGGTGGCGGAGTTACTGGCGGAGTCAGTGACTTTTGCGGAAAGAGTATGAGCGCCATTGGAGAGGGAGTTAGAGTTGAGGCTGAAGGACCAACTGGAAGTGCCGGAAGCGTTGGCGAAGGCACCACCGTCGACGGATACCTGGACGGAACTGATGGTTAGACCATCGGAGGCGACGCCGGAGACGGCGACAGTCCCGGAGACGGTAGAGCCGTTGGCCGGACTGTTAATAGAGACGGTAGGAGGAGTGGCGGTCACCACGTTGATGCTGAGATTCGCGGAAGCGGATGCCCCGGTGCTGTCCTTCACTATGACGGTAAAGGGAGACGTGCCGGCGACTGTCGGA
>Ga0207132_1032_pt1 | contig 30254 bp, 21 predicted proteins | sample Alteio_BWMinHeat_14_FD_153554 | JGI IMG/M metagenome (GOLD analysis project Ga0207132, IMG submission 153554) | Enriched cells from forest soil in Barre Woods Harvard Forest LTER site, Petersham, Massachusetts, United States -... | ecosystem: Environmental > Terrestrial > Soil > Temperate forest >...
CCTAGTGCGAATCAGTTGAAGCGTGTGGTTCGCCAGAGAGCGAGTCCGCAGGCTAGCAGGAATACGGCCATGGCGGCGGCGAGCGCGCCTAGAGCGGGCCAGTTGAGCGCCATGCTCGGGGCGCGGGCTAGAACGGCGAGTGTGATGAAGATGGTGGTGGCGGCCATTACCAGAAGCCAGTCGAGCCACGAACGTCCGGATGGAACTGCGAGTTGGCCGCCCGCGGTGGCTGCTTCGTTGCCCGAAAGAGCTGCCTGGACGTAGTCGGCGTCGACTTTGTAGCGCCGGCTTTCGCGATCGGCGGCTTGCTTCCAGCGGGTGTGCTCTTGGCCGGTGACGCTGGACAGTGCGATCGCTCCGGCACCTGCGGCCATCAGGAGGGAGCCGCCGATCACTTTCGCATAGAGCGATGGGCTGAGGCCGCGGAGTTCTCCGAAGACCAAAATGCCCCAGAGTAAGCCCCACAGCTGATTGGTGTTGGAGAGAGGGATGCCGCGGCTGATGCCGATGTATTTTGCGGCATATTGTTGGAATAAATCGCCAATGACCCAGACGAAGCCGCCGAGCATGAGCCAGAAGAGGACGGGCTTCGCGAGCGCGAGTTGATGACTGAGAGCAGCGGGGCCACCGCCGTAGAGCAACGCGAGAGTGGACATCATGGCGAGCTCGCCGATGGTGAAGAAAGCGATGAAGGAAAGTGGATTCATCCCGGTTAGATAGGCTTTGCGGTAAGGGACGTACATGGTGCCCCAGAGAACGCCCGCGCCGAGTGCAGCTAGGATTCCTCGTAGAGGATGTCCGGCGGGGCTTTGTGCGGAGGAAGCGACGGCCAGAAGTGTCGCGCCCGCGAACATGAGAAGCGCGCCGCCGAGCACCTTGAGCCAGCGGAGTTTGCCGGCGTCGCGCAATTCGTTGAAGAGGAGATAGCCCCAGAAGATGCCGAGCAGGCTGTTGATGTTCCAGAGAGGGAAGGCCACGCTGAGGCCGATGTCGCGGATGGCGAAAATGGTCAGCGTGTTGGCTACGGCCCAGAGGCAGCCCCCTAAGATGCCCCAGACGATCAGGTGAGGGGCTTGGCGAATGTCGGAGCGCATTTGGCCAGTGCCGCGGATGAGGGCGGGCAGGCTCCAGCGCGCGAGGAAGACGCCAACAACCATCAAAAGCGAAACGATTAGAGGCGAAACGCCCAATTTCACTAACTTTGTGGGGGCTTCCGCGGCCCCCAGCCAGGCGCCCGCGCCGAAGCCGCAGAGGATGCCCACGAGCTGCAATTTGCGCAAGCGGGCAGAGTCGATCGCGGGCGGCAACACTTTTGCGGCGAAAGATTCCATGCGAGTGTTCAGCGGATCCAATGGAGAACCGCGAGCCCGGCTAGCAAGATGATGGTGGGGACCCAGAAATGAACATCGCGGAGGATCACACTCCACATGCCTGGGGATAAATTGGCCGGGTTGTCAGTTTCCACGAATATGCCTCCCGCAACGCAGGTCTAGATTCTGTGACTAAATCTGCTGGCGCTTCCAACGGCCGCGTTTGAAGAGGATAACACTGACGCAGGCGATAAACGCCTCGGCGGCGACGATCGAGAGAAAGACGCCGTTCGAGTGCATCCCTGCTGGGATCGCCAGGAAATATGCCAGCGGAATTTCCAGCAGCCAGAAGCCAAAAAGATTGACGAGTGTTGGCGTCACGGTGTCTCCCGCGCCATTGAACGCCTGCAACATTACCATGCCATAGGCGTAGGCGATGTTTCCGTAGCTGAGGATGCGGAGGCAGGCAGCCGCAAACGGGACGACTACGGGATCGTGGGTGAAAAGGCGAACGACGGGTTCGGCGAAGAAGATGAAGAAGACGCCGATGATGCCAAGGAAAAGCATATTGTAAAAACCGGTGCGCCAAACGGACTTTTCGGCGCGTTCGGGCTGCTTGGCACCGAGATTCTGGCCGACCAGTGTTGCGGCGGCGTTGCTGAGTCCCCAGGAAGGCAAAATGATGAAGACCACGATGCGGATGGCAATAGTGTAGCCGGCGAGGGCGGCAGAGCCGAAAATGCTCACGATACGCACGAGGCCGATCCAGCTAGTGTGGGCGATGGCGAATTGAAGGATACCGGTGAGCGAGACGCGCAGGAGACGCCACAGAACGGAAAAATTCAAACGAATCTGTTGACGGAGGATGCGGATGCGTTCCGTGCCGTGGAGCAGACGATAGAACTGGTAGAGCACGCCGATGCTGCGTCCGGTGAATGTGGCGAGCGCGGCGCCGGTGACACCCAGCTTGGGAAATGGACCCCAGCCGAAGATCAGGCAAGGGTCGAGCACCAAGTTGATGATGTTGGAAACCCACAGCAAGCGCATGGCGATGGCGGCGTCGCCGGCGCCACGGAAGATGGCGTTGTTCAGAAAGAGCAGCATAATCGCGCCGCTGCCGCCGAGAGCGATGCGTGCGTAGCCAGAGCCGACCGCGATGATTTGCGGCGAAGCACCCATTAAGCGCAAAAGATCAGGCGCCCAGAACAGGCAGGGCAGCCCGACCAAAGCGGACACTGCCAGGCCGATGGCGATGGCTTGCACACCGGCCACAGCTGCGCCAGCGGGATCTTTCTCGCCGATGCGACGCGCGACCATGGCGGTTGTGGAGAGGCTCAGGCCAAGACCGACGGCAAAGACCAAGCTCAGCAGCGACTCTGTGAGCCCGACTGTGGCGACGGCATCGGCACCAAGACGACCCACCCAGAAAACGTCGACAACGGCAAACAGAGATTCCAGCACCATTTCAAGGACCATGGGAATGGCCAGAAGCAGGATGGCGCGATTGAGGCTGCCCGTGGTGAAATCCTGATGCGAGCCGCGAAGCGCCTCGCGGACAGAACTCCACAGAGACGGCGGGACAGAAGAGACGGCGAGTTGTTCTAAGGCCACGTAAACCTTGACGTTCTCGGCAGGCGCGAACTAAGAAAAAGAACGCGATTGCGCTGGTTCGGAGTTCTTGTGGTTGAAGCGAGAAAAAACTGGATCCGCGTAAGCGGATTAGACGGTCTGCGGGGCTCGAAGGTCGAACATCGAATTGTCCTTGGCGCTGCCTTTTCGCGGAGGCTCGGCCAGATGGTCCGATTGTACCCCGTACGGCGGTGTTCTGGCTAGAAATTCCGGTGAGAGGGGGTGAGCAAGGTAGACGAGCGGTGCCAGCTTGCCAGTAATGATTTGTTTTGCTCGAGGTGCTGTAAGATTATGCCGCATTGGCGGGTTCGGTGGGGCCTGGGAGGACAAGGAAATGCTGCGATCGGTCGCGAGCGGGTTTGCGTTGTTGGTGGCGAGTGTTTGTCTTGCGGATGAGAATCCGCCGTTGCTGCTGCATCACCCGACGGTTAGCGCGACGCAGATTGTGTTCGCGTATGCGGGAGATTTGTGGAGCGTGCCGCGAGCGGGCGGCGTGGCGCAGCGGCTCACGGCCGGGGCGGGAACGGCCTCCCTTCCGATATTTTCGCCGGATGGGAGCGAGATCGCCTTTACTGGCGACTACGACGGGAACGCGGACGTGTACGTGATTCCGGCGAGTGGCGGAACACCGCGGCGGCTCACCTATCATCCGGACGCGGATGAGGTCATCGACTGGACGCGCGACGGCAAGGCTGTATTGTTTGCTTCGGGGCGGAACAGTTACTCGCGTTTCAGCCGGCTCTTTACCATTTCGCGTGCTGGTGGTTTTCCTACCGAACTGCCGCTGCCCATTGGAGCCGAGGCTTCGTACTCGCCGGACGGTAAGGAACTTGCGTATGTTCCGCTTGATCATGCGTTTGAGATTTGGAAGCGCTATCGCGGCGGACGCACTTCGCCGGTGTGGATTGCCCGGCTTGCCGATTCGAGCGTGACGCCGGTGCCGCGGGAGAATTCGAACGACTTCAATCCGATGTGGGTGGATCAGCGGTTGTTTTTTCTTTCCGATCGAAATGGGCCGATGTCGCTGTTCAGCTATGACCTGAAGACCAAGGGGGTGACGGTTGCGCTCAAGAATGATGGGCTTGATTTTAAGTATGCGAGCGCGGGGCCGGATGCGATTGTGATCGAACAATTCGGAGCGATTTGGCTTTATGACTTGAAGACCGGCGCGGCTCACAAAGTGGACATTCGCATCGCTGGAGACCTGCCGCAGTTGCGGCCTCGCTACGAAAATGTTGCGAATCGCATTCGCAGTGCTGACATTTCCCCGACTGGGCTGAGAGCGGTGTTCGAGGCGCGGGGAGAAATACTTACGGTCCCTGCCGAGAAAGGCGACATCCGCAACCTGACGAATACACCGGGCGCGGATGAGCGGTCTCCGGCGTGGTCGCCGGATGGGAAGAGCATTGCGTATTTTTCGGATGAGTCGGGCGAGGAAGCCCTATATGTCAGGAATCAGAATGGACAGGGGGAAGGGCAAAAGTTTGATCTCGGGACGCCGGGTTCGTTTTTCTTTTTCCCGACTTGGTCGCCGGACAGCAAGAAAATTGCGTACACGGACAAACGATTGAACCTTTGGTACGTGGACCTCGAAAAGAAAACTCCGGTGAAAGTGTTTCACGACCGATTCACGGGCCCGGAGCAAATTTTCCATGCGGCGTGGTCTCCGGACAGCAAATGGCTGGCGTACACGCAGCAGGAAGTGAGCCACATGCGGTCGGTGTTTCTCTATTCGCTGGAAACAGGCGAGAGCCATCGTGTGACGGATGCGATGAGCGATTCGTCTTCGCCGGTCTTCGATAAGGGCGGAAAGTATCTTTATCTTTTGGCCAGCACAGACGCCGGGCCGACGATGGACACGTCGATGCTGAGCTTTGACAGGCCGGTGACAAGGAACGTTTACCTGGTCGTACTGCGCAGGGACCTGCCGTCGCCGCTGGCGCCGTTGAGCGACGAAGAAGGCGAGGCCACGTCGGATGCCGCAAAGACGGATGCAGCCAAAGCAGGAGGCGCACAAAAAGAGAAGGAAAAGCTGCCCGTCGTTGTGAACGTGGATTTCGAAAAAATTGGACAGCGGATTCTCGCGATGCCGATTCCCGCGAGGAACTACACGGAATTGAAGAGTGGGAAAGAAGGAGTGTTGTTTCTTGTAGAAGGGCCGCTCGTCGAGCCGCTAAGCGGTCCGGGCACATTGACGGCGCATCGTTTTGAGCTGAAGACCCGCAAGACTGACAAATTGCTCGAAAACATCCTGGCTTTCCATGTTTCCGCCGACGGAGAGAAGCTTCTTTACCGCCACGCGAGCGCCTCGCAGCCCGGAGGAACAGCTGCGGCGCAGGTGTGGGCGATTGCGCCGCTTCCACCTGCGCCATTGCCGGGAGCGTCAGGCGCAGGTGGTTCTTCCGCCGGAGGCGGCCCACTGCCGGGTGCCAAGACGCTGAATCTTGCGGCGATGGAGGTACGAATTGAACCGGCGGTTGAGTGGCGAGAGATGTATCACGAGGCATTTCGGCTGGAGCGCGATTTCTTCTATGACCCGGGATTCCACGGTCTGGATTTGGCGGCCACGGAGAAAAAATTCGCGGCGTACCTCCCGGGAGTCGCTTCGCGTGACGACCTGAACTACATTTTTAAGGAGACGATGGGCGATCTCACCGTAGGGCACCTTTTTGTGCGGGGTGGCGATGGTCCGGAAGTGAAGCGCATTCCCGTTGGGCTCCTCGGTGCGGATTACAAAATCGAGAATGGACATTATCGATTTTCACATATTTACGACGGTGAAAACTGGAATCCGCAACTACATGCACCACTGACGCAGCCCGGCGTGAATGTCGTGGAAGGCGAGTATCTGCTGGCCGTGAATGGCAAAGAAGTGCGGGGCAGTGAGAACGTATACAGTTTTTTCGAAGCCACGGCCGGGAAATCCGTATTGCTGCGCGTCGGACCAAACCCGGACGGCACCGGCTCGCGCGAGGTGAGCGTAGTTCCCATTGAGAACGAGCAAGGGCTCCGCAACCTCGCTTGGGTCGAAGGCAACCGCCGCAAGGTAGATGAGCTCAGCAAAGGGAGACTGGCGTACATCTATCTACCGGATACGGCAAGCGGCGGCTACACCTATTTCAACCGCTATTTTTTCTCGCAAGCGGGCAAGGACGGAGCGGTTGTCGATGAACGCTTTAATGGCGGCGGGACCAATACGGATTACATCCTCGATTATCTGCGGCGCACACTGATGAATTACCGCACGACGCGAGACGGCGAAGACATGACCACGCCGGTGAGCCTCATTCAGGGGCCGAAGGCGATGATCATCAATGAGTACGCGGGTTCAGGCGGAGACGCCATGCCGTGGCATTTCCGGCAGGCGAAAGTCGGCGTTTTGGTGGGGAAGCGGACCTGGGGCGGCCTGGTGGGATTTTTTGGTCCCGACGAGTCGTTGATGGATGGTGGAGTCGTGACCGCGCCGAGCCGAGGATTCTGGACGCCGAACAACGATTGGGAAGTGGAGAACCACGGCATTGCACCCGACGTGGAAGTGGAGCAAGATCCCCGAGCGGTGCGCCAGGGACGCGATCCCCAGCTTGAAAAGGCCGTTCAGCTTCTGCTGGCGGATTTGGAAAAGAATCCGCTACCGAAACACAAGAAGCCGCCCTATCCGAATTACCATGGCAACAGCGGAGCTGCGGCGTCCCATCCCGGCAACTAGTGCTGCCGGCTGAGGCTGCTGAGATTTTATTGCTAACCAAGGGATTTGAAACTTTCTGCGTGTCTGGGACGTAGGAACCAGCAAGGAGCAGTGTTGATGAAGCGACGAGTGCCGCTGCGAGAACCGGTCGGCATCGCGCTCGAGACTCTGCGCGCGCACAAGATGCGTTCCTTTCTGATGCTGTTGGGGATCATTCTTTCCGTCGCCACCTTGATCGTGGTCATCGCGTTGATCTCCGGCGTGAATCAGTACATCGCCAACAAGGTCGCCAATCTGGGCTCGAATGCGTTTACGGTGATGCGGTTTCCGATCATCACCGAGGTGGAAGAGCTGGTCAAAGCCCTACGTCGGAACAAACTGGTCACCTGGGACGACTATGAAGCACTTCGCCAGAATCTGAAGCTGCCGCAGAAAGTGGGTGCGGAGGTATGGACTTCCGGAAAGGCCCGCGTCGGTTCGCTTACCGTCCAGGACACCAGCATCCGCGGTGTGTCGGCCAGTATGGCTGACATCGATGCACAGGAAATGACGGACGGCCGGTACATCACCGAAGCGGATGAAAACAGCCGGGCGATGGTGGCGATGATCGGGTCCGAATTGGCGAACAAACTTTTTCCGAGCCTGGACCCGGTCGGACACGAAGTGATGCTTGATAGCCGGCCATTCATTGTTGTCGGCGTGGCCAAACCGATTGGCACCGTGCTTGGGCAATCGCAAGATAACTTCGCCTATATCCCGGTGGAGACGTACATCAAAATTTATGGAGCCTACGAAGGAATCTGGGTCAACATCCAGGCGCGCGGAGCGGAGTGGATGGAACGAACACAAGACGAAGCGCGTGTGCTGATGCGTGCCCGGCGTCACCTGGGACCGAATGAAACCGACTCCTTTGGGATTCTCGATTCGGCCACGCTGATGAAACTTTGGAATCAGCTTACCGGCGTAATCGCGATGGCCATGGTGGGGGTGGTTTCGGTTTTTTTGGTGATCGGGGGAGTGGTGATCATGAACGTGATGCTGGCCACGGTCACGGAGCGCACGCGGGAGATCGGGATTCGTAAAGCGCTCGGCGCGAGCCGCCGGGACATCCTGCTGCAGTTTTTGGTGGAGGCGTGTGTGATGTCGGCCATGGGCGGAGCTATCGGCGTGCTGATCGCCTACGGGATTTGCCTGCTGGCAAATGCCACTACTTCCATTCCCATGAGTGTTCCCATTTCCGCGGTGATCATCGCAGAACTCATCTCGGCAGCAGTGGGGGTTTTCTTTGGTGTTTATCCGGCGCGAAAAGCAGCGATGTTGGAGCCGATCGAAGCGCTGCGGACAGAGGTCTAGCGGGAAATAAATCACCATGCGAATGGCAATCGGCGAAAACGCTCACATGGCTCTCACCACGTTGCGTGAGAACAAGATGCGGTCTTTTCTGACCGTGCTCGGCGTGGTGATTGGGATCACCGCGCTGCTATCGGTCGTCGCCGTATTGATGGGCGTGTACAACGACGTAAACGCTTTTCTGAGTGACTTCGGCTCGGATACGCTGTTCATTTTTAAGTTTGATCCCGGTATCCACACGTCGGGACGACTGACTCCGGAAGAACGCACACGCAAGCCGCTTACTCTGGAGGATGCCGAGGCCATTGGGGAGCTCTGCCCAGACGTCAAAGCGGTCTCGGCTGCGATAATGCCCCGGATTCAGGAGGATTCGCCTGGCGGGCGCCCGCTGATGAGCGCGCGCTACAAAAATAAGGAAGTAGCCGGAGTGGACTACCACGGAATACTGCCGGCGGATGAAGTGGTGTTCAATTCTAAGGCAGAACGCGGAAGGTACTTGAGCGAGGCGGAGAACTTGCACCGCCGGGACGTGGCGCTCATCGGTCCAGATATCGCCAAGGCGCTCTATCCGGATGAAGATCCGCTGGGGAAGGCTATCCTCGTTGACGGGGTGTCGTACGAAGTGATCGGCGTGATGGCCGCGCGCAAAGGTCAACTGGTCAAAGACCAGGCCGCCGACAAAGCGATCCTTGTTCCTTACCGGACCTACCAGAAGCACCGGCCTGGGGACGACGAGAATCTGATTGGCGCCGCCGCCTACCCGGGCCGAATGGCGGAGGCGGAAGACGAGATTCGCGGCGTGCTGCGGCGCCGCCGGAACGTTCCCTACAACAAACCTGACAACTTTGGTGTTTCGAGCGCCAAGGAGATTGCCGACCAGTTTCGTCAGATCACGGCATCGGTGGCGCTGCTTATTTCCGTGGTCAGCTCCATCGGACTTCTTGTCGGAGGAGTCGGCGTGATGAATATCATGCTGATGTCCGTAACGCAGCGAACGCGCGAAATTGGAGTGCGCAAAGCCATCGGAGCGCGGCGGCGCGACGTCATTTGGCAGTTTTTGACGGAGGCAGTTGTCTTGACGGGGGCCGGAGGAGTTATTGGCGTGTTGCTGGGTCTGGGCATCAGCCTGCTCATTCACCTTTTCGTGCCAAGTCTTCCCTCCGCTGTCCCGTTGTGGTCGATACTCCTGGCCGTGACGGTCTCGATGAGCGTCGGCTTATTTTTTGGGATGTATCCTGCGGTGAAAGCTTCACGGCTCGATCCCGTCGAGGCTTTGCGCTACGAGTAAGTCATGGCTCGCTAGCGAGCCATGACTTACTCGTAGCGAAGCGCCGTCATGGGATCGGAGCGTGTGGCTCGATAAGCAGGCCAAAGACTCGCGGACAGAGCCACGACTGCGAGGAAAAGCGCCGCTCCGATCAGGCTTAAGGGATCGGTTGGCCGCAGCCCATAAAGAAGTGATCGCGCGCCGCTTGTGGCAGCAACGGTCAGCAACAAGCCAATTCCGACGCCAAGTGCCAGCAGACTCAAGGTCTGGCGAAGAATAATTCCCACAACATCTTGCCGGGTCGCACCCAGCGCCATGCGTATGCCAATCTCATTCCTGCGCAAGGCGATGATGTAGGAGATCACTCCGTAGAGGCCGATCATGGCCAGCAGCGCTGCCAGCGCGCCAAAGAATCCCGAAAGCAAGGCCATCAATCGTTCGCGCACGAGCCCGTTCTGAATCTCGGTCTCGAATAGGTGATACTCGATCTTCATTTCCGGATAGAGCGGGCTGAGTTTTTCCCGCACCGCAGAGATCGCCGCTGCGGGTGGCGACGAAAACCGGATGAACACATTTGTGAAGTAGTATTTTTCCGGATATTGTTGCGCGGGCGCGAACGCTTCCGCCTGGATTTCATCCCGCAGTCCACCATACTTTGTGTCTTTCACCAGGCCAACAATTTGGTATTCCGTTTCCGGGTAGTGGGGCTCGTTCTGTGTGCGAATGGTCTTTCCCAGGGGATTCCCTCCGCCCAAAAACTGCCGGACAAAGGTCTGGTTTACGATGGCCACCGGGGGTGATTGCGTTGTGTCGCGGTCGGTGAAATCGCGCCCGGCAACAAACGGGATTTGCATTGTGCGGAAATAGGAGGGACTTACCCAGGTGAACTTGGAGTCGGCTTGCACGTTGGCGGAGCGAACTTCCAGGGAAAAATAACCGCCATCCAGGGGAACGTGCGTCGAAGTCGCCGCGGATTCCACCAATGGGAGGGATTGAATTTGTTCGAGTAGCTCGTGTTTGAACGTTTCATAGCGCTCGGGAGGCAGATCGAGCCGACGGAAATTCAAATAGGCGCGCAGAATACCACTCTCGCGGAAGCCTGGATCGAGCGTTTTCAAGTTCCAGAAGCTCCGCGCAAAAAGCAGCGCGCCTGCCAGGAGCACCAGCGAAAACGCGATTTGCGAAACAACCAGAGTTTGCTGGAACGAGAACCGGTGGCGCCCCGCGGTCATTCCACGGCCGCCGGATTTCAGCACGGCACCTGGCTGCGTTTGCGAGGAGCGAAACGCGGGGGCCAGTCCGAACAGCAAGCACGTGGTCACCGCCGTAATTGCAGTAAAGGACAGAACTCGCCAGTCAATGTTCGTGGCCAGAGAGAGCGGGTCTTGTTCTGTGCTGAGAAGCCCGACCACGGTCCGGCTGAAGAACGAGGCCAAGCCGGTTCCCAAGATCGAACCGCTGACCGCCAGCACCAAACTTTCCAAAAGCAATTGCTGCCTAATCCTTCCAATACTGGCGCCGAGCGCCAGGCGGACGGCCATCTCTTTCTCGCGCGAACTGGCCCTCGCCAGCATGAGGTTGGCCAGATTTGCGCACGCAATGAGCAACACCAATGCCGTGGTTCCAAGAAGCAGCCAGAGCGACGTGTCGTAAGTCTCGCCGGGGGCGCTTATGCCGCTTCTGCCTGGATAGGCCGTGAACCTGTAGTTCTTATAGGAATTCAGCAGCGAAGCGCTGTATCCGCTCGGCGCAGTGGCCTCGAAAATCCCGGGGCTTGCCGCATCCAATTGTGCCGATGCCTGCTCGAGCGAGTTGCCCGGCTTCAGCCGCGCCATAACCTGCAGCCAGAAAATGTCGCGCCTCACGAGAGTGCCATCTCCGGCAATGAACGTGGGGAGCGAGCACGCGGGAAGCGCGACCTCAAATTGCTTTCCAACGTCCAGGCCGAAGAAGCTGGGCGGCGTCACTCCAAGTACTTGGGTCGGATGGTTGTAGATGACGATTCTGCTTCCGACGACCGAGTCCTTGCCGCCAAACTCACTCTGCCAAAGAGCATAGCTGATGACTGCGCCGGATGTTCCGCAGCCAGGCTGGTCATCTTCCGGTGTGAACAAGCGGCCTTTGACGGGAACGATACCGAGCACCGAAAACATTTCTCCGCTAACCCAAAGGCCCTCAGCCAGCCTCTCCTGCTCTCCTCGTCCGATGGCATACCGGCGGCGGGCCCAGGCGAAAACTCCCGAAAATGCGCCTTGTTGCTTTCGGATTTGCTCCCAGAGTGCGGTGGAAAGCGCCGTCTCATTCTGGTACAAGAAGTCATGGACTCCGCCCTTGATCTGCACCTTGACCAAGGTCGCCGGGTCCGCTACCGGCAGGCTTCGCAATCGGACGGCATCCAGCAATTGAAAGATGCTGGTGTTCGCGCCGATGCCGAGCGCAAGGGTGAGGATCGCGGTTGCCGTGAATGCCGGGCTTTTGCGCAAAGTGCGCGACGCAAACCGCAAATCTTCGAACACGGTTTGGAGCCACGACGGGCCACTTGCCTTGGGCGCATTATCAGGCTGACCGCGCGCCGACACGACAGGTTCGCTGGTAGATTTCTTCAACAGAGCATTCCACCCACTCGTTGAGTCGCCCGCTAGGGAAGGCGGCGCTCAATTTCCTAGCTCCACACGGGCGCCCTGCTCGCGTCTTCCCTGGTTAGATGCGATGTCTCTGACTGGGACCGCGAAACGTCCACGCAAACTCGTCTCTGACTCCTGTCAGGCAGAAACGTGAGCGCTTAGTGTTCTAACGTGTGTCTGAGCATAAATCGATATATGCAGAAGATACAACTGATTTCGTCGGATTTGTTCGACATTTGTTCGATACTCGAACCGGGGCCGGGCTACAGCCTGTCGGGAAAGAGGAAGACCCTCTTCGCGAGTTCAGAGGTTAGCGTTTCCGGGCGGTAGTATTTCAGGAGGATATTGTTGTCCCAGCGCAGGAGATCCGTATTCGTCGCGGAAAATTCAGACCAGGTTTCTGGAGAATTGGTCCGCGCGATGCGTTCTCGAATGAGCAGCAGGAATGCCCAGGTAATCGTCTCGTTGTAAAGATTTGGCTTTCCGTGCGCCGTGGCGAAGCGTATCAAAGCGGAAGAGAAATGGTCCAGTGCTTCGAGCGGCTGGTATTTCTGCAAATACAAGAAAGCCATTTTCACATGGTCGCGGTGATGAAAGGAGTCGCTTGGCAACGTGCAGCTTTCAAAAGCTTCCATCCACTCAGAGTCCTTCATGGCCTGCCAGGAGCGGTTCTGTTTTTCGCGTGCGCCATTGTGGCGAGCACGGCCACGGCGTAGACCAGCAATCCCTCTACCCCATACTGACCATGCAGGATATGCAGGAGAGCAGCCAGCCCGAAAATGACCAGCAAAAGGTAGCCGCCGATCGTAGCGGTGAAGGGCACTAAGAACAAAACCGCGGCGATGATTTCCGCGCCGCCGAGAACCGGCTGGAGCCAGGCGGGCCAACCCGCCTGGACGAGGAAATGGGCGGCTGAAGTGGAGGAAACAAATTCAAAAGACTCGAGCATGACCACCAAGCCCAGAGTCCAGCGCAGCAGCGGGATAGAGACTCTCGTGAGGTTTGCGTTCATTTTCCGTGCTGGCCCTTTTTGAGGCCAGGACGCGCCCTTGCCTCGGTAAGGCGGTGGCTCGCGCGGGAATCCAGGTCGAGCCCGTAGAATTTTTTCAAATCTTTGATGCGCTTCAGGCTCTCCGCGCCGAAGGGACATTTGCCGTCGAAGGCGTGGAGCACGATGCCCTCCAGGAGATCGCCGAGCGTCATGTCGTGATACTCCGCGAACGCCTTTAGCACTTTTAAAATTCGTTCTTCCATGCGAACGCCCGTTTGCACGCGTTCCACGTTGAACTTTTTGTCATCCACCATTGTGACCTCGTCCTTCCGTGGTACCAATGTACCAAAGTACCAGAATAACCGCAAGCGCTTTTCCCTCCAGGGCAGGGCCTGGAATACGAAGGCACGAAGAACAGCAGCGGAAGGAATCAGGCCACGGACAATTTCATGACAAGAGGGCGAAGAAATCCGCTGGTAGATTGAGCTTTCCACGGCACGGGATTTCAGCTATAAAACGTGGCGTTTCACCAGCCATGCATCCGAGTCAAGGGACGCCATGCCTCTCCACAAATACCTGCTGGCCGGTTTTATGCTTTCCGCGGTAATCCTTACCCATTCGCTGAGCGAGTTGCGCGCGCAAACTAAACCATCCGCCACGAGCCGCATCGCTGCGATTGACGAGTCTTCTTTCGTGGTTTTGCCCGGCAATCGCCATCCACTGGCGATTCCCGCCCATGATCGCGGAGAAGCTGCCCCCGATCTCCCCATGGAACGGATGCTGCTGGTTTTGACTCGCGACGCCACGTCGGAAGCGGCGCTCGAAAATCTTCTCGCCGCGCAGCAGGACAAATCCTCCCCGGACTTTCACGCGTGGTTGTCGCCCGCACAGTTCGGCGCGCGATTTGGCGCTTCAAAAGCCGATCTAGAAAAGCTGACGGCGTGGCTTGCCTCTCACGGTTTTCGCGTGAACCGCGTGGGGCAGGGCGCCATGACCATCGAGTTCAGCGGCACCGCGGGCCAGGTGAAAGAAGCCTTTCACACCCCGATTCACGCCTATTTTGTAAACGGGGAGAAGCACTATGCCAACGCATCCGATCCGCAAATCCCCGCAGCGCTCGCGCCCGTCGTCGCGGGAATAAACACCCTGCATGATTTCCGGAAGAAGCCGGCGATTCATGTTTTAGGAAAGGCCAGCCGCATCGGGAACACCAGCATGTGGCAACCGGACTTCACCTTCACCGGCGCGGCGGGTGTAGAACATTTTCTCGCCCCCGGCGACTTTGCCAAAATCTACCATACGGCGACGCTCTATCAGAATGGAATCGACGGAACCGGACAAAGCGTCGCTATCGTGGCGCGCAACAACATCAATCTCTCCGACGTGCAAATTTTCCGTATCGCCTTCGGACTCCCCGTAAACGACCCACAGATCGTTCTCGACGGCCCGGATCCCGGAAACTTAGCCGGTCCCGAAGAGACGGAAGCCGATCTGGACGTGGAATGGTCGGGCGCCGTCGCTCCGAAGGCCACCATCAAATTTGTTGTTTCCGCCAGCACCAACTCGACGGACGGCGTGGATCTCTCTTCTCTCTACATCGTAGACAACAACCTTGCGCCCGTTCTCAGCGCCAGTTTCGGCGAATGCGAACAGACTCTCGGCCAGACGGAAAACACCTTCTTCAACAATCTCTGGGAGCAGGCCGCCGCCGAGGGCATCACCGCCGTCATTTCAAGCGGCGATAACGGTGCCGCCGGATGCGACAACGCCAATCAATCCACTCCTGCCAGCCACGGCCTCGGGGTGAACGGCCTTGCTTCCACGCCCTTCAACATTGCCGTCGGCGGCACGCAGTTCAACGAAAACGGCGCTGACAGCACCTACTGGTCGGCAACCAACGGGCCCGACCAGTCTTCCGCGCTCGGCTATATTCCAGAAAATGTCTGGAACGAGAGTTGTGCCGACCCCAACGTATGCGGCGCCGCTTCGCTGTTTGCGAGCAGCGGTGGCGCCAGCACGCTCTACAACAAACCTTCCTGGCAAGTCGGGCCCGGTGTGCCGAATGATGGGAAGCGCGACCTGCCGGATGTTTCGTTCGACGCCGCCGCCGGCCACGACGGCTATTTGTTATGCCAGGATGGTATTTGCACGACCAACGCCAACGGACAGCTGGTCAACGCCGAGCTCGTCGGCGGTACATCGGCCGCCGCTCCCACTTTCGCCGCCATCATGGCACTCATCGCGCAAAAGACGAATTCCCGGCAGGGTCAGGCCAACTTTGTTTTGTATTCGTTGGCCGCTGGACAGAATGCCGCCAACTGCAACTCTAGCTCTTCTCCCGAAGCTCAATGCATTTTCAACGACATCACAGAGGGAAATAACAATGTTCCCGGACAAGTCGGCAACCCCGCAACGGCCGGATACGATTTGGCCACCGGCTGGGGCTCTGTCAATGCCGCGAATCTTGCTGCGAATTGGCACAACATAACCTTCCGTTCGACCGTGACCACGCTCGAGCTCTCGTCCACAAACCTGACGCACGGTCAGCCTGTAACGGCTTCTGTGACCGTAGCTCCGGGTGTTGGCGCGGGAACACCCACGGGTGATGTGGCCCTTCTCGCCGCAGGTTCCGAGGGCGTGAATCTCGGCAATCTCAGCAACGGGACGGTATCAGGAAGTGTCCGAACCTTGCCCGGCGGAATGTACTCCCTCACCGCCAGCTACGGCGGAGACGCTACGTTTGGCGGGAGCATCTCCACGGGTGTGCCCATCACCATCAATCCAGAGGCCAGCAGCACGGCATTCTCCGCATTCCTCGCTGGTCAGGCGGGAAAGCCGTCTTCCCCAGTCCAGACGACTTATGGCGGCTTCCTCGATCTTCAGGTTAGCGTTCGAGGGGCTTCGCAGAACGGAACACCTACGGGAACGCTCACTTTCTCGGACACCTTCAACGGGAATACCAGCACTTTGCTAGGCGTTTCTCTCAATAGCCAGGGCAACGCCCTGGTCCAGGAAACCAAGCTCGCTCTCGGAAACCACACCCTCAACGTCAGCTATTCCGGTGACGCGAGTTTCTCCGCAAGCAGCGCGGGTCCGATCAGCGTCAGTGTCGCCAAGGGTCCGACACAGACGATTCTCTTTATTCCCGTCGGAGCTCTGCCGAATACTGCCGTTGTACTCCAAGCCATCGTGCTTCCGAATGGCACGATCGATCCCACCGGGACCGTCCAGTTTTTCACAGGGAAAACGGCATTGGGGAATCCTGTCCAGGTGAAGAGTTTGATCGCCACGCTGACGACCTCCCAGCTGGCCAACGGCTCCGACAGTATCACGGGCGTATATTCCGGCGATCCGAACTTCGTCGGTTCCACTTCCGGCGCAGCCACGATCGTTGTCGGCAATCCCGATTTTCTGCTTTCCGCCAATCCAGGAAATGTGGCGATCTCTGGAAGCGGGCCCGGCACCACAAACCTTCTGCTCACTCCCGGCCCCGGCCTGGGCTTCGTGGGAGCCGTCTCGCTCAGTTGTTCCGGACTCCCCCTGGGTTCCTCATGCACGTTCCTGCCTGCCGAGCCCAGCCTCGACGGCTTTACTCCCTTACCGGTTGCGCTCAGTATCAGCAAACCGGCCGCCCAATCGTCTGCCATCCGAATAGCTCTTGGCAACCCTGCTCGGAGACTCTCGAACGCATTCCAAGGTGCGCTACTGGCTTGTATATTGCTTGTCACCTGGCCCTGGAAGAAGCGTTCGTGGCGGCTTGGCGCGTTATTGATGATCGCCACGTTCTCGAGCGCGATCGGCGGATGCAGTGGCGGCAAAAGCGTGTCTAACGCTCCGAGCGCGCCATCCACGAATTCTTTCATTGCCACGGTCACTGCCAGCGGAGGCGCGGGAGCGCAAGCCGTCAGCCACACCGTCACCCTCGCGGTCACCGTTCAATAGCTCATTCCCGGGTTCGCCGATGCGAGAATGCCCTGCGAGCTACAGCGACCTACGTCATTCCCGTCCTTGGAGTAAACCGCGGCCCCTCGGCGGGCTTTCTATTTCGTCCGAGCGTCACCAGAGCAATTTCAGCCCGAATTGCACCTGGCGCGAAGTAGTCGACGTGCTCGTGATCGCGCCCGCCGTGCCGGACAGACCTGTCAGATTTGTCGCGGTCGGTGGCGTGAACACGATCAGATTGGGCGTGTTGAAGTTAGCCCGGTTCAAGAGGTTGAAAATCTCCGCTCGGAATTGCAGGCTCAGCCGTTCGCGGATCGCTGTGTCTTTGAGCACGGAAAAATCCCAGGTGGCCAGCCCTGGACCGACATACGTATCTCGTCCGACGTTTCCAAAGAATCCGCTGGCGGACGGCGGCGCGATAAACGCTGCCGGGTTAAACCACTGCCCGGGGTTTCCGAGGACGACGCTGCCCTTGAAGTCTGGATTCAGGAAAGGTCGCACGGGATTTCGCGTGTCTCCGGTATTCGATGGGTTGTAGCTGAGTTGCGGGGTAAAGGGAAAGCCAGACTGAGCCGTAATGATGCTTGCCACCGACCAGCCGCCCACCAAGCCGTTTTTCCAACCTCCCAGCTCGCTCGCGTACAATTTGCCGCGGCCGAAGGGCAGCGCGTAGATTGCGTTGATGACACCCACGTTTCTCACATCAAACGTCGCAAGCCCTTTGTCGGCAGCCAGGTTAAACGGGTTGGAAACCAGTCCCGGCGCATTTCCTGCCGTGGTTTGGTTCAAGGAATCTCCGTCGTCCAGAGTTTTCGACCATGTGTAGACTCCACGCACCGAGAGGCCCCGGCTGATGCGGCGCGTCACGTCCACTTCGAGGGCGTCGTAGGCACTGTCTCCCCGCGAAAACCAGGTCCACGTGTTGGCAAGCGACGCGTTCGGCTTCGGCGTTCCGGCTGGAATGTAATAGGACCCAGCCGGCACGGGCGCACCCGCCAAAGGGGAACCGCTCGGGAAACCGATCGTGGGTGAGTTGGTGGCCGTCGTCGGTTGCGATGGGTTATACGTCGGAAACACCGCCGGGCAAGGCGACGCCGGACAAATCACGGGAGTCGGCTCGTTGGCGTCGACGCCGACGATCTCATGATAGCCATGCGAGCCCACGTACCCAACCATCAGGGAAGTGTTGGGTGAGACTTGCTGCTCGATGCGAAGAGACCACGAGACCAGCGTCGGAGTCTGCATATCAGGCTGCACTCCGCCAGGCACCAGCTTGGCTGTCGCCGGGAGCGACGCCGCGGGATTGATGGGCAGCTTTGAAACCGCCAGTGTGGGAATGCTATACGTCGGATTAAAGGGCGCGTTTTGGTCCGTGCGATAGCCCAGCGCGTCCTGCAAGTCGTTGTACATCCCAAAACCGGCGCGAAGAACGGTCTTGGCGCTGAACGGACTCCAGGCAACACCGATCCGCGGCTGCGGCAGAAACTTTGCGTTGTTGGTCGTAAAAAGGGAACCGCCCACCTGCGGCTCCGAGGAGATCACGCCATTGGTAAACGTATCGTTCGCCGCTCGTCCATGCGCTTCATTCCAGCCGGTTGAGAATTCGTCACGAAAACCCAGCGACACGGTCAGCTTTCTGCTAAGGCGTACGGTGTCCTCTGCGTACCACGCTCCAAAAAGGGACCGCCAATTCATTTCCGTGGGAGTTGGATCGAATAGAAACGTGCCGATCGTACCACCGAGGAATGTCGTGAGGCTCGCAAACGTGGCTTGCCCGTATTGGCTCAGCGCAATCGTTTCATTCGACTGAAATGGCTGGAACCACGCCCCAAAGCTGAGCTGATGCCGCCCGCGCGTAAGCGTCACGCGGTCCTCGAAGGTGTAAAGATTTCTGCGGATTCGCAAGTTGCTTCCGTTGTTGCTGCCCGCCAATCCCAACTGCGCTTGCGGATTCGACGCCGCACTTCCGCCTACGACGACTGCGCCGACGGGCAGCCCGGTAAGAAATCCCGGAACGCTGGCTGCCGGAGAACCGGGCGTAGGTTCTCCCGTGAAGAAGTAGCCTGCGCGTGTATAGCCGGCCCTCGCGGTGTTCAGCAGCGTCGGCGAAAAAACGTGTGTCTCTTCGAGACTAAGTACTTGCTCGCGCAAGTCGACGACGTCGGCGCTAAAAGGATCCAGTGGTGTGGCGGTCACGTCGCCGCCGTCATCCACTGTATAAATAGCTGCGAGCGAATCCTTCTGCGAGAAAGTATGGTCGAGGCGGACTGTTCCAAAATCTTCGCGAATGGTTTGCAGTGGACTGCTGAAAATCTGGGATATGCCGTAGCTTTGGCCGGGAATTTTCAGTTCAGGAGTTCCAGGAGGAGGAGTAGGCCACAAATTGAGCAGGGGCTGAACACTCGGTACAGCTGCCGCGCGAGCAGCTAAGCCGGGAACAAAAGCCACGGACGTCTGGTGCAGGTTTTGCCGGAAGCCTTCGTAGTTGCCAAAGAGAAATGTCTTGTCCCGCTCGACAGGACCGCCCGTCGACGCTCCAAACTGGTTGCGCTCGAAAGGCGGCGCCGATCCTTGATCGAAGAAATTCGATGCGTCGAGCGCGTTGTTGCGTAAGAACTCGTACACGGAACCATGCCACTGGTTGCTTCCCGATTGTGTAACGAGGATCACCTGACCGCCCGGGTGCTTGCCAAGCTCCGCGCTATACGTGTCTCGCTGCACGTTGAATTCCCGCACTGCGTCGACTCCCAACAGCATCCCGCTCGTTCCTCCCGGTTGCATGTTGTTCTCCGCGGCGCCGGAGAATTCCACACCATTCAGCAAAAAGATGTTTTGCTGCGGCCGGTTCCCGGAAACGGCGAAGTTGTTGGCCGTCGTGGAATTCGAAATCCCCGTCCCGCCCGTCTTCTGCGAAGTAAAGTTCACGATCCCCGGATTCAGCTGCAGCAATAGATCGTAGCTGCGTCCGTTCAAGGGAAGCTCCTTGACCTGCCGCTCTCCGACGAGTCCGGAGACATCTCTCGTCGTGGCGTTGACGATGGGCGCCTCTCCCTCGACGCTGACTTGCTCTTTCACTTCACCAACCCGCAGCGTCAAGTCCACGGCCGCCTCTTGTCCTACCACCAGATGCATGCCGGTTCGGAGCTGTTCGTGGAAGCCGGTCTTCGATACTCGAATCTCGTACTCACCCACGGGCAACGCCAGCACCTGATAGCGTCCGGCGTCGTCCGACAGCGTGCCCCGGATCGCTCCGGTCTCCACGTTCTTCACGGTAATCGCCGCAGACGGAACGCGCGCGCCGGAGGTATCCGTGATTACTCCCGTGACGCTCGCAGCTACCTGCGCGTCGAGGTTCGGTACACCGGTCAGAAGGAGAAAAAGAACAGTGCAAAGCTTGCTGGAGCGCATGCCAGACCCCTTGCGAAAGAAGAGCGTAAACGGATAATTCAATACGCTTTGTAACGTGATGTCAAACCGCCTTAATACGGATAGCGTGTAGGCGGATTCATGCGGATTGCGGACGGAAAAACCATCTCGCAGGATTGAGCAGCCTCAAGCGTTCTTTTTTCAAAATCTGGCTAAAACATCTCGCGCGGGTTCGGAAGCACCGGCACACCCGGCTCGCGCAACAGCTGCTAAGGAAAGGAGCGCCGCACTCCCCTCAGGGGAGGGAGGAGCGGCGCTCTTTGGGGGTTCTGGCTAGTGGTTCGAGGCGTATGCTGAGGAACTACCGTAGGTGGGCACCGTTTCACGCGGGTCCGCTGCGAGGCATCGCCATGGACTTCCGCGCAAATCTCTTCGATTCTGGATCGTTCGTTCATCCAGCTCGTCCGCTTAACGGCTGAAAACTCTGCGATTTAAGCTTTTGTAAGTGCTCTTCCTAGGTGCAAGGCGCTTGCCAAACGCTGCTGCCGCAAGCTCTGTCGTTTCCTTCTCTTACGAATGCCCGTGAGGCGTATGGCTGCACGAACACGGGACACTGTGCCTTTGAGGAACAGCACGGAAACAGCCATGGTGGCTCGGCGGAACCGCTTCTCGCAGGAAAGTTGAGTCTGGACTGCTGGATGGCTTGCTGGAGGGAGGATCTCAGGCCGCCGCGCCACCGCTTTTTTCGCGAGCACACATTTCATACCCAGCACACTTCAGATAGCGATAGAGACTCGTTCGGCCGATTCCCAGAATCTGCGCGGCCCTCAGGCGATTCCCCAGGCACAGCTCGAGCACTCTCCGGATGTGCGATTTGCGCACTTCTTCGAGCGACAGCGGCCGCCAGTCAGATTCGGATTGCCGTCCTTCACGGAGCGGCTCGAAGACATTCCGCTGCTGGTGCACTATTTTCTCAAGAAATATAACGACGTGTACGAGAAGAATATCTCCGGGGCTGACGCGGCAGGCGCAGACTGTGCTCCCGCAACATGCCTGGCCGGGAACGTGCGCGAATTGGAGAACGTGATCGCGACCGCGGTGATAACCGCGATAGGAGACTTCATCGATCTTGCGGCCTTGGAGCACTCGCAGCACCAGGGTCCGCGCAGTCCACAGGGTGGCTTCCGCCGGCTGGTCCCGGTTGGTCGCTGCAATCAGCCGCACGTTGACCTGCCGCACTTCCGGCGCCCTACCCGCTGGATCTCCCGGTTCTGGATCACCCGCAGCAGCTTGGCTTGCATCAGCAGTGACGTCTCGCCAATCTCAGAAATCATCTCCAACAGAGTCAATTTACGGACACGCCCCGGGGCAAATCCCCTTTGTACGCAGGCGGCCCTTCCGAACGGGCATACTAGGAAGCTCTCCTGCGACTCTCATTTCGGGCCACAGTGTCATTTCGGTGCGGAATTACGCCGTTCCACTTGCCATGCAAACGGCATTTCTCCTCCTTGCGACACCGGCTCTGGCTAGGCTGCCGAGCTCTCTTGTTCTCTCCGGCGCGGAACCGCCGTGTTGAGGCGGAATTGGTGCAGCCCACCCTTTGTTTTCCGAACCCACTTTGCTTCATAAACAACAGGGTCCGAACGGTCACACTCGTCGAATTGCAGCAGCCTCACCAGCAAAACGGCGTTATCGTTGAGAGCCCGCTTTAGCGTGACCTGCTTGTCGGACTCTTCCTTCCACTCGAGTTCGCACGTCTCCACAAAAAAATTCTGCGTGCGATCCCAGCCAGACACTTCCACGGCATACCAGCGTGAAACAGGAAAATGGGTGTAGCGAAGCATCGAGACCCTCCGCAGTACGGAAATGCAGGCCAAGACCCACTCGCTGTTCTATGTAACTTATTGAAACTGAAGCGTTTGCAAGGAAGCCAGGGCCTGGGAGGTCTTTCGAGAATGTTCGACGGAGTGACATTCCCCGCTGGAGTGTTCAGATTCGGTTCACTAGCTAAATGTTTCCCGGAAGGAGCAGCCTGGCCACGAAGGTGTTTATCGGTTCATAGATGTAGCGAAAGACGAGAATGCCCACGAGCAGCCCTGCCATGGCCAGGCTGTTCCCGCGCAGCCAGTCCAGGTAGCGCTGTGCCGTCTTTTCACTCATAAAGAGCAGGATCACCGTGCTGCCGTCGAGCGGTGCCACCGGAAGCAGATTGAAGGTCCCCAGCAGCAAGTTCAGCGAGAAGAAGATCAGCAGCGTGGTGGCCGCGAAATCACGATGGCCTGTGACCGGGTCGGGATGAAACCAGCCTGCGGCCTCTCCCACATGTAAGCACGCTACAGCGAGAAGCATCAACGAAAAATTTGCCGCTGGCCCGGCCAGTGCCATCCATCCCGACCGCCGCGGATGCCGCCGCTCCCAAAGCGGGTCGTACGGCGCGCTCGCCCATCCAAACATTCGGCCCATGAACAAGAACGAAATAATCGGTATAACCACCATTCCCCAGGGTTCGCGCCGCATGTGAGGAACAGGATTCAATGACACCTGCCCGCCTTGGGCCGCCGTTTCATCGCCGCCCATCTTGGCGACCAAAGCGTGCGCCGCTTCGTGACACGTCGTCGAAAACAGAAACGCGATATACCAAATGAATCCGACAACGAGAAGATCAGGAGTGAAATCCGGCAAGTGATTGGGCCCTTTCCTCAGCTCAGCCCAAGCAGACTAGAGGTTGTCACCCTGCTTTGCAAGCCGGGGGCTCGATCCCCCCGCCGGCCCCATTCCTTCGTCTTGATTTGAAAGGAATTACGAGAATTGTCCGCTCAGAACATCGGACCATCTTCGACTCTGCCACAAACAGCACAGAAAACGACTGCGCTGGAACTCAACATTGCGCGGTAGTGGTCATCGCGGACGGAGCCCCGTGGCCCATGAGTCGAAAGACAGCTGGGTTTAGTCGCCGATACATACGTTACGCGAGCGCGGGAGCGCGTGGCTTGTGCCACCGTCAAGCTGCGCCGCTGCCATCCGAGCCCGCGGGAAGAAATGCGCAATAGGCGGCGTCAGTGATAGACTCCAGGCATGGCCACCAAGAATAAAACGAAAAAGCAGATCAAACCCAAGAAAGCCCTGAGCCGGAAGGCGGCGCCCAAGCGAAAGGCGGTGAAGAAACTTGCGCCTGCCAACAGGAAGTCTCCTCCAAAAAAGAAGACACCACTCAAGAAAGCCAAACCCCGCGAAAAAAGCGAGCGTGGAGACACCGTCGTGTTCGAGCCCAAGGGTCTGGCCGCTGGCTCGGGTGGCCAGTCTGGGGATCTGCAGGGTTTGTCAAACCGCGCGAGTTCGGATTCAGAGAGCGTGGACGAATTGCTCGAAGAAGGAAACGCCTTCGAGGCAGGAATCGTTAAAGGCATCGAAGACGTTCCCCAGGCCGATGAAGGCGAGGTAAGGACGCACGAAGTCCCGGAAGACGACGTCCCGGACGAATATCTGGAAAAAGATCAGTGAGAGCGCAGCAAATCCGTAAGCCATAAACGGACGCTGAGGAGAAGGGGTTTATCAGCCGATGAAGATTTACAAAATCTTGTTGACGTTCATGACCGTCATTTTGTTGGCCGCTGCAGTGCATTCCCAGAATGATAAATCCGCAACAAGCTCCTCGTCAGACTCCGCCAGACCTTTTCTCGGTCGCTGGGACTTGACGCTCGCAGCCCCCGACCGCGAGTATCCTTCCTGGTTGGAACTGCGCGAGGAAAATGGCCTTCTCATAGCCCAGATGGTGGGCCGCTGGGGAAACGCCCGGCCGCTCCCGAGTGCCGAACTCTCGGACGGCCATCTGAAGTTCGTCTCTCCCAAGGAAGAGGAAGGCAGTAAAACCGACATGGTGTTCGTGGGCACCCTGACCGGGAAAATTCTCTCTGGCACTACCAACGCCCCCGACGGTAAAACGTGGCAATGGACCGGCCGCAGAGCACCCGTTCTGAAAAGGACTAGCCCGCCAAATTGGACCTCGCCGATTCCGCTCTTCAACGGAAAGGATTTAACGGGCTGGCACGAAGACAAGGCCGGCGCATCGCCCGCGTGGAAAGTCGAAAACGGGACGCTGATTACTCCAGGCAATGGTCCCGAGCTGATCAACGACTCCAAATTTGAAGATTTCAAGCTGCACGTCGAATTCAACTGCGGCCCGGAATCCAATAGCGGTGTCTATTTGCGCGGCCGCTACGAAGTTCAGATCGAAACCGATTCGGTCGCGGAACCGCCGAGCCACCACACCGGCGGCGTCTACGGTTTCCTCGCTCCCAGTCCGGAACTTCCGCGCAAGCCCGGGGAATGGCAGACCTACGACATCACCCTCATCGGCCGCATGGTGACGGTCGTCCAAAACGGCAAAACCATCATCGACAACAAGGAAATCCCCGGCATCACCGGCGGCGCTCTCGACAGCCACGAAGAACTCCCCGGCCCCATCTATCTCCAAGGCACCGAAAAAGGCCGCGTGCTCTTCCGCAGCATCGTCATCACTCCCGCAAGCCATTGATGGTCTGTTTCCGAGACGCGGGTGGTTGAAGTGGAGGGGAAATAACCCCGGTTAAATTCGCTCGGCATGCTTGCCCGAGCCATGGTTCGATCGATTGCTAACCCGGCCAGACTCGTACAGCCCAATCAGCCAGTTGTACGCTTCCAGGTCCTCGAAGAGCAGCCTGTAGCCGTTCAGCAGAAGAGATACGCCTGCGGCCGTTACCGCCGTCCGCTTGTTTCCCTCCAAAAACGGATGATTTTGCGACAAGCTCTCGAACCGGGCGGCGGCTTCTTCGATGGCATCGGCGTAGTATCCGCTATCGAGACGTCCCACGGCGGATTGCAGAGCTTCCGTTGTCTCGAAGACCGTGGATTCCGCCGAACTTGCGCACCACCTCCGCGTGACCCGTTGATCTCGATGACCTCGCTCACAACCAGGTAGCGGCTCACTGAGCCAAGCGGCGGAGCAACTCGGGATGCTTACCAAAAAACTCATCCAAAGCTTCGCGGAAGGTCATACCGGACGCTTTTTCTTTCTTGAGGTTGCGGACAAACTCTTTCACCGCTTCCTGCTGCTCGCGGGAGAGCGTGGAAATCAAGTTGAGGAGGTCTTGAGGTGACGTGATGGAGCCTCTCCTTCGACCATTTTAGCCCATAGCGACTCGGCTTGGGGGTCTCGTCTCCTTAGAGAAATCGAATGGGCTCAGCCTCTCTATTTTTCCGTCTCGATCCAGATCTGATTGCGCGCGCGAAACTCTTGCATGCGTTGCGATTTCGCGGTACACCCATGTCGAACCACAGTCATTCAAGCGGCGATTCGATGACCGCAGCCATAAGTTCCGGAGGAGTTTCCATGCCAAGATACTTGCGATTTGTGCTCGCGGTTTTTTTGCTAGCCACACCGCTGGTAACGAGGGTCGCCGCAGGCCAAGAACGCCCCATTGTTTTGAAGGCCGCGACTGTTCTTGACGGCAAAGGTCATGTGCTCCGCAATACGGTTATCGTCGTCGAGGGCGGAAAAATCGCCGGTGTCGGCGGTGAGCCGCCAGCCGGCGCGATCACCTACGACCTCTCCGACTTAACCGTCACTCCCGGCTGGATTGACACGCACGCGCACATCGTTTGGCACTTTGATAATGGCCGCCTCGCCGGGAAAGACGAGCCAGCCGTGCGCGCGATGCTCCACGCCGCGGATAACGCCATCCTCACGCTCCATGCCGGCTTCACCACGATCCAAAGCCCCGGCTCGCCCGAAGACAAAGACTTGCGTGACGCTATCGCTCGTGGAATCATCCCCGGTCCGCGGATGCTGACTTCGCTCGAACCCCTGGACGAAAAAAGCGGTCCGCCAGAAAAACTACGCGAACTGGTGCGCGAAAGAAAACAACAGGGAGCGGACTTCATCAAACTCTTCGCCTCAAAGAGCATCCGCGAAGGGGGCACACAGACAATGACCGACGAGCAGCTTACCGCAGCCTGCGGCGAAGCCAAATCCCTCGGCTTGCGCACGATTGTTCACGCGCACTCCGCCGAATCAGCCAAGGCCGCAACGCTCGCGGGCTGCACGGCGATCGAACATGGCGCATACGTCACCGACGACGTATTCGCGCTCATGGCCCAGCATGGCACCTATTACGACCCCAATATTGGTCTGGTCCTGCAAAACTACCTCCAAAACAAAGAAAAATTCCTGGGTATCGGCAACTACAACGAGCAAGGTTTCGCCTTCATGGAGAAAGGCATCGCCATCGTTCTCGAGACTTTCAAGAAAGCGCTGAAACACAAAGATCTGAAGATGGTCTACGGCACGGATGCCGTTGCCGGCGCCCACGGACGTAACTACGAAGAATTCATCGTGCGCGTGCGCGACGGCGGCCAAGACCCCATGGCCGCAATCATGTCGGCAACTTCCATCTCCGCCGAGTCCTTGGGTCTCGGGGACAAAATTGGCGCCATCGCTCCAGGTATGGACGCCGATATCATCGCCATGAGCGGTGACCCTCTCTTTGACCCCACCGCCGCTCGCCGCGTCGTTTTCGTCATGAAAGCCGGCAAAGTGTACGAGAATCTCGCACCCGGCGCGAAACGCCAGGGATTCCGCTAGCGTAGCTACGTGGCCGAGACACGGCGCTCTAGCGCACCAAACTCCACGGGTAGATCCCCACATTGATCTTCATAATGAAGTAGCTGAACCCACCGGCATCGGGCTTCGGTTGATGCGGCGTGTCCGGCGGTATGAGCAGCCAGTCGCCCGCTTTGACTCGAAACGTTTGCCCGCCGATGATCGGTTGTCCGCGATATTCACCAGGCACGGGACCATCCTTATCCACCAAATTCTGACGGTTGGCGATTTTCCCGCCTACGATCATTTCGCCCGTCCCGCCAGTGATGACATAAAAATCGTAAGCCCCAGCATGCATTTCCGCGTCGTCCCACACGCTGTTCACTTTTGTCAAGCTCGGCACGGGCTGCTCGCGATGCATGCGGTAGAGCATGAACATGCTGAAATTCCGCGTCTGGATGTGCACCGGCCCGCCTCCGATCGATTGCGATCCTCCGCTTCCGGCTTGGGCGATCAATTTCGCCGCCTTTTCCGCGAGCTCTCCGTGCGCCTTTCTTATGTCGTCGATATTCCAGTACGCAGTCAGGGGCGCATCCGGGGCCAGCGCCGGCTGCCGCGGCGAGTTGTAGCCAAACGGCAGCACCTCCGCTTTATTTTCCGGCTTATTCTCCTGAGCCGCAGCGCTCGGAACCATCGAAAAATCGTCGAAGTGGCCGGTCAAAACTTGCTGGGGAGTCGGTTTTGTCGCATATCCTGCGACATAGCCGGCGAACGCCGCCGCCATCACGATCACGGGGATCACTATTTGTCTGTATTGCATGGGTCTAGCCTCCGTTGATGAATCTTGCTGACCAGTTACGGTCCGAAAGACAAGAGCCCGACTATTTCTTTTGATCCGGTCTCACTGCTTCGAACCAAATCTCTTTCAGAAACTCCGTCTGCCGCGAAAGTTCTATCTTTCCAGCAGGGAATTTGTTTGCGCTCAACACGAACGCGAGAACGTCCGCGTTTTGCTGCCGGTTCAATTTGCCCGGAACGTTTTGCGGCATCGTTTTGCGAATGCGTTCGAACAAGTCTCCCAGCGTCAATCCGTTCCAATTAGACAGAAAGGCTCCGCCTGTCAGCGGTGGCGACGATTCACCGCCTGCGAGCGCAACGCCATGGCAGCCCTTGCATTCTTTTTGATACAGCGCCTCGCCACGTTTCGCCTGCTCCTCCGTGTACACGCCGTCCCACACCGAGCGCGTTTCCGCCGCCGTTGATTCTTGAGCGCGAAGTACGCTGCGTGCAGCCGCGATGGAAAGCAGACAAGTGCATGCGGCCAACGTGTTCCAGAATTTCACGCCGCCGCCTCGCTCATTCGCCCGCCGACGGCAACGTGTACGCAATATATTCGCCGGAGTATGGCCCGCCGCTCACAGCCACCACGATGTACTGCTTGCCATTCACCATGTACGTCATCGGCGATCCGCTCTGCGGTGCAGGCATATACACGGCGCCAACTTCTTTCCCGGTAGCTTTGTCATACGCGCGCAGCATCGCGCCCCGCGGATGATCCGCCGTCGTCGTCACCTGTCCTTCGCCGGCAATCACCAGCGTCTTGGTGATCAACGTCCCGATGTTGTAGGTCTGCTGACCGGTTCGCGCGATGTTCTTTCTCCTAAACGCCGGGTAATTTCTCACCACATCGGGAGTCTCGCCGTGGGCAATCTGCCAGACGATTTTTCCTTCATCGAGACTAATCGCGGTAATCGTTCCGTACGGCGGCTTGATCAGCGGAAGGTCATCCACGTTCAACCTCACAAATCCACCGCCCGACGCCTTCTTCGGAGGCATCGGCGAATCCGCGCCCGCGTTTTCTCCCGGTCCTCTCATGATGCCTACTTCCCGCCCATCCACTCCCGCGATGTATTTCAAATCAGAAACATCCCTGGGAGCGGGCACCAATCCAATCGGCTCCACGCAAGCGTTGCAAGCATACGCATAGACGATGTGCGTTTCGGGATCGTACGAACCTCCCGGCCAATTCGTTCCGCCGGAAGCTGTTCCCAGCGTCAGCGTCCCCAGCGGACCATCCGCTTTGCTCGCCACCGGCGGCGTAAACACGGGGCCCAAGTGGTATTTGGAAACAATAGCCCTGGCCTTCTCACGAAGTTCGGGAGTAAAGTCGATCAGATCGTCAACGGAAACGCCATTTCGGCTATAGGCCGGCGGCTTCGTCGGGAAGGGCTGTGTTGGCGAATACCACTCGCCGGGCACGCTCCCCACTTCCACATTGCGCTCTTCGATCGGCCACACCGGTTTGCCCGTCACGCGATCAAAAACATAAAGAAAACCTTGTTTCGACGGCTGTGCCACGGCCTTGACCGGTTTGCCGTCCACCACTACGTTCGCAAGGATCGGCGCCGAAGAAATATCCATGTCCCACAGCGGGTGATGAACCAATTGGAAGTGCCACTTCCTTTGGCCCGTCTGCAAATCCACGCAAACCAAGCTTTCGCCAAACAAATTGTTTCCCGGCCTGTGCCCGCCGTAGTAATCGCTGGTGGGAGATTCAACCGGAAGATAGACCAATCCGAGCTGTTCATCCACCGTGATTTGCGTCCACACTCCGGTATTGCCCGTATAGTCCGCGGAATCGTTCAGCCAAGTGTCGTAGCCAAACTCACTCTTCTTCGGAATGGTATGAAAAATCCAGAGGCGCTTTCCCGTGCGAACGTCAAATCCGCGCACATAACCTTTATTGTTGCGCATGCTCTTCGGTGTCATGCCTTCGCGGAACGCCGCGCCCACAATCACTGTGTCCTTGGCCACCACCGGCGCCGATTGAATTCCGATTTCGCCGGTCGTCAAATCCGGAAAGATCGTTTGATCGTCATCAAGCTTCAAATCTAGTATGCCGGCTTTCGCATTCAGGCAGACCAGCCGGTAACCCGGGGTCACATAGAGAAGTCGTTCTTCCTTCCCGTCGGACCAATACGCCAAACCACGCCCGGAAAGCTGCCTGGGAGCAGCTCCGCCGCGCGCGCCTTCGTGCTCGCCATGCACCCAAAGCAATTCTCCCGTTGCCGCATCCAGCGCAATCACCGCACGGCGCGACCCCGCCGTCGCATACAAAACGCTGTTCACCATCAGCGGCGTGCCCTCAAGCTTGTATTCCGGCCGGTTGCCAAAATTATCCGTCTTGATGCGCCACGCGATTTCCAAGTCGCTGAAATTGGCAGCGTTGATCTGGTCCAACGGGCGATAGTGCGTGCCCGCCAAGTCAGCAGCATAACTAGGCCATTCTGTTTCTTTCGCTCGATACTGGGCCCTAGCCAACGCGGGCAGAAACGCCAGCCCTAAAAGGAAGCCAACCTTCAGCGCAACGCTCGCCGACAGGCAACCTTTGTGCGGTTCGATCCTTGTTCTGCCACCCATTTCAATCCTCCACACCCATCCGCGTCTCCGTGTGCATCACGCGCAGCACTCATCCCATTTTCTTGATTTCGTCCAATGCTTCCTTTATTTTCG
>Ga0207132_1034_pt1 | contig 30144 bp, 27 predicted proteins | sample Alteio_BWMinHeat_14_FD_153554 | JGI IMG/M metagenome (GOLD analysis project Ga0207132, IMG submission 153554) | Enriched cells from forest soil in Barre Woods Harvard Forest LTER site, Petersham, Massachusetts, United States -... | ecosystem: Environmental > Terrestrial > Soil > Temperate forest >...
AATGGTCGGACGCCGAGCGATTGCGAAAATGGCTGCGCGACCTGGAAGCTGGCGATGCCGTGTGTGGAATTTCTTCCGAGGGAGGACTGTTTGAGTATGGATCCGACGAGGAGATTGTCTCGAACCTACGGGTGCTGTACGCGGAGACGCCGCGGGATGCTGTCGTTGTGGGATCGGTGACACGGGACGGCGGACCGGTGCGCGCTTCGCTTGTCGCCAGCCGCGTCTTAACGCGCCCACGAACGATCGAAGGGTTCCGATCGCTCTGTGAGCAGGGAGGATGGAAGGTGGAAGAAGCGATTGAGCGTCCGTTCAGCTTCAACGTGCGCTTGGTGAAGCGCGAGAGTTGATCGGGTTGCCCGCAGGAAGAGGGAGAAGGTGGATGAGAGCGCGCTGCGGTTGTGCTGGTGCGGCAGAGTCACTCTCGCTCGAGACTGCGGAAGGGTTGCGGGGCGATGGTCAAGGAGCGGAGCCTTCGGAGCAAGGCTTTGAGGCGTTGGCGATCCTCATCGGGTACGGCTAGGAATCTTAGGCCGAGGCCGCTGCCTCCTTTGATGTGGCGGACGACGGCGTCGGCTTTGATGCTGCCTTCTTGAACTAGAAAGTCGAGTTTGGCGGACATGCCTTCTTTCATCTTGGGATGCGGGGTTTGGATGAAGAGGCCATTGATGCTGATGTCGAGGACGCGGGAGACGTCCTCGCGGCCATTGCAGCGCCAGCAGACCCAGATGTCCTCCGAGGCTCGAAACCGGGATAGGGCGCGGCGGGAGTAGGACGGTTTTGTTTGCAAGACGGACTCCCAAGAGCGCGGCACGTTGTTGAGAGGGAGAAGGCTGGGCCGCCGTCCCACCTGAGGTGCTGGTGCGCTCCTGATTCTAACGGCTAATAAAATCGATCAAGACCTGATTCCATTCGCTGCACCGCATTTTCGAAGGATAGAGAGCCGGTCAGCGTGTAGTGTTTGAAGGTGCGCGAACGTTTCGTTACGGTTTCGCCTTAGGCCGCTTTTTGATTCTCGCGGCTGACACTAGCTATGTTGCCCACAGAGGCCATGTTGGCCGCGGCGGCCATGCTGATGACGGGTTGTCGAAGCGCGGCGAGGCGCGCTACGGCCAGCTCCCAGGATTTTTGCAGCAGGTAGAGGCTTGCGACCACGAACGCTAGCGCGGCAAAGCCGAGGGCGAAAAGGGCGAAGGCGGCCAGCAGTTCGCGCACGACATAGAGTTGGGCCAATGCTATGACCGCCAGGAATCCCCACAGCCAGTTGCGTCCGGTGTCCTTGAACTTGCTTTGCACGGCAGCCTCCTGATTTTTTTGAACGGCGGCCCTGACCGGAGATGAAAGCCAGGGCCGCCGTTCCTGCTTACTTGGTGACGAACCAAGGAAGCGTGTGTTGGATGACGATGTGCACTATCGCTCAGTCGAGGAGAAGCGACAATGCACCGAAGGTGAACCGTGGGTGGACTAGAGGTGAACCGAAGGGTGCGGCGCGATCGGGAGCAAGAGCAGGTGCTAGAATTTCGAGGGTTTTGGGAGAGCGACGATGGAAGTTCTGTGGGTGAGGACGGGGCGGCGAACGCAATTGGTGGATGTGACGAAACAGGTGGCCAGGGCAGTGGCTGCGGCGGGCGTGGTGTCGGGAGTGTGCTACCTGTATGTGCCGCATACCACGGCGGGAGTGATCATTAACGAGCATTTTGATCCGGATGTGGCGACGGATTTGGAGGGTGTGTTTGAGCGGTTGGTGCCGCGGTCGGGGCCGTATCGGCATAACGAAGGGAATTCGGATTCGCATGCGAAGGCTGTGTTGACGGGAACGAGCCAGATGATTTTTGTGGAGCAAGGGAAACTGGTCCTGGGGCAGTGGCAGGGGGTGTTTTTTTGCGAGTTTGATGGGCCCCGGGAGAGGAAGATGTGGGTGCGGGTGATGGGCGATGCGCGGTAGGTGTGGAGAGAAAAGACAGAGAAAGAAAGAGAAAAGACAACGCTCCAGACGCAGAGTCGAGAGAGGAAGCGCACAAGATCGGAGCGAGAGCCAGCGCCTTGATGGTGTGTTAGAGTTTTTGGATGAGTCGACGGCTAGGGATTTACGTTCAGGTTCCGTTTTGCCAGACCAAGTGTACGTATTGCAATTTTCATACGGGAGTGGTTTCTGCGGCGCGGTTTTCGCCTTATGTACAGGCGGTCTGTCGGGAGATTCGTGGGCACCGGGAGTTGTATCGCGCGGCGCTTGTTGGGTTGGCGGAGGGATTCGAGAAGGCGGTTGTAGAGACGGTTTATATCGGCGGCGGGACGCCGAGTTTGCTGGAGCCGGGGTTGTTGCTGGGGATGATGGAGGCGATTCGGGGAACGTTTAGGACGGAGTTGAGCGAGGTGACGCTCGAGGCTGATCCGGAGACGGTGGAAGTGGGCAAGGCCGCGGCTTGGGTGCGGGCAGGGATTGACCGGGTTAGCTTTGGGTTGCAGTCGTTCTCGGATAGAGAATTGGCGGCGGCGGGGCGGATGCATCGGCGGGCGGATATCTACCGAGCGGTGCCGATTTTGCGAGACGCGGGGATCCGGAATATTAGTTTTGATTTGATTGCGGGATTGCCATATCAGACCGAGACGAGTTTTAAGGAATCGCTCGAAGAGTTAGGAAGACTCGAGCCGGAGCACGTTTCGGTTTATTTGTTGGAAGTCGATGAGGAGAGCCGGTTGGGGAAGGAATTGCTGGCGGGCGGGGCAAGGTATAGCGCTGGGGCGGTGCCCGGCGATGATGAGATGGCGGAATTTTATGAGACAGCTTCAGCGTTCTTGGGAGCGGCCGGCTACGACCACTACGAGATTTCTAATTGGGCAAAGCCCGGGTTTCGATCGAGGCACAATTTGAAGTATTGGAGGCGGGAAGCTTATTTGGGATTTGGGGCTGGGGCGCATTCATTTTCCGGGACCGCGCGGTGGGCGAATGCGCATGATGCGGCGGAGTATGTGGGCGGTATGGAGTTGGGTCGACTTCCAGTTGAGCAATGGGAGGAGGTAACCAGGGAGCGTGCTTTGGAAGAAGAATTGTTTTTGGGATTGCGGCAGTTGGATGGGATTGATGTGGCGCGGATTGAGCGGGAATACGGCGTTGCGTTGGGGGAGCGGATTGGGCCTTTGGAATCGGCTGGACTTGTGGAGAGAGACGGGAATGTGCTCAGGCTGGCTCCAGGGAAAGTAAGCATCTCGAATGAGGTGTTTGTGGAATTGATGAGGTGATCTGCCGGGTGCATGAGTCTGGTGGAAATTTGGAGGAAGAGTTTTACGCCGCGTGCCGAGAGGACACAAAGTGCACGGAGAAGACAGGGGGAGAATGGACATCGTGAGCGGAACGATTGCAAAGAGTGGGATGCGGAGCGAGGCGGAAGGCGTCGTGCAGCTCGGGAATATTGTGGACTTGCGGAGCGATACCGTTACGCGGCCTACCGTAGAGATGCGGCGGGCCATGGCGGAGGCCGAGGTCGGGGACGATGTGTATGGGGAGGACCCCACGGTGAACCGGTTGGAGAAGCGCGCCGCAGAGATTTTTGAGAAAGAGGCCGCTTTGTTTGTGCCCACCGGGTGCATGGGCAATTTGATTGCGATTAAGGTGTGGACCCATCATGGGGACGAGGTGATTTGCGATGAAAGGAGTCACGTCAATCTTTACGAGCTGGCGTCGATGGCGGCGATTGCGGGATGCATGCCGCGGATTGCGCGGGGCGTCGATGGGATTCTTTCCTGGAAGCTCATTGAAGCAGTGATCCGGCCGAAGATTTATTACGACTCGCAGACAGCGCTGATTTGCATTGAGAATACGCACAATATGGCGGGCGGGACGGTGCATCCGACGGCTTCGGTGGATGAGATTTGCGGGCATGCCCACGAAGCGAAACTGAAGGTGCACATGGATGGGGCGCGGGTTTTTAATGCAGCGGCGGCACTGGGCGAGAGTGTTCGGCAGATGACCAAGGAAGTGGACTCAGTGATGTTTTCTTTGTCGAAGGGGCTGGGGGCGCCGGTGGGGTCCTTGATTGTGGGGTCGGGCGCGTTCATCGAGAAAGCGCGGATTTACCGGAAGATGTTTGGCGGAGGAATGCGGCAAGCGGGGGTGATTGCGGCGGCGGGCTTGATCGCGCTGGAAAAATCGCCGGCGCGGCTGCACGTCGATCATGAAAATGCGCGGCGCTTGGCGGAAGGGGTCGCCAGATTGCCGGGACTGAAAATTGATCTGGCGAAGGTGCGGAGCAACATCGTGATTTTTGATTGCCAGGGGACGGAGAAGACGGCAGTGGAGCTTTGTGATGTTTTGCGCGAAAAAGGGATATGGGCGCTGGATACGGCGGTGTATTCGGTGCGGTTTGTGACGCACTGCGATGTGGATCGCGCGGGCATCGAACGGGCGTTGGCGGTGCTGGCGGAAGTTTTGGCCGAGCCACGGAGGGCGGGGGCGTAGAGAACGTAGGGGCGGGGCAAGCCCCGCCCCCTACGACTCTTTGGGGCGGCCGCACCGGGTGACGCGATAAGCGGGCCCAGGCAATTTCCATCTCCATCGGATGAGGGGTTGGCGGGCATTGTGTAAAATAGAGCTATAAGCGGAAGTTTGGCGGAGCATAGCCAAGAGATATATAGCCGGTCCGGAGACACCGTGGACTTTACCTTTACTGACGAACAGCAGCAGTTGCGGCGGAGTGTGCGGGAGTTTGCGGAAGGGGAAATTCGGCCGCATGTGATGGAGTGGGACGAAGCGTCGCACTTTCCGATGGAAATTATCCCCAAGTTGGGGGAGATGGGGTTGCTCGGCGTGATTTTCCCCGAGGAATACGGCGGAGCGGGGCTGGGGTACATCGAGTACGTCATTGCCATTGAAGAGTTGGCGCGAGTGGATGGGTCGGTGGGGTTGATTGTTGCGGCGCACAATTCGCTGTGCAGCAATCACATCTACAAATTTGGGAGCACCGGGCAGAAGCAGAAGTATCTTTCCCCGCTGGCGCAGGGAAAAAAGATTGGGGCCTGGTCGTTGACCGAGCCGGAGGCGGGATCTGATGCGGGTGGGACGCGGACTACGGCGCGGCGCGACGGTAATTTTTGGGTGTTGAACGGGGCCAAGACGTTCACTACGAACGGGCACTACGCGGACTTTTGCGTGGCCATGGCGGTGACGGACAAGGCCAAGGGGTCTCACGGGATTAGCGCGTTCATCCTTGAAAAAGGGATGGCGGGGTTTAAACCGGGAAAGAAAGAAAACAAGCTGGGGATGCGGGCTAGCGATACGTCTGAGGTGATTTTTCGGGATTGCCGGGTGCCTTTGGAGAATCTATTGGGGCCGGAGGGTGAGGGTTTTACTGGGAGCTTGAAGATTTTGGATGGCGGACGCATTTCGATTGCGGCTTTGGCGTTGGGGATGGCCCAGGGGGCGCTTGAGGCGGCCGTGAGTTACGCGAAACAGCGCAAGCAGTTTGGACAAGCGATTAGCGAGTTTCAGGCCATTCAGTTTAAGTTGGCGGATATGGCTACGGAGGTCGAGGCGGCGCGGCTGTTGGTGTACCAGGCAGCTTGGCTGGCGGACCGGAAGGATGTGCGGTTTACCCGGGAATCGAGCATGGCGAAATTGTTTGCTAGCGAGGTGGCCGTGCGGGTGGCCAATGAATGTGTGCAGGTGCATGGGGGATACGGATTCATCAAGGACTATCCGGCGGAGAAATATTATCGCGACGTGAAGCTGTGCACCATTGGCGAGGGAACTAGCGAGATTCAGAAGTTGGTGATTGCCCGCCAGCTACTTGGCAAGAAATAATAGGAAAATGCATTTGGCCTGTTCGAGAGCCTCACAGGAAAACCATGTCTCAGCCGGTTGAGAAGTGGGCGGAACAGGTGCGCGCCGGGGATGTGCGAGCGATCTCGCGCGCCATCACCGCGATTGAGAATCATCAGGCGGAAGCGGAAGAGTTGTTGCGGCGGCTTTTTGCCGAGACGGGTCGCGCGTATCTCACTGGCGTGACCGGAGCGCCGGGGACGGGGAAAAGCACGCTGGTGGACCGGCTGGCGGCGTATTACCGCAAGCGCGAGGAAGCCGTTGGCGTTATTGCCGTGGACCCCACTAGCCCTTATACCGGCGGAGCGATTCTGGGGGACCGCATTCGGATGCAGAGTCACGCCAGTGATCAGGGAATGTTTATTCGGTCGATGGCCACGCGGGGATTTATGGGAGGATTGGCGCGAGCTACGGCGGAGGTGGCGTTGTTGCTGGATGCGGCGGGTAAGCAGGAAGTTCTGATCGAGACCGTGGGCGTGGGGCAGGATGAGATCGACATCGTGCGGTTGGCGGACTGCGTTTTGGTGGTGCTGGTGCCGGGTATGGGTGACGACATCCAGAACATGAAGGCAGGATTGATGGAGATCGCAGACATTTTTGTCCTGAATAAGGCGGACCGCGAAGGGGCCGGCCGGCTGGAGCAGCAGTTGATGGCCATGCTGTCGCTGGTGATGCCGCGAGATGGGTGGCATCCGCCGGTGGTGCGGACGGTAGCCAGCGAGAGTAAGGGGATTGAATCTTTGGCGGAGACCATTGGAAGATTTCGGAAGCATTTTGAGGCCAGTGGCCAGCGAGAGCGGAAACATCTCGAGCACTGGAAGCGGCGACTCTTGGGGTTGCTCGAAGCGCGGCTGGTCGAGAGAGTCTTAGGTGGGGTTGACGGAGAAGCGCGGCTGGCCGAGATGGCGAAGGAAGTCGCAGAGCGGCGGAAGGATCCGTTTACGGCGGTGAATGAGATGCTGGCAAAAAGCGGCGTCGGGGTCTGAGGCGGCTAGGAATGCACTTTGGCGACATTGAGGTGCGGCACATTCACGGGGGGATTTTTTGGCTGGATGGCGGGTCCATGTTCGGGGTGGTGCCCAAGCCGCTTTGGGAGAAGAAAATGGCCGCCGACGATAGGAACCGGATTCCGCTGGCGGCGAATTCGTTGCTGGTGCGGGCGGCGGGAAAGAATATTTTAGTGGAAACGGGCAACGGGACGAAGTGGGACGCGAAGTTGCGAAATATTTATGGATTTGCGGAGGGCGATCCGTATGGAGATGCGCTGGCAAAGACGGGAGTGAAACCGGACGAGATCGATGTGGTCATCAATACGCATCTGCATTTTGACCACGCTGGGGGCAACACGCGCTTGGTCGATGGACGGCTTGTGCCGACATTTCCCAATGCCAAGTATGTGGTGCAGCGGACGGAGTTGGAGCATGCCATGCGGCCAACGGAACGAGATCGCGCGAGTTACTACCTGCACGATTTTCTAGCCGTCACCGAGGCCGGGCAGTGGCAGTTGGTGGATGGTGATTGCGAGATTTTGCCGGGAGTTTCCGTGGTGAAAATTCCAGGGCACAATCTGCAGATTCAAGGCGTGCAGATTAAGGGTGGCGGAAAGACGTTGATGATGGTGGCGGACCTGATCCCCACGCGACATCATTTGCCGCTGCCGTGGATCATTGCGTACGATCTATATCCGTTGACGACGCTGGAAACGAAGCGCAAGTGGATTGGCGAGATTGTGCGGAATGGTTGGATGGTGGCTTTTGGGCATGATCCGGATTGGCCCGCGGGGACTTTGCATGAGCAGAACGGGAAAGTGGTTTCTGAGCCTGTTGACCTAGATCATTAATTTCACGGAGAAAAAAGAATGGCGGCTGTTAAAGCGGAGAAGTCGAAGCGCGCGAACACGCAAGCGGAGATTGGGATCATGGGCGGAAGCGGGTTGTATTCCATGAACGGTCTGACGAAGACTAAGGAAGTCCAGGTGACGACGCCGTTTGGCGAGCCATCGGATCGGGTCGTGCTTGGGATGCTGGAGGGAAAGCGGGTGGCGTTTCTTGCCCGCCATGGGCGAGGGCACCGGATACTTCCGAGTGAGATCAATTTTCGCGCCAATGTGTATGCCATGAAGTTGCTGGGAGTGGAGAGGTTGATTTCGGTTAGCGCGGTGGGATCGTTGATGGAGGATTTGCAGCCGGGGGAGTTTTTGGTGCCGGACCAATTCGTGGACCGGACGAAGAATCGTGTTTCGACATTTTTTGGAGAAGGGCTGGTGGCGCACGTAGGGTTTGATAAGCCGACGTGCGGGCAGGTTTCGACCGTGCTGGCCGATGCGAGCGTGCATTGCGGGGTCATGGTGCACAGACGCGGGACGTATGTGTGCATCGAAGGGCCGCAGTTTTCGACTTTGGCGGAAGCAAACATGCATAGGCAGCTGCGATTCGAAGTGATTGGAATGACCAATGTGACGGAAGCGAAGCTGGCGCGGGAGGCGGAGATTTGTTACGCCACGATTGCCATGATCACGGACTTTGATTGCTGGCATGCGGAGCACGAGTCGGTGACCGCTTCCGAGATTATCGCGACGCTGGTCGAGAACGCGGAAAATGCACAGCGGGTTTTGCGTGAGGCCGTGCGCGCGATGCCGGAAGAGCGAAATTGCAAGTGTGGAGCGGCGCTGAAGCACGCGCTGGTGACGGACATGAAGTTGGTGCCCAAAGCGACCAAGAAAAAGCTGGACGCGATCATCGGCAAATACATTTCCTAGGAGGACCTGTGTCCTTACTTGTGGTGGGGTCGGTAGCGTTTGACACGCTCGAAAGCCCGTACGGAAAAGTGGAGCGGACGGTAGGAGGTGCGGCCACCTATTTTGCAGTTGCCGCGAGCTTCTTTGCGCCGGTGAGTCTTGTGGCCATCGTGGGCGAGGATTTTACGGCGGAAGACGAAGCGATCTTCCGTGGCAGGCATATCGATATCGAAGGATTGGAACGGGCGGCGGGGAAGACGTTCTTTTGGGCGGGGCGGTACTCGGAAAACCTGAATGAGCGCGTGACGCTAGCGACGGACTTGAATGTTTTTGCGGGGTTCAAGCCGCGGTTGCCGGAGAAGTATCGTTCGTCAAAGTACGTTTTTCTCGCAAACATCGCGCCGGATTTGCAACGCGACGTTTTGCAACAAGTCAAAGTGAGGCCGAAACTCGCCGCGCTGGACACCATGAATTACTGGATCGAGCGCACGCCAAGCGAGTTGCGAGAGGCGTTGCGGCACGTGGATATTCTGATGATCAACGATTCGGAGACGCGCCAGCTTTCAAGCGAACACAATCTGCTGCGCGCGGCAAAGCATATTTTCGGCCTGGGACCTTCGACGCTGGTGGTGAAGCGGGGCGAATACGGGGCCATGATGGTGGACAAGCGCGGGGTGTTTTGCGTGCCGGCGTTTCCGCTGGAGGAGCCGCACGACCCGACCGGTGCGGGAGACAGCTTCGCGGGCGGTTTTATGGGCTATTTGGCGGGGGCCAAGGATTTGAGCGACTCGACGCTTCGCCGGGCGATGGTCTATGGTTCGGTGCTAGGGAGTTTTACGGTGGAGCGGTTTGGGTTGGACCGGCTGCGCGTGCTGAAGAGGAGCGAGATACACGCCAGGGCACGGCACTTCGCGAAATTGACGCAATTCAAATTGTAGTGTGTAGAATCCTGCCATATCCTGGGAAACGCAGGAGAACATGCTGCTAACCACTATCTTCGCACGACTCGCGTGGGCCGCTCTGCTCGGCTCGATCATCGGCATCGAGCGAAGTGTTCGCCGGCGTCCTGCGGGGATGCGCACGGGATTCTGCGTTGCGTTGGGAGCAGCGCTTTTCACCATCGTTTCCGTGGAGATCGCGCGGCGGACGGGCGACGCCAGCACGACTCGAATTGCTTCCAATATCGTGCAGGGCATTGGATTTCTCGGGGCTGGCGTGATTCTTCGTGAGCGCGGGAGCGTGGTCGGGCTAACAACGGCGGCGACGATTTTCGCCGTGGCGGCGATGGGCATGGCGGCGGGCGGCGGGTTGTACGCGGTTTCTGGGATAGCTTGTTTGTTCGTGTTGTGCGCCCTGGTTCTTCTCGTCTACGTCGAGGACTGGCTCAACCTGAAGCCGCGATATATGTTATTCCGCATTTTTGTAGACCGCGCCGACAACATGGTTGCCGACGTGCACCTAATTTTTTCGCAGCTCAAGGTGGGGATCGATAATTTTCAAGTGTCCCTGGCGGGGGAGAAAAACCTGATCCAGTTCGATGCAGAAGTGACTGCCCATCAGCAGGAAAAGATTCTTGGGGCGCTTTGCAAGCCGGGCGTCAGCTGCGAGATGCTACCCGTGGAGCGGCAAAGCGGATGAGCGCGCGCCCTGGCGGTTTAGAGGTTGCGGCGGTGGCCGTGGAAGTGCGAAAGCCACGCGGACTGAATTCCGGAAGCGTGCTGGTGCCATTTGCGCCGGCATCTCCGGCGGATTTTGCCAAAGTTTTGGCGGGTGCTGAGGAATTGCGCCACTTGGGTTTCGCAGTGGCGGATGCTACGCCGCTTACGGCGGAAGGTTACTTCGCTGGGTCGTTATCGGGTCGGCGAAATGAATTTCTGAGCGAACTGGATCGCGGCGATGTGGATGCGCTCGTGGCCGTTCGCGGAGGGTATGGGTCGAACTATCTTCTCGACGGCCTTGCGCTCGAACGCCTCGACGCGCCCAAAATGATTTTGGGTTACAGCGATTTGACTTCGCTGCAGGCTTATCTTTGGAAGCGTAACGCGTGGGTCGGATTTTATGGGCCGATGCTGGCTGCCGGACTGGAAGCTGGAGACGGGGCTGCCAGGGGTTACGACCGAGAGTCGCTGCTTGCCGCGATTGGAAAAACGGACGGTGGCTGGACGTTGCAGTTGCGAGGCGAGACGCTGGTTGGCGGGGAAGCGGAAGGGCGAGTTCTGGGCGGTTGCCTGACGCTGGTGGAGACGACCGTGGGTACGCCGTGGGAATTGGACACGCGCGGATCGATTCTGTTGCTTGAGGATCGGAGCATGAAGCCGTGGCAAGTGGATCGAGGCCTGATGCACCTGAAGCAGGCGGGAAAATTTCAGGGTGTACGCGGGGTGGTCCTGGGAGAATTTCCGGATGGCGGACCTGTGATGGCGGATAGCCCAACGGTTCGCGAGGTTTGTCTGCGCATTCTTGGTGAGCTGGGAGTGCCGGTTGTCTTTGGCGCGGCGGTCGGGCATACGCCACGACCGATGTTGACGGTGCCGTTGGGGGTGAAGGCGCGTCTCGGAGCGCTCGGGGAAGGGGAGCTGGAGATTCTGGAGCCGGCGGTTGTGCCATGAGTGATGCGAAGCATGTTCACGTGATTGGGATTGGCGGATCAGCAATGGCCCCCTTGGCCGGGATGCTGCGCGAGCAGGGTTATCGCGTGACGGGTTCAGATTCCGGGGTTTATCCGCCGGCTTCCACGCTGCTCGAGAAGCTGGGGATTTCGTTTTTTCATGCGTTTGATGCGGCCCATTTACAGCCGGCCCCAGCGTTGGTCGTGGTCGGAAATATTATCGCGCGGGGAAATCTTGAGCTGGAAGAAGTGCTGGACCGGAAGATTCCGTATCGCTCGATGCCGGAGATTTTGGAGGAAGTGTTTTTGCCCGGACGGCACTCGATCGTGGTTAGCGGGACGCATGGGAAAACGACGACGACGGCGATGCTGGCTTGGATTTTCGAAACCGCCGGGAAGCGGCCGAATTTTCTGGTCGGCGGAGTGGCTGAGAATTTTGGCCAGAGCTACGGCTTGGGAGGCGGAGAAGAATTTATTTTGGAAGGCGATGAATACGAGACGGCGTTTTGGGACCGCGGGCCAAAGTTTTTTCATTACCATCCGGATGACTTGATTGTTACGTCGCTGGAGTACGACCACGCGGATATTTATAGGGACTTCGAAGCGTATGAGCTGGCGTTCCACCGGTTGGTGAATCTCGTGCCGCGGCGCGGGAGAGTCGTGATTTGGGGAGACACGGAAGAATCGGGGCCGGCTTTACGGCGGGCGGCGGCGAAGGCGTTTTGTCCGGTGGAGACCTATGGATTTCGCTCGAGCAATGATTGGGTGGCGAGCGCGTTGGCGGTTGACGGCGGAGGCATGCGGTTTCGCGTCACCTACCGGGCCGAGCACTTTGGGGAATTCGCGCTGTCGGCTAGCGGACGGCACAATGTTTTGAATGCCGTGGCGGCCATCGCCGTGGCGCACGGGCGGGGGATTGGCGCGGATGTTTCCGGGAAGGCGCTCGAGATGTTTCGAAGCGTGAAGCGGCGGATGGATGTGCGGGCCGAAGTGCGCGGAGTGCTAGTGGTGGACGATTTTGCGCATCACCCGACGGCGGTACGCGCGACGATGGAAGCGGCGCGGGCGCGTTGGCCAGGGCGCCGGCTGTGGGCGATTCTCGAGCCACGATCGAATTCGATGCGGCGGAAGGTATTTGAGCACACGCTGCCGGTGGCTTTGGCGTTGGCAGATCGCGTTGTCTTGGCTGGCGTGTTTCGCGCACAGCAACTTGGCGATGAGCACCGTTTGGAGCCGGAAGCGGTGGCCCAGAGCGTTCGCGAGTTGGGCAAGAGCGCGCGTGTGTTTCCAAGCGCTGACGCCATTGCGGAACAGGTTTCGATGGAAGCACAACCGGGTGATGTGCTGCTGGTAATGTCCAACGGCAGCTTCGACGGGCTTTGCGAGAAACTGCTGGCCAAGCTCGGCCAGCCGGTGCCGGTTTCTGCCGAGGCAAATACCAGGTGAAAACTCGACCGGGGCGGGGCCGGGCCGTGTTCCCGGTGATCGCGCTTTTGCTGTGCGTGTTGGGTTGGGCTGGACCAAGCTGGGGGACCATTCGCTACGAAGTGTCGATCAGCCATCCGGAGCTGCACCTTTTTCATGTAACGATGACAATTCCTGAGGTGAGCGGCGAAGTCACGATAGAGATACCGGCGTGGAATGCGTTGTATCAGATTCGGGATTTCAGCAGCCATATTCAGCAAGTGGAAGCGTTCACGGGAGATGGGAAAGCGCCGATTGAAAAAGTGGATAAACAAACTTGGAGGATTCGAGGGCAAGGAACGATCACGGTTCGCTACGCAACCTATTGGAATGAGGTTGGGCCTTTTGCGACGCAATTGAACCGCGAGCACGCTTTCATCAATCCGGCGATGATTCTCTTTTATGTGCCGGACCGCCGGGCCGAAGCGGTCAACGTGTCTTTCGGGGACGCTCCACTGGACTGGTGGTTTGCGTCGGCATCGCAATGGGGCATCTTTCAGAGCGGTAGAAACCGTGTGATCACAGTCACGAGTCCGAGCTACGACTCGCTGGCCGATGGGCCCATGGAAGTCAGCAAATTTCAGGAGTTTGACCTGCCGGACGTTTCACCGCGCGTGACGGTGGTTGTCCATGGAGATGGGTGGCGGAAGAAGCAAGTCGAGGAGGATTTGAAGAGGATTTGCCAGTACCAAATCAAGCTCATGGACGGCGCTCCGTTCGAACGTTACGTTTTCATTCTGCACATTGGAAAGGGCGTCGGCGGCGGAGGCATGGAGCATGCCAATTCGACGGCGATTGGGATTCCGTCGGATGAGTATCTTTCGGGAGTGGCGGCGCACGAGTTCTTTCATTTATGGAATGTGAAGCGCATTCGGCCGGCGACGCTGGAGCCGGTGAACTTCACAAAGGAACAGTACACCCGGGCGCTGTGGTTTGCGGAGGGCGTGACGAGCACGTACGGAGCTTACACGTTGGTGCGCAGCGGGATTTGGAACAAAGAAAGATTTTATGAAGATCTCGGAGAGCGGATCAGCGAATTGGAGGCGCGGCCGGCGAATCACTGGCAGAGCGCGGAGCAATCGAGCCTGGACGCGTGGCTGGAAAAGTATCCGCTCTACAACGGGCCAGAAGACAGCGTGTCCTACTATACAAAAGGACAGGTATTGGGAGACTTGCTGGACATTCTGATTCGGGACCGCACCGACGATGGAAAAAGCCTGGATGATGTGATGCGCGGCTTGAATAACGACTTTGCCAGGCAAGGGAAGACGTATCGGGATAGTTTGGATGTTCGCCTGGAGGCGGAGAAGGTGACGGGCGGGTCGTTCGAAGAATTCTTTCAGAATTATGTTGCCGCAGCGGAGCCATTGCCTTATCAGCAGATACTCCGCCTGGCGGGGCTCGAAATGCGAACGACGGAGCAAAAAAGGGCGGTGCTCGGATTCTCTCTAGAGCGGGAATCGGGCGGGACGGTGACCGTCGGCGGCGTTGACGATGGCAGTCCTGCTGCGCGGGCGGGGTTGCGGCTTGGGGACGTTATTGTGAGTTGGAACGATCGGGACGTGCCACGCTCTCTCGGGCGGTGGGTGCGTGAACGGCAGCCGGGCGAGACTGTGAAAGTGCGCATCCGGGGAGAAGATAGAGAGCGGACGCTCGAGTTTAGATTGGGTGAAGAGAAAGAACTGCTCTATCAAGTCGGCGAAGATGCTCATGCCGGCGCGAAAGCCCGGCGTATCCGGGAGGGATTGCTTCACGGAGTCACACAGGCTACGGTCGACTGAGTGGCGGGGGAACCCTAGGCTCTGCTTGACCTGCGCGGCCGGATTCGAGAGAGTTCTGCGTATTCGATGCTCCGCACGGCTTTCATCGCTGTTTTCCTTTCCCTGTACATCCTGATACTCGGCCCACCTCTACTGCTCTACACGCTGCTCACGCGACACATCGATCCACTCTATTGGGCGGGCATCAAGGGCGTGATGTTTTTTGTGAGGGCGGTTGGGGTGAGGGTCCGCGTAGAGGGAAAGGCGAAGATTCCGGAAGGAGTTTGCCTTTTTGTTGCGAATCACACGAGCTCGGCGGACGCGCCGGCCGTGGTCGGAGCCATTCCAAGGCGCATCGCGGCACTGGTAAAGGGATCCCTCTTCAAATGGCCAATTGTGGGACAGGCGTTTAAGCTGGCGCGGTTTATTGCGGTCAACCGGATGGATCGGGAATCCGCGATGGCTAGCGTGGAAAAGGCGGCTGAGGCCATGCGGGAGGGCCAGTCGTTCCTAATCTATCCGGAAGGGACACGGAGTCCTGACGGACGATTGCAGGAATTCAAGAAAGGCGCGTTTGTGCTGGCGATAAAGGCGGGTGTTCCGGTTGTCCCGGTACTTTGTTCTGGGGCGCAGCGGGTGATGGCGAAGCAGTCGCTTGAGATTCACCCCGGAGAGATTCTCGTAGAGTTTCTGGAGCCGATCGATGCTTCGAAGTATACGCTCGAGGAACGCGACGCTTTGCTCGAGCGAGTGCATGCCGCCATGGCGGCAGGTTTGCCGCCGGACCAGCGTCCTGGCGGCTCTCCCGGGAGTGCGTAGAGATTAGCGAGAGCCGGAGGCGCGAGGCCGGCCACCCAGGCGTTCCAGTTCAGCCTCCAATTCGCGCACGCGCTTCTGAAGTTCCGGTAAGCGATTTAAGGCTGCTACGGTCTTGAGCCACTGGCGATTGTCGACGGCCGGATATCCGGAGAACATCGCGCGGGGCGGAACATCGTTGGGGACGCCGCTCTTGGCTGTAATGACGGAGCCGCCGCCGATCGAGAGGTGGCCGGCAGTGCCGACCTGGCCGGCTAGAATGCAGCCATCGCCAACTTTGGTGGATCCTGCCAGGCCGACCTGTCCACAAAGCATGGTGTTGGCCCCCACGCGGGAGGCATGGCCGACGATGACGAGGTCGTCCAGTTTGGTGCCGCGACCGATGCGCGTTTCTCCGACCGTGGCGCGGTCGACGCACGCGTTTGCTTGGACTTCGACATCGTCCTCAAGAACGGCGGGGCCGGATTGCTGCATCTTGTACCACGTGCCGTCTTTCTGCTTGGCGAAGCCGAGACCGTCACCGCCGATAATGGCGCCGTTTTGCAAGATGACGCGATCGCCGATGCGGCAGAATTCGCGGACCACGGCATGGGAGTGTGCGAAGAAGTCGTCGCCAATGCGTGCGCCCTGGTAGATGGTGACGAAGCTGTGCAGAACCGCGTTGCGGCCGATGTGGGCATCTTCTCCGACCACGCAGTAAGGTCCAATGTGGGCACCTGTGCCGATTTTGGCAGACTTCGCGATGAGAGCCGTGGAGTGGAATCCTGGCGCGTAGCGTGGAGCCTGGTAGAAAAGTTCGATGGCGTGGGCGAACGCGAGGTAGGGATTTGCCGTGCGCAGCGCCGTAAGCCGGGGCATGCTTAGGTCCCGTTCGATGTTGATGCCGTCCTCGACAAGCACGGCAGAGGCCCGCGTGGTCTTGAGGAGGGGGAAGTAACGCCGGTTGGCCAGGAAAGTGATCTGACCAGGCTCGGCGAGTTCGATACCGGCGATTCCGTGGATGGGAGTTTCGCCGGGGCCGTCGAGACGGCAGCCGAGCTTCTGGGCAATTTCAGAGAGGTTCATGTGCATCAATGCGGCTCCTGACTGCTGCGTGCGAGTCTCGCACAGCGCAGAGAAGGAAGTCGAGCCGTGCCGAGTTTATTCGTTGAAAAGACGCGGCTGGATTGCGGCGACAGCGGCGGCGGGTTTTCGGCGGGCAATACCGACGACGCCGAGCACGGTTAGTTCGGCAAGCGCGGAGCGCGGGATAAAGATACGGTCGGTGGTGGAATTCAAATCGGGCGGGGTGATTTGGATACCGTGGTCGAGCATGGTGAGAAGATCATTGGGAACCACCCCTTCGATGGTCTCACCGTCACTGTAGCGCAGGCGGACCCACAGTCCGTCGAGCTTGGGGCGGCTGAGGAAGGCCTTGCGCTCGGGCTCGAAGTCATCGGAGAACTCGCGAACAAAATAAATCGAGCGCACCTTGGCCATCGGAATCTCCTGATGCTCGCCGTCGGGCGTCAGTAGGTCAATCAGATCGGCTTGGCCGAGCCGTGTGGGATTCACATAGCCGCGGATGGGCTTCTTGTCGGCAAGGACAATGACGACTTTCTTGTGTGTAGAGGCTGGGGCTCTGTTTTTCAAAGAAATCAGTTTCAAAAAAACCCGCAAGGCGGCCAATTTGCGAATAATCAAGATGTATGTTATGTTAAGCGCGTTTTGCCTGTCAACCTATTGTTTTCATTAGGGTTAGGTCCCGGAGCGCCGGCCGTTGACCGATAAAAAGCATATCCTCAAATCGGCCTCAATCATCTCCCTGGTTACCGTCGTAAGTCGAGTTCTCGGCTATGTGCGCGACCAGCGCATTACCCTCCTTCTGGGAACATCCGCAGCCGCCGACGCCTATGTGCTGGCCTACCGAATTCCGAACCTTTTCCGGCGATTGGTTGCCGAGGGTTCCATGACCGCGTCGTTTATTCCGGTGTTTACCACCTACATGAGCGAGAAGTCGCGAGAGGAGGTCTGGGATTTCGCGAACAAGCTTTTCTGGACGCTCGCCTTGGTCGTCGCCGGAATCACCGTTCTCGGAATGGTTTTCTCGCCGGCAGTGGTTCATCTTTTCGCGGGGAATAACGTTGCCGGGGTTCAGGCAATCGAGTTGAACCGAATCGTTTTTCCGTATCTGTTCTTCATTTCGCTGGCAGCCTTGGCCATGGGCATTTTGAACTGTTTTCACGTGTTTGGACTGCCGGCCGCAACTCCCGTCGTCCTGAATTTAGCGACTATCTTGTTCACGTTTGTGGTGGTTCGAAGCCATTTCAAGGATGCGGCCACGGCCATCGTAGTGGGAATCCTCGTGGGCGGGGTCTTGCAATTCTTGATGCAGGTTCCGCAACTCGTGCAGAAGGGGATGAACTTTAAGTTCGGGATCTCGTTCCAGCACCCGGGAATCAAAAACGTGGCGCGCCTGATGATTCCCCGGCTCTTTGGAATTGGCATTGGGCAGATCAATCTGTTCATTGATACGCGTTTTGCGACGGCCAGTCTCATGCCGGCCGGAAGCCTCGCGGCGTTATACGTCGCGGACCGGGTCATGGAGCTTGTCCTGGGAGGGTACGCGATTGCCGTGGCGACGGCGATCCTGCCGATGATGTCGCACCAGGCGGCCGCGAAGGACTACGAATCGCTGAAAAGGACTTTGGCATTTTCCGTGCGTATCGTGGCTTTCATTACCATACCCGCAGCACTGGGACTGATGATTCTGCGCGAGCCGATTATCCGCGTGTTGTTCCAACATGGGCAGTTCGTCGCGGAATCGACGCGTTTGACGGCTCGCGCGTTGCTGTATTACGCGATTGGGTTGCCGGCGCTGGCCACCGTAAAGCTGGTTGTTCCGGCGTTCTATTCGACGTCGGATACGAAAACGCCGGTCCTGGTCGCTTCCATCTCTTTGGTGATTAATGTCGTTCTGAATATTGTATTTCTTCAGTTTTTCTTCAAGCGCGTGCAGAATGGGGGTCCTGCTCTGGCCACCGCCATCGCCTGTTTTTTTGATTTCTTCGCGCTTTTCATTATTTTCCGGTTGCGCTACGGGACGATGGGAACGTTGGAGATTCTGCGTTCCTTTGGCAAGATTTCCCTGTGCGCGAGCATCATGGGAGTGGCCTGCTGGTTTGGAAATCGCTACACAGGATTCACCATCCACTCGCGATTTCTTGTTCAGCTGCTCGTTTTTTCAGGGCTGATCGCTGGTGCGACGGCCCTTTATTTGGCCCTGGCCTGGCTGTTCCGCTGTCATGAAATCCAAGAGGTGTACGGTATCGCCACGCGCCGGCGGGCGAGTGCCGGAGACGGATACCCGGAGCCATGATGGAGATGACGCCAGCCATAGCGCAGTTTTTGACGCACGTGAAGGTGGAGAAGGGGCTCTCTGCCAATACCGTGGCGGCGTATCAGCGCGATTTGGCGAAATTCAAGGTATTCGCTCAAAAACGCGAACTGACGCTTGAGGGCGTAAATCGCGACGATCTGGTGGAGTTTCTCGCAGGAATGTACCGGGAAAAACTGGAAAGCCGTACGGTGGCGCGGCACCTGGTCACCCTGCGGAATTTCTTCCGGTTTGCACAGGTTCAGGAACTCATCACCACAGATCCCTCGCTAAATCTCGAGTCGCCCAAGATCCGGCGTAGCTTGCCAGGCTATCTGCGGCTCGAGGAAGTGGAGCGATTACTGGCCCAACCGGATGTCACGAAGGCTTTGGGTTTGCGGGACCGCGCCATGCTGGAAGTTCTTTATTCAACCGGTTTGCGCGTCTCGGAGTTGATTGGGCTTCGTGTCACGGACCTGGACGCCAAAGTCGGCTGCATTCGCTGCATCGGCAAAGGGGACAAGGAGCGCATTGTGCCGGCTGGTCGTAAGGCCCTGGGCATAGTGGAGAAGTACCTTCAGAACGCACGGCCAAAGCTTTTGGGAAAGGGTGTCTCGAGTCCGGCACTGTTTGTGAACCGGCGGGGCAAATCGCTCAGCAGGGTGGGCGTGTGGAAGATTCTTTCGGGGTACGGCCGGCGCGCGGGTTTGCGCTTGGCGTTGACGCCGCACATGCTGCGCCACAGCTTTGCCACGCACTTGCTGGAGCGGGGCGCGGACTTGCGGTCGGTGCAGCTTATGCTGGGCCACGCAGACATTTCCACCACCCAAATCTACACGCACGTAGTGGAAGAGCGGTTGAAACAGATATACAAGGCGCATCACCCGCGCGCTTAATGCGCGGCGGTCCCGGGCCAAATTTGCGGTTGCCATTGCGGCGGTCAGCGCAGGCATCCTGAACGCGAAGGAGTGCGATGCCAGATTACATGTTTTTGCTGGAAAGCCGGCTGTCTCCCGAGCAGCGAGCGGCCATGATGCGCGTGCAGGAGCTCTCTGCCGCCATGGGGTTCAACGTGTACCTTACCGGCGGAACGGTACGCGACCTGGTTACCGGAGCCTCGCTGCGGGATCTCGATTTCAGCGTGGAAGGGAATCCATCCAAGATCGCCCGCGAGTTGGAGAAAGGCGGGGCAAAAATCCTCTCCGAGGATGAGAAGCTTCGCCAAATAGAGATTCTTTTTGCGGGCGACTGCGACGGCAGCCTATCGGCGGCGCGCGACGACCACTATGTGCGACCCGGGACGCGGCCGGAGATCCGTTGGTCCACGATCATGGAGGATTTGCGACGCCGCGACTTCTCCCTGAACTCGATTGCCATCTCGCTCAATCCGGCTTCGCGTGGCTTACTTCTGGACCCTACCAACGGACTTTCGGATATCGAGCGGGCTGAGGTGCGCGCGCTTACCATTCATAGCTTCACAAACCAGCCCGTGCGCCTGTTGCGCGTTCTGCGTTTTGCCGCGCGGATGGGCTTCAAAATCGAGGCGCGGACGCAGGAGTGGTTTGACCTGGCTATCGAGCGCGATCTGCATCGCACCATCACGCCGGAAGACGCGGGAGCGGAACTGCGCGCGGTGGCTCGCGAAGAACGCCCGGCCGTGGTTCTGAAAGAGTGGGAGGCGCACGACCTGCTCGAAGCGATACATCCGGTGCTTGCAAAACGGCACCCGGATTACGAGGCCATCGCGCGCCTCATGAAGGTTCGCGAGGATTTGTTTACGGCGGGCGTTCGACCGAAACTTGCGACGCCCATGATGCTGGCGGTTCTTGGGCGGCTCAAAGACCGGGAACAAAGCAGCGTTCTCTCGAAGGCTGGATTCCGGTCTGCGGAAGCCGACGCTATATTGAACTTCGAGAAAGAAGTGCTGGCGGACCAAAAGGAATTGATCGGTCGCAAATTGAACGCGCCCGCGGATGCCTACAAGTTTCTCGAAAAGCTTCCGGTGGAGCGCATTGCCTACCTGCTTGCAGAATCAAACAATTCGGCGGCGCTCTCAAAAATTCGGGCCTATCTGCACAAGTGGCGGCCGATCCGGAGCTCGGTCGCCATGGTCGCGAGTGAGCTGGAAGCTTTAGGCTATGCTCGCGGACCGAAGTTTGACGCGATTGTCGAACAGGTTTTCGGGATGCAACTGACGGGGCGTGGCAAGACTCCGGAAGAGCGGGTGAAGATCCTGCGCAAATTGTCTGGAATCAAAGAGCAGCCGAAAAAGAAGGAAAAGGAAAAGAAACCCGCGAAGAGTGCGGAGAAGCAGCCCGCGGCTTCTCCGGCGGCACCGGCAGCGGAAAAAGGCGCCGCGGAGAAAGCCGCGCACGGTCCATCGCACAAGAATCACCCGGTCATGTTGAAGCAGGCTGCGAAACACAAAGCCGCACGAGAGCAGGCCAAGCACGCTAAGCAAGCTGCGGCGGGTAAGAAGAGCAGTGGCCGAAAATAAGGAACGAGCAGCTAAGAACGCGCCTGTGCAAATCGCAAGAATGTGATTCGCAATTCTCGCGCGAGAGTTCTAGAATCGAGATCCATGGGTCAGCCGCAGTTTGTTCATCTTCACGTTCACACAGATTTCAGTCTGCTCGACGGGGCCTGCGAAACGTCCGAGCTGCTTGATGAAGCCTCGCGGCAGAAAATGCCCGCCGTGGCCGTTACGGACCACGGGAACCTCTTTGCCGCCGCGAATTTTTTCAACGAAGCCAGCAAGCGCGATGTCAAGCCAATCATCGGGTGCGAAGTCTATGTGGCCAAGGGCAGCCGCCACGACCGAGGCGAAAAAACAAACGGAACGGGCGGACCAGACCGCGGCGAAGCAGAGCCGGGCATGCGCGGGAGCAACCATCTGGTGCTCCTCTGCGAATCGCTCGAGGGCTATCACAATCTCATTAAGCTGGTATCCTCTGGTTTTCTTGAGGGTTTCTACTACCGGCCAAGGATCGACTACGACTTGCTCGCAAAGCACAACAAAGGCTTGCTTGCGCTGTCAGCCTGCCTGCGGGGCGCGGTGACGGAAGCCGTTGTTGATGAAAAGTACGACCAGGCCCGCGAAACCGCCTACCGCCTGCAAGACGTTTTCGGCAAGGGCAATTTTTTTCTGGAGATTCAGGATCAGGGTCTCGAAATCGAGCAGGGCGTGAATCGCGAACTCGTGCGTCTTTCTAAGGAAACCGGCATTCCGCTCGTGGCCACGAACGACTGCCACTATCTGCATCACTCCGATGCGCATGCCCAGGACGTCCTGTTGTGCATCCAAACGGGAAAGACGATGAGCGACGCTCATCGCATGAAATTTGCAACCGACCAGTTCTACTTCAAGACGGCGGCGGAAATGGCCAAGGTGTTCGGCGAGCTACCGGACGCGCTCAGCAGAACCGTGGATATCGCCGCGCGTTGCAACGTGAAGATCGAACGCATCCCGAACCCTTTTCCGGAGTTTAAGGTTCCCGAAGGCCACACGGCAGGTAGCTACTTTGAGAAGGTGGTGCGCGAAGGGTTTGCCACACGCGTGCCCTATCTTGAGCGGCTGCTGCAGCAAGGCGTGTTGCACAATCCACTGGTGGAGTACGAGCGGCGGCTGACCTCCGAAATCGAAATGATCAAGAAGATGCGCTACGAGGGTTACTTCCTGATCGTTTGGGATTTCATTCACTACGCGCGCGCGCAGGATGTGCCTGTTGGGCCGGGACGTGGTTCGGCTGCGGGCAGCCTGGTCAGCTACGCCCTGCGGATCACGGATGTGGATCCGTTGCAGTACAACTTGCTGTTCGAGCGCTTTCTGAACCCGGAGCGCGTTTCCTTGCCCGACATCGACATCGATTTCTGCATGCGGAGACGCGGCGAAGTGATCGAGTACGTCACGCAAAAATACGGGCGCGAAAACGTGGCGCAGATTATTACCTTCGGCACCATGGCCGCGAAGGCGGCGGTCAAGGACGTAGGCCGGGCCATGGACATCCCGTACGGCGAAGTGGATCGGCTTGCGAAACTGATCCCCACGACTCTCGGCATCGACCTGGAAACCGCTCTCAGAGAGGCACCGCAGCTCAAGTCAGCCATTAACAGCGACGAGAAGCTCAAAGATTTGATGGCCGTGGCCCTGCGCCTGGAGGGACTCGCGCGGCATGCTTCGACGCACGCCGCAGGCGTGGTTATTTCACCGCGCCCGCTGACGGACGTGGTCCCGGTCTATAAGACGAATCGGGACGAAATCACAACACAATACGATATGAATGCGCTCGAGCGCATCGGCTTGCTGAAGATGGATTTCCTCGGCCTGACGACGCTCACCGTCCTGCAAGATACAGCGCGCATGATTGAAAAGAATCGTGGCGTAAAGATCGATATTGAAAATTTAGGGCTGGATGACGAGCCGACTTACAAGCTTTTTGCGCGCGGTGACACGACCGCCATCTTCCAGTTTGAATCGCATGGCATGCGCGATATCTTGCGCCGCTACCAGCCTTCGCGCATTGAAGACCTCACGGCGCTGAACGCGCTGTACCGTCCTGGGCCGATTCAGGGCGGCATGATCGACGACTTCATCAGCCGCAAGCAGGGCAAAACAAAAGTCAGCTACGAACTGCCGCAACTCAAGGGCATTCTCGATGAAACCTACGGCGTTATCCTGTATCAGGAACAGGTGATGCAGATCGCCAACCTGCTGGCAAGCTTTTCTCTCGGCGAGGCGGATATTCTCCGCCGTGCCATGGGCAAAAAGAAAAAAGAGGAAATGGCGGCGCAGCGTGAAAAATTCATTGCGGGCTGCCTGGCGAACAAGGTTCCAGAAAAGAAAGCCGAGCGCATTTTCAATTTGATGGAAGAGTTTGCGGGCTACGGCTTCAACAAATCCCACTCCTGCGCGTATGCCCTGCTGGCCTACCAGACGGCCTATTTGAAGACCCACTATCCGGTGGAATTCATGGCCGCACTGCTGACTTCGGAAACAGGCAACGCAGAAAAGGCCGTGAAGTACATCAACGAAGCGCGGGGCATGAGCATTTCTATCCTCCCGCCGGACATCAACGAGAGCGATCTTTATTTCACGCCAGTGGACGAATCCATCCGCTTCGGTCTAGCCGCCATCAAGAACGTAGGCGAGCCCACCGCGAAAGCCATCCGCGATTCGCGGCTGAGTGCAGGCGTATTCACCTCTCTGTACGATCTTTGCGAGCGGATCGAGGCCCGTTTCCTGAACAAGAGAGTGTTTGAGAGCCTGATCAAGTCCGGCGCTGTGGATTCTCTTGGGACGCGCGAGTCTATGCTGGCCTCGGTCGATGATGCGTTGGCGGCCGTGCAGCGCGCCTCGCGGGTACGGGAGTCCGGACAGCACGGGCTGTTTGCTACGGCCACGCTTCCCGCGCCGATCGCCTTTGCATTGCACGAGGCCGAGCCGTGGAGCGAGGCAGAACGCCTTGCAAGCGAATACGCCATGCTTGGCTTCTACGTGTCCGGGCACCCGCTTGCAAAATACGCCTCGCGCGTCGAAGAGTTGAAATGCATTTCGCTTGACCAGATCGAGGGCCAGCGTAACGGCAAGGAGATCACCGTGGCGGTGCTCATTGTCGGCACGCGCCCCATGCGTTCTAGAAAAGGCGCGCGCTGGGCGATCTACACGATCCAGGATATGACCGGCGTTCAGGAACTGCTTGCCTTTCCGGAAAGTTTTGCGCGATTCGAGCCGGTTCTGAAGACCGGGACGCCGCTGTTGCTCAAGGCTCGCGTGCAAGTTGAGGAAGCGGGCACGCGGCTTTCTTTGCAAGAAGCTGCGCGACTGGGAGACCTCGCTGAACGGCCAGCGTCGGGCCTTCGCATCCGCATGAAGCTGGAAGAGTTAAATGACGAATTGCTGGACCGCCTTGAAGAAATTCTCTCCTCCTACCGAGGATCAAGCCTGGTATCGCTTGATCTCACGGCAGGCGGAGCGATGGCCACGCTCCAGGTTGAGCAGCGCGTCCGCTCGTGCCCGGAGCTAATCAACGCGATCCGGGAGTCATTTGGCGAGCAGTCGATCGATTTGGTGATGTGATGAAGTCCAAGGACAAAGCAAAAAACCCAGTAGCGCAGGTTAATCGTCAAAGCGAGATCGAGCGCCTGGAAAAAGACGTTGAAGAACTGCGCCACCTCGCCGGCGACGAAGAGGCTGACGCGGAGCTCGAACGCATCCGGCAGCAAGTGGTTGAGCTTCGCAAGGAGTTTTACAGCCATCTCGGCCCCTGGCAGCGCGCCCAGATCGCGCGTCACACCCATCGGCCTTACACGCTGGATTATATCGGGATGCTCTTCACGGACTTCATAGAGTTGCACGGCGACCGCGGCTGCGGTGACGACAAGGCCTTGATTGCCGGACTCGCCAAGTTTAATGGACGGCCCATTGCCGTCATCGGTCATCAAAAGGGGCGCGACACGAAACAGCGTCTGCTGCGCAATTTCGGCCAGCCCAAGCCCGAGGGTTACCGCAAAGCTCTCCGTGTCATGCAAGTGGCGGCGAAGTTTGGCCGGCCCGTTTTCACTCTAATTGACACGCCCGGCGCCTATCCCGGCATCGACGCCGAGGAACGCGGACAAGCCGAAGCCATCGCTCGGAATTTGCGAGAAATGGTTCGCTTGCCCGTTCCGATTATCGTCACGGTGACCGGCGAAGGAGGCTCCGGCGGAGCCTTGGCAATTGCCATTGGAGATCGCGTCAACATCCTGGAGAACAGTTTTTATTCTGTGATTTCGCCCGAGGGCTGCGCCGCGATCATGTGGCGAGATGCCACCAAAGCCGAGACCGCTGCTACCGCGCTGAAAATCACCGCGCAAGACCTGAAGGAGCTAGGCATCGTCGATGAGATTGTGCCGGAACCCGAAGGAGGGGCGCACGTGGACCCCGAAGGCGCCGCCCAGCTTCTCGGTGAAGTCTTGGACCGTGAACTGGTCGCTTTGACGCAGCAGCCCACGAAAGATTTGCTGGACGCCCGCTACGAGAAGTTCCGCAAGATGGGTCAATTCTTCGATTTTGGCAATTAAACCGTCACATTTTGAATCCTAAAGGCTGTGGGTTCACCCCTTAGCACATTGGCAACTCTTCCCGAGACCAATCGTTGTCGCTTCACGGGCCGCGGGCTACTCTGGATGAGCAAGCATCAGAGTGATCCGTTTCGGGGCACCTTCTGCGCTTACACGGCAACCCGTCCACGGAAGACAGGACTGATCATGTCGGAACCCTTTCGCCCGTATGAAAAGCTCGTGGACATCACCGTGATGGGCAAGAAGTTTCAGGTGCCGGAGCGCAATTCGCTTCTCCGATGCTTCCAGTTCATCAGCCCGGAAACGATTCCCTATGGCCGTTTTTGCTGGAATCAGGATTGCCAGTATTGCCGCGTTTCCTGCCAGTTGCCCGATGACGATGAGCCCCGGGAAATGCTGAGCTGTAAATTCATTGTCATGGCAGGAATGGAAATTACCGAGTTGAGCCAGGAGTTGAAGTGGTGCCTCAGGTCCAAACTCCCCGCCGATGCTGCCGTCTCCTCCTGAGTCTAGGAAATCGATTGCGCAAAACAGGCCTGGCGTAACGCGACTTTTACCTCCAGGCCGTGTTTGTAGCAGAAGGTACACGCATCAGCGAGCGACGGCGGTTGTGCGACGCCAAAACCCAATTAACCATCCCCGGCGCACAGCCGTCGTCGTCGATTCTGTGAGTAGTTGGCCGCGGGCTGCTTGGTTCCGCTTGCCAGTTTAGGGCCTTCTGTCCGATTTGCACTCCCTGCTCGGCTGGACTACGATTCTTTCTACTAGAGTATGCCCACAGAGTTGCTGGTTTGCGACGGCTGCGGTCAATGCGCATCCCCTGAACATATTGCGCGACGGCTCGTACGTCTGGAATGGACAACACGATACCGGCCCGTTCACATTGGCGCGCTGCTGCTTGGAAGCGTCTGCCCGCTTGCCGAGCAAGACTTCCTCTACAGAGGGAAGTTTCAAGGGGAAGCCGGCCGATTGCTAGAAGCAGTTGGAATCGCGTCGCCCGGGAAGTCCCCCGAGACCGTTTTGAGCGAGTTTCAGAGGGGCGGATTCTTTCTGACCCATGTGCTGGAATGTCCGCTGGAAACCACCGAAGCCGCATCGCCTTCCTACCAGTCCCTGCTCGCCGAACGCGTTTCACACGTTTTGAAGCGCATTCGCAGGTCGCTAAAGCCCAAGCGCGTCGTCTTGATCTCCGATTCCTTGACGCCGCTTGCGGCAAGACTGTCGAGCGCCGAATTGGGGTGCCCGGTGCTTCTCGACAATGGCAAACCCTTCGGTCTGGACTCTGGCGATTTTTCCGGGGCTGCTGTGCATCTGCGCCAAGCCCTAGGACTGGCGACCGCGGGCCTGTGACCACCGCCCCCCTGTCCCTAGTACAGGCTTATGACCGTCCTTCGACCGGAGTGCAACCCTGCCGGCTGTGATAGAATCACAAACTTAGAGAGAGGGACGTTGGAGTAGGAGTCGAGGCGTGAAGAAACAAGCAAAGTTTGGAATCGGAATCGGCATAATCGTCGTTTCCCTGGCGTGCTTAGCTTGGCTTGGCTATGGCGAAAGCAAAACGTACTATCACACGATCGCGGAGCTACAGTCTCTTAAGGGCGCTGAACTCTCCCACCGCATGCGCGTTGGCGGAACCGTGGCGGCGGGCAGCATTCGCCGCTTCACCGGCCGCGTTGATTTTGTTCTCGAGGGGGAAGGGAAGTCGCTCCCGGTGAGCTATGTGGGCAGTGACCCGCTGCCGGATACCTTCGTGGATAAATCGCAGGCGTTGGTCGAGGGCCGGCCGACGGACGGGCGCTTTGTCGCCGAGGTGGTCCAGGCGAAGTGCGCGTCCAAGTACGAGGCGGCTCCGGGGGGAACCGTTGCCACTTCTTCCACGGCGACAAAGTAAGGCAACCTCGAACGGGCCCGGCTTGGCCGGGGGATAGGCGGCGTCCCCGTGGATGTATTTGGTTCATTCGCTCTTATTCTGGCGTTTATTTGCGCGGTGTATGCATTCGGAGGCGGGATTGCCGCGATTATCACGCGGCATCCACTGCTCGTTAAGAGCACGCGCCAAGCGGGCATCGCCACCTGCTGTCTGATTTTTATCGCTACGTTCAGCCTCGAATATCTGTTCTTCAGTGACAATTTTTCCGCAGCTTACGTGGTCGCCCATAGCAATCGGGCGCTGGCTACGTTTTATAAAGTCGCTGCACTGTGGGCCGGCCAGGAAGGCTCGCTGCTGTTCTGGAGTTTCCTGCTTTCGATCTACGTTTTCTCGGTGCTGATCGCCTACCGCAAAAAAAACGGCGAATTGATGCCTTATGTGGGAGTAATTCTCGCGGGAGTCCAAATATTTTTCCTGACGCTCAATAATTTTGTCGCCAGCCCGTTCAAAGCGCTGGCCGTTCCCGGCGCCCATGGCGCGATGGATCTCGTGGCCCGCGCCGACGGTAACGGGCTGACTCCGCTGCTGCAGTATCCGGAGATGGTCATCCATCCTCCGAATCTGTATTCCGGTTACACGGGGTTCACGATACCGTTTGCGTTTGCGCTGGCTGCGCTGCTGGCACGCTATCCCGGCGAGAAGTGGATCCATCTCACTAGGAAATGGACGATGATCGCGTGGTGCTTCCAAACCGCGGGCATCCTGCTTGGCGCGCACTGGGCCTACGCGGTCCTGGGTTGGGGAGGCTACTGGGGCTGGGACCCGGTCGAAAATGCCTCTCTGCTTCCGTGGCTGACGGGCACGGCGTTCCTGCATTCCGTGATGATGCAGGAAAAGCGCGGCATGATGAAAGTGTGGAACGTCTGGCTGGTGTTCTCGACGTTTATTCTATGCATTCTCGGCACGTTTCTGACGCGCAGCGGAGTGGTAAGCTCGGTTCACGCCTTTGCGCAGTCGAGCATCGGCAGCTGGTTCGTGGGCTTTCTCGTCCTCATTTTCACCGTCTGCCTGGTGGCGTATCTCAAGAACCGCGACTATTTGCAGAGTGAAAACCAGTTGGATGCGATCGTCTCGCGCGAATCCAGTTTCTTGTTCAACAATTTAATTCTGCTGGTTTCCTGCATCGCGGTTCTTTCCGGCACACTTTTCCCAGTCCTCTCGGAAGCTGTCTCGGGCTCCAAAATTAACGTGGGCGCGCCGTTCTTCAATAAGGTCAACATCCCGATCGGCCTGTTTCTGCTTTTCCTGACCGGTGTCGGGCCGCTTCTCGCCTGGCGGAAGACTTCCGTGGAAAGTCTAAAGCGAAATTTTGCCTGGCCGCTGATGATCGGCCTCCTGGCAGGCGCAGTCATCTTCGCGCTGGGATACCGAGAAATTTACTCGCTCGTTTGTTTCTCCCTGTGCTTCTTCGTCACAGCGACGATTGTCATGGAATTTTATCGCGGCGCAAAAGTCATCCGCGTGCGCTCAAGCGCTTCCTACCTGACCTCCGCCATCGAATTGACCATGCGCAATACCCGCCGCTACGGCGGCTACATCGTGCACATGGGCATGGTGCTTGTCTTTATCGGTTTGGCGGGCGCGGCCTTCAATCAAAACGTCCAGAAAGAAATGCAACCCGGCTCATCGATCGAGCTAGGGAAGTACACGCTCGTTCTCCAAAGTTTCGACAGCAAGCCGGAAGCGAATTACACCGGTCTTCGTTTGAATGTGGAAGTCTTCGTCGACCATAAACCTCTGATGATGCTGTATCCCGAGCGCCGCATCTTCGAGACCAATGGCGAAACCGGAACGATGGTGGCCATCTACTCCACGCTTCGCGAAGATCTGTACGTCGTTTATGCTGGGCAGAGTCCGGACACGAAGTTGCCAGTCATCCACGCGTACTTGAACCCGCTGGTGAAGTGGATATGGTTTGGCGGTGTAATCGTCGTATTTGGCACGCTGGTTGCCCTGCTGCCGAATCGTCGAGCGGTCTTGGTGTTGTCGGGCGCGAAACAACCCGCGCCAGAGCCGCTGGTTCACGGAATGACGCCGTCGGCCACCTACAGGGAAGGTCATGACTAAAATGCGAAAGATTAGCCGCCCCGGTTTGCTCATCTTGCCGGTCTTGTTGTGTCTTATGGGTGCGCTGCCGATCTGGTCCGCGTTCCGGGATGCACAGCAGCCCGATCACACGCATCAGTTAGGCATGAAGGTGAAATGCATGTGCGGCGGCTGCAACGATTCCGCGGGCGGCTGTTATCACGTCGGCGGGGCATTCTCCGGTCCTTGCGGTACCGCTCTGGGGATGCTCAAGAAAATTGACGAGCGCATCGCTCAGGGAAACTCCGACGACCTCATCGTGCAATCCTTTGTGCAGGAGTATGGGCGGGCGGTACTCACCGAGCCGCCACACAGCGGCTTCGGCCGAGTGGCTTGGTGGATTCCGGCGCTCGCGCTGATCGGCGGATTCGCGCTGGTCTTGAGCGTCATCTCCCGGTGGCGGAAGCAGTTAACGCCCCAGCCCGCCCTGGCTCGAGCGGGGCACGCAGCACCAATTTCGAGTGAACTGCTTGATCGCGCGCGCGCCCAGGCTGCCCGCGATACTGAGGATTGAT
>Ga0207132_1035_pt1 | contig 30117 bp, 28 predicted proteins | sample Alteio_BWMinHeat_14_FD_153554 | JGI IMG/M metagenome (GOLD analysis project Ga0207132, IMG submission 153554) | Enriched cells from forest soil in Barre Woods Harvard Forest LTER site, Petersham, Massachusetts, United States -... | ecosystem: Environmental > Terrestrial > Soil > Temperate forest >...
AAAGTTTCAATAGTCTTCTGAAAAACGATGTCATTTTCTGTTAAATCATAACTTTCGGTCTTTGCTATTTCGAATGCAGCTTGAAAAGGTCCATTTGTTTTAACCGAAATAATTTTAGGTCTGAGCAACTCCATAAATCAAAGATAATAATCCAATAGATCGAGGTTGGAAAACAAATCAAGTATAGTTATTTTTCAAGCGCTAAATCCCTCGCTGCCGCCAGCCTGCTGGCTTTTGGCCCGCTGACAGATAATGGAGTCAGAGACTCCGGGCATAGCTAATACGAAGTGGAACACTTCAGACAGCGGGGAATTTGCCTGATTTGTTTTAATTTTGAAATTGAGAAACCTGCGAAACCCAACCGGTAATGTTTGAGCTTAAACCCCTATTTATTTGGCTATTAATTTCAGGGCTAATTGATAGTCTATACGCTCAAAAATATCATGTTACCGATTTCGAGGAAACGCAAGTGCCGAAATCCGATTCAGCGGCCTGGCATAAATTCATAAGTCATCAATTGGACTTTAAAGTTTGGCTCAGGCATGGTGAGTTAAAAATCGGAGAATTTGACACCAATAAAGATCTTCCTCACCAGGCGGAGGTTTCCGTCGATAGGGGGCGTATTGTTGGCACGGATGAGGGCGAGTTTTACGGCAGGCTAACCTTTGAAGATGATGGTGGCGGTGTAACGCAAATCAAAACAGGGGATTTCCCCTTTGTATTTGTCTATAAACATGATGTCTTTTTTATCGACACCACTGACCCGTTTAGAAAGGGTGCGTTATATAAGCTAACTTATGATGACGGGAAATATGCCTACGAAAAAATCTTCGATTTTGATGAACCGCCGCACACCATGTGCATTGTCGACGGGGATATTTTGGCGGGATCATTTAATTATTTCTACCGGATACATGATTTGCAAAAAGAAGTAATATTTAAGGGATTTTTTAGTGATGAAACAGTATCGCCTACTTCGATAGCGGCAACAGATTTGCAGCATGTTTATATTGGAATAGATGGCGGGTATGTGCAGTTTAACCTGGTAAACAACACATACAAATGTTTTAAATACAGCAAAAAATACCCATGGGACTAACTCTCACCGCAGCAAGGCTAATTAAAATGGACATCGACGTAGCCCATACCAGGCGAGAAGGTGATAGGTAATAAACTGTGCCTACCCTTTGATTGCGTTATCTACGAGCAGTTAGCCTGTAAGGCGGTTACTTAGCATACCGGCTAGGAGGCTTACGGCAGCGAAAAAAATGCTTGCGGGAGCGAGGGGGGCTTGCGGCAGCTGAAAAGTTGCTTGCGGGAGCGTGGGGGCGAGTACGGCTCTTATTTGTTACATTTGTTCTCACCAAGAATTTAATTCGTTATTAATTAATACTTTAGACCTAGTCATAACTATAAAACAGTCATCATGTTAGTAGTAAATTCGCAAATTATAGTCGTTATCATAATAGTCGCCTCGGGTTTACTTGGAGGTTTGGCCAATTTTTATACGCTTTATAACTTCAAACTAGATCAAAAAGAAAATCGCATTAAGTTCTATGCCTCTATTTTATTAAGTTTATGCGGCTCGTTTACGGTTCCACTTTTCTTACAAATCCTTTCAAATAACCTACTTGATAATATCACATTTAAAAACGCTTTAATTTTAACGGGCTTCTGTGTGTTAGGTTCAATTTTTTCCAAAAGATTTCTAGAAGATGCATATGCCAAGGTATATTCCAAATTGAATAGGCTTGATGAAGCACAGAGGGAAAATGCAAATGAAATAGAGAATGTTTCTAACAAAACAGAAAAAGTAAATAAAAAGGTTGAAGACCTCGAAGAGAGCAGTGAAGAAATTGAAAGTGACGTTGTTCCCACAGAAATTAAGAAGTCATTGCTCGAGCACAAAAAAGGGCTGTTGGCGGAGGAACAATTAGAAGAAATTGTTAAGGCCCTACTTTCGAACAAATATTCCTTTAGATCAATTCAGGGAATCCATAAGGATACCAAAATAGAAAAAGAAAAAATAAAGGAAACGCTTCAACATTTAGTTGAACACGGTTTTGCTGAAATAAGGGTAGGCTCAAATGGGAAGGACTATTGGAGAATCTTGAAATATCCTATTAAGATTTATTCTGCCACATATGGGGATGTAGACATAACAGATAAGATTGAAGATTTGGTATCGAAAGAAATTTATCAGGGAGCAGTAAGTCCCTCAACTTTCGGAATCCCCGATCCCCAGTATGGAACAGTAAAAACGTTAAAAATTCATTACAGGATTCTTGGGAAAGAAAAAACATTAAAACTCGCTGACGGAAATACTTTTAAAATAGACTAAACGAAACGTTTTTTTAGCAAAACTCCTCCACGGCACGAAGTTTGCAAATCGCACCTGTGTGCCCGCGTGAGGGGGCGTCGCGGATACCGGCCGCAGTGCGTAAGTCCGCCTTTTGGCGGAGTATGAGCAGAGCACCCGACCCGCTTCTATTAGCGGGGCACGCCCTTGTTTTTAAAGTAGCAGTAACAGTAAGAAGTAGCAGTAAGGAGTAGCAGGATCCGCCGCCGCTCATGCTATCGCGGATAATAAAGCTATGGCGGACGACGGCAGTAACAGCAGGCTAAAAGTGCAGTGCTGGCCGCCCATTGAAAGCTTATTCATTCATTTTTGAATAATTTATTCAATTTTGAGTAAATTTGTTCATCATATATAAATTATGGCTGTAGCGGTTAATCAACACACAGAATTGAATGCTTTACAGGTAAGCTTGTTAAGGTTGTTTAACAGGCCAATGTCTGACCGGGAGACACTTGAATTGAAAAGGCTGCTGGTAAAACATTATTCGAGGCTCTTAAAAGAGGAAGTTTCCAGGTCCGTTGCCGAAAAAGGCTATACGCAACAGGATTTTGAGGATATGTTGAATGCAGAAAGCTAATGCGTGTTGTTATAGACACCAATTGCCTTATCGCCTCCATTTCGCCGGAGGGAGGCTATTACTGGTTGTATGATGCTTTTGAGGCTGAGCAATTTGAATGGCTGATCAGCAATGAAATCCTTACCGAATATATCGAAAAGCTAACGGAACGTTATTCCGAACAAACCGCTTTACTGGTTTATTCAATTATCGGCGCGGCAGTAAACGTAACGTTTATCGAACCTTTTTTTAAATGGCAACTGGTTGACGCCGATCCGGATGATAATAAATTCGCCGACCTGGCGGTGGCCGGTAACGTAGACTATCTCGTGACGAATGACAGGCATTTCAATCCGTTAAAAAAACTCGACTTCCCGAAACTTACCATCGTTTCGCTCAATGAGTTCAAAGAAGTAATCGGGAGATAACTCACATGCTGTAGTTTTCCGCCAGCCGCTGGGATTGGGGTTGTAATTTAAGCCGGCGCTTTCCTCATCTGCACATCCACGCATCTGCACATCCTTTTTGGTCATTAGGCATTACGTCATTAGTAATTAGGCAATCCGCGCATTTTTCTTCATCTGCCTCCCCCGCACATCCCCTCATTTTCAAATTTACTCATCTTCAAATTTTCAAATTCTTCTCATCTGCACATTTGCGCATTTGCACATCTGCACATCGAAGCAACCGGTTAACCGTCGCCAGGGATAGGCCCAACTGCCTGCTGATTTCGCGCTGGCTGAGGCTGGCGGCGGCGAGTTCGGCTATTTTGTTGGCAAATTCCTGGCGGCCCGCAGCCGTTCGCGTGAGCAGGTGATGGTGTTCGGCGCTGTGGCCGTCGAACTGGAAGTGCAAAAAGGCGCCGGGCTTTCGGATACGGCACAAGCATACGTTATCGGAACCGTAGCGCTGGCGGGTGTTACGCTGTTTTATTTGTTTGAGGTAGCACAGATCAGCGGCGGCTCCGTGAGGACTCCTTTGGACGGTGCTTTTGCCGATGGCGAAGGCGCTGTCGGCAAAGTTGATGAGCAGCTTGCTGCCGTGCAGGTCGTCGGCGCTGATGGCTTGTGTGGGGTTGCGCCGTTTGGGGGTATGCGCCAGTACGAGGATGGACAGGTTGTGGTCGGTTTTTAGTGCTTTGAGGCTTTTCATGAGCGAAAGCGCCACTGCCGAATTTTCGGTGCCGCCGCGCAGGCAGGTAATGTTATCGATGATGAGCACGGTGGCCTTAACCAGTTGGATTTTATATTCAATGGCGGCAATGAGCAACTCGTTTTCGTCGACATCGGGCGGCGGGTCGGGTATGAAATTATACTGTGCACGGAAAAAATTATCCGAAAATTGGTGATCCTGGTTGTCCTTACTATAACGCAGCCCAAACTGGGACTGGGTCAGCTCGAAATCGATATAGAGCACAGGGTTAGGCGGCGCCTGGCAGGTAAATGGCGCTATGCTTTGTCCGCGCGCAATGCTTTCGCCAATCTGCACGGCGAGCACCGATTTGCCGATATTGGTATCCGCAAACAGCATGCAGAGTTCGCCCTGGTGCCACAACTCGCCGAACAGCATTTTGGTTTCGGGTTGGCGCCGCGCGAGTTCCATCCAGCGGTTGCCTTTTTCGATGGTTAACAGGCGATGACTGTCTTCGGGAGCAGGCGGCACGGGTGCCTGACGTTTTTTTCGTTTAGCAGGCCGGTACGGCAGCCCGCGGATTTCGGCGCGCAACTGTTCGATGATGGGCGGGCGTTCGGCAGATGGTTCGAAGGGGTCGTTTTGAGGATTGGTTGACATGCGCTAACAGTTACAACAAATTTAAACAGTTGCAGCTGTTGATTTGGTGACAGTGTTTTGTCAGTACGGCTTGCGCTTTAATCTTAAATAATTGATTATTAGTAAGTTGTGTAGTTGTTGATTATCAGTCGCTTAGATGGGTTTTATGGTTAATGATAAATCAATAGGTTGATAATGAGCGTGTTTCACAGCGTTCCGGGGTGTTCGGGGTGAGAAAATGGGACGCTTGGAAAGTGGCAGTCGATAGTGGCAGTAGCAGTTTTGGGGGCAAGGTCTTCGCTGGGTCCCGTACCCGAGGCCCTGCGAAGACGTTGAGTCCACTGTGTTAATTTATTGGAAATGTTGAGGTTATGGTACTCCCCTCTTGAGAGGGGGCGCGTTGGGCAGTGCGGTGGCGGGGGTGTGTTCACCGCCTTGCAATAGCGTAAAGCTCTGACGCGAAGGACACACCCCTCCGCCCCTCTCAAGAGGGGAATCGCACATTCCCGCGCTTTTCTTTTAACTTTTCGAACACCCATTGCAGTTCCACCAACAACGGCAATATCCTCATCTGCTTCAGCGGTATTTGTCGAAGAGGATGCAGCTGAGACGAAGAAACAAATCTATTGCTTGCCTCCCGACATGGCATCAAGCTGAGCTTTTGATATCTTATCAAAATCGGGCGCTATGCCAAAGGTGCCTGCCGGGGCTTTTTGATCAGAAACTCCGGTTATTGTATATTCAGCGATTGACGGTGTACCATTCGGTCCGGTCTGGAATGATGTATATTGTATTGGGACGCCGCCAATAGACGCATAATATTTGTCGATAACTTCAGCCGGCAATGATATATCATTGGTTATCCAGATATCATACGTTTTTTGATCCTTAGTATTTGTTGCCACTACTTTTTTGCAGTTAAAACCAGCTATCTGTTTGGTTTCGGTTGAGGGGGTAAATGTAAGTACAGGGTAGCTGCTTAAAACCTGGTTAATTTCAGCAGGTGTATAAATGGCGGCTTTTTTTATTTTGTAGGCGGGCACCTCGGCTAAAACAGCAAAAGACCTGTAGTTGGCATCTGCTAAAAGTTTAATATTTGCAGGCCCGGCTGAAAACATTGTAGCGGTGGAATCACTTCTGAAATACGTTTTCAGTTCAAGATCCATGCCGCCTGAACTTGTTTTGGTGGTTACCATACCTTCGGTATAGCTTTTTTGCGCACTGGCGCTCAAAATGGTCGCTGATAGGGCTATGCCAAGCGCAACACTTAAAAATTTGGTTTTCATAATTTTGCTTTTATTTATTTTGATACAATTTAGAGATTAACTATAGTGCTCGATTTGCAAACTACCCACTGCCTAACTGCCGACCGGAACCGGCAGATATTTATTAAGCACTTTCCCACTCTTGAAAGCTGTTGAACTTTCTAATTTCAGTATTTTCCGCTCCTTAAAAATGGATAGGCCTGCACCTATTGCAACAGGGTTAACGATGAGGTAATATTCATCAACGAGGTTGAGGCTGATAAGCGAACTTACAAAATCGGCGCCTCCGTAAACGAGGATATCCTTGCCGGGTTGTTCTTTTAGTACTTGTACCACGGTGGCCAGGTCGCCGTTTTCCACTTCGAGGTTGCGGCCGGGGAGGTTTGTTTCGCTGCTGCTAAAGGCAATCTTGCGATGATCGGTTATCAGCTTTGCCAAAGGGTTCCAGGGGTTGTCGGGCTGGTTATCGGCCACGTTTTCCCAGTAGGTGCAGAATCCGTTGCCCGCCAGTTTGCGGCCCAGCAAAAGGGTATCGCAGCCGGTGGCAAGCTCGACACCGAACCCGATCATCTGTTTTAACGCCTCCGGGTCTGGCGTGCCAGGTAAAACCACCCAGTCGTTCTCGCCGTTTGGCCCGCCTACAAAGCCATCAATGGTCATTTGTATCTGTAATTTTAATTTTCTCATTGTATTGTTTTTTAAATTGATTTATTCCGAAGCCAGTAATTCATCCAGGTTGTTAAGGCTCGCGGTAGTGCCTTCTTTAAAGCCTCCTTCTACGAACATTTTTATGGTGGATTCTTCTTCAAATGTAATCACCTGGTCAACCTTGGTTCTGTTACCTTCAATCGATGAGAATTTAGTATCCCGGTATGATTTTGGCGCCTCACGGACCGGGTTACCGTCTGCGTCGCAAAACATACCTATTGTTGACATAGCGCTGCCATTTTCTATTGCAGTAAACTCGGCGTACACCCAGTGTTTCTGTCCTTCCATACCAACCATGGCATACAGCCATATTCCGCCAATGGTAAAATCCCATGTTTTGGTTTGGGCCGTCCATGGTTTCGGCGCTATCCATTTATCAATCAGGTCGGGCTCTGTCCAGGCTTTCCATACTTTTTCAATTGGCGCATTAAATTCGCGTACGATGTGAATCGTTTTAGCCGCAAGGTCTGGTTCGAAAACAAAATTGTTTGTCATGATTGTTTAGTTTATAAGTCGTTTAAAAGGTTATCTAACTGGTCAAAACGGATCTCCCACAACTTGCGGAAGGCTTCCATCCAATGGTCTATCTCTTTCATTTTTTCAATATTTAGATGATAGTAAATTTCGCGCCCGCGCTGCGCCTGGTTAACAGCGCCGCATTTGGCCAGCATTTGTAAATGCTTTGACACCCCCTGCCTGGTGCCGCCAAAATGCCCGGCAATGGCATTGGGTGTCATGGCGCCTACGGCAAGTAAGATCAGGATTGCCCGGCGGGTGGGGTCGGCTATAGCCTGGTAAATATCATGTCTCATATGTATATGCAACTTGGTGGTTGCAAATATATATGCAACTATCGAGTTGCGCAAATTTTTTTGAAAATATTTTTTACCATATAATAAATGTGAGCGGGAAGTACTCGTTTCAGCAGGTTTTCTCGCGGAATCAGCGTTGCACAATGCATTTCGTCCCTTAGGGTTTCGTGCCGGAGACCCGGCGGGGACATAAAATAATTCGATTTCGATGATGCCCTAGGCGCCAGATATTGGTAGAAAATAAAAAAAAGAAGAATAGAGAGTTAAAATCACAGCCTTAACTTGTCCCTGTACCTCAGTAACCAGGAAACGATGGTTACGATCAGAAAGATGCCCGCCATCCCAAACTTACCTGGCCCATCCTCGGTTGAAATATGAGAAAAAACGGCGCCTGAAAATAGAATCACTACGCCGGCGTACGCCCATTCTTTAACCAGCGCAAAGCCGGGGATAATGATAGAAATTGCTGCGATTATTTTGCCTGTACCCAACAGCGGCGCCAGGTATGATGGATAGCCCAGGTGCCTCAAAACGCTATATATATAACCCTTTTGTACCAGGTTGAAATCCCACAGCGCCCCCAAAAGCAATTCAAAGCATAAAAGCCCTGTTATTGCCCAGTATCCGATGATCCTTCCTTTGATTTTTTTTTATTCGCTGCGGTGGTTGTGGCATTCATAGCTCTTTTAGTCGTTGTGAAACAGCCGGCAATTAAAGTTGTTTTCATGCCAGCTTGGATACAGCCTTGCGTTTTGATAAAAGGTGCCGGGTACTACATGGATTTTATCTCCTTTGGATCATTAAATTTCACTTTTTTTTGAAAAGATAAAACATTTATTTATCTTAGTAACTAAGATACTTAATTGATAAGATAAGTTATGGAAAATATTCCGGACTGTAACCCGATAAAGGAATTAGGGATAAAATATTCAGACAAAGTTATTCTGTTGCACACGGCCATTGCAGAAAAAGCGGGTCTTTCAGGCACTGACCACAAATATCTGAAGTTGATAATTGAAAAAGGCCAGATGACTGCCGGTGAACTGGCTGAGCGCAGCGGACTTTCAACTGGTGCAGTTACCGGTGTGATAGACCGCTTGCAGAAAAAACAATTAATAGCAAGGCAATTCGATAAGAGCGACCGGCGAAAAATCATCGTTGTTCCGAATCAAAAAAATATTAAAAATCTCCTACGGCCTCTTTTTGCAAACCTGGATAACAAGACGGACAAGCTAATAGATGCATTTACAGAAACCGAGATTTCGACAATCAAAAAATATTTTTTGCTGACCATGGTAATGATGGATGAAGTGATTAGCGACTTAAGGAAAGATGAGGGTAATAAATAATTCGTAAAAAATGGGAAATATATTGAGCGAAAACGATAAGGCAGCGATAGAGGATTTATTGCGGCGGATGCAGTATGCCTGGGCAGTTGGCAACGGCAAATTGTACGGTGATTGTTTTGCAGTTGATGCACATTATGTTGAAGCAACCGGTAGCCGGGTGATCGGGAAGGAAATTATAGCTGAAAGACACCAGAAAATCTTCGATACTTTCTTTAAGTCGACCACGATAGAGGGAACCAGGGATGTTGAATACCAGGTGATAGATGAGCAAGTAGTGCTGGTCCATTCGGCAGGCAATGTTTACTTTCCAGGCGAAAGCGGTAAGGAACTTGAACCTAACGGCCTGGTATCAATGTGTGTTGCGAAACAAGAAGGCAAATGGCAAATTAAATCTTTTCAAAACACACCTACGGGAAAATTAAGGAAACTGAAGTTTTTTCTACGGTTTTTCAAGTCCCGTTTTTACCTGTTTCGAAAGAGGGGAGAGGCAAAGAACAGGTGATAAAAAATGAGATTAATAATCAGTGAACCATTTTAAAAACTTGACTCAACTTTTTTGAAAGCTGATCTGGCTGAAAAGGTTTGTTGATATAATCCTGCATACCAACTTTCCTGATCTTTGCATAAAGTTGATTGGAAACCGATGCAGTAATAGCAATGATCGGGATATTTGCCTTTAGCGGATCGGTAAGGGCGCGGATGGCCGTTGCAGCGGTATAGCCATCCATTACTGGCATATGAATATCCATTAATATCCCGTCGAAAGTGGCGGTTAATAATTTATCAAGGGCTTCCTGTCCGTTGCCGGCAACGGCGGTTTCAATTTGCCATTTTGATAATAGCTTTTCCAGCAGCAGCACGTTGATACGGTTATCTTCAACAATTAATAATTTTAAGCCTTTTAAATCTGCTGTTTCCGTTGTGGAATCATTTTCTATGTGCACTTCTTCTCCGCATACCGGAAATTCTATTGAAAAAGAAAATTCCGATCCCTCGCCCAGACGGCTTTCGAGCTGAATTGTACTGCCAAAGAGTTTTATGAGCCTTTTTACAATTGCCAAGCCAAGGCCGGTTCCTCCAAATTTACGGGTTGTATCAGACGACGCCTGGGTAAACGGATCAAATATGGTTTCGTGTCGCTCGGCTGCAATACCGATTCCTGTATCACTGATTGAAAAGCGGATATGAATTTTATCGTTTTTATTGGAAATTAGCTTTAAAGTGATTTTTACTGCCCCCTCGTCTGTAAACTTGATTGCGTTTCCGGCAAGGTTATAAATAATTTGAGTTATCCTGGTTGGGTCGGTAATTACCCTGGCATTTTCCAGCCCTGTATCGATATCTAATACCAGGTTCAGGCCTTTTTCGCTGGCTTTAATTTTAAGCCCGGAATGTATTTGTCTTAACAATACAGGCAGGTTTACAGGCAAAGCCTCCAGCTCGATTTTGTCAAGCTCGCTTTTATTGTAATCCAGGACATCATTTATTACCGATAAAAGGTTATTGGCCGAAAAATCCAGTATATCCAATTTATCTTTTTGCTCTTCTAAGGCCGTATCCTTCAAAAGGTGAACCATACCAATGACGCCGTTTAAGGGGGTGCGTAATTCGTGCGACATGGTCGACAAAAACACCGATCTGGATTCGGCCAACGCCTTTACTTCTGTGATATTTTTTTGTAGTTGCTCATTGAGTATCTCCTTTTCCCGCAGATTTTGGTGAAACGCCCTGTAATACAGGTAGTGGATGGCCACAAAGGTGAGGAAATTTAAGGCGATAACCGGGTCGCCGCCTGTGGGGACCAATTCCTGCGGAGAGATAGCTATATGGCCAATCCCAAGGTGCTTTGTAATAAAATAATAAAGAACGGGAAATATTGCGAACACCGTATAACACGCTGCCCTGCGGCCACCGATCAGGTAATAGCTGACAAGGGTGGTCATGAAGATTAACTGGACGGTGAAGATATTGATGTACTGTACGTAGATCAGTAAATTTGACCAGATCACTATCAACCCCGCTATTAGGAGGATGTGCGAAATTACAGGTGCGCTTGATGGGCGGTAAAGTATAACCTTGGCCAGACCCGAAAGCAATACAACAATTACCAGGGCGCGGAAAAACTGCCGGTATTGTTGGTATTCGAAGGCAACAAGCGTCACCAGAATCGCTTTAATAACCGAAAATGTGATGATCGTAAGAATGATCTGGATTTTTGCCCTTTTAAATGAATCCGGTTCGAGCGCCAAAACCTTTCGTAAGGAAAAATTAAAAAAAGGTAGTTGTTCTGTCATTTAGGTCCGCTCAAAATATCCCGCTTTAGTCATTCCTTTATACGAAAAACAGCTTGTGGTGTTGCAAAAAAATGCTTTTTGTGTAACCCATTAAAGGTCAGTTATTAACCATTAGTGCTCTTCAATTTTTCGCCTTAAAAATAAGGGGGCCCGGGCTTGGCTTCTGTCAAATCCGGCAAATTCCCCGTATAAATCTTCAAATTCGATGAACCACTTTTGCATCGCCGAATAGGCGTAAATCAGCCTTACGAGGTATTAAAAACCAAGTCTTTTTGTTTTTAAGGGCAGCGGGTAAACTATTGTAATCCTTATCGGTGAAAAGTGTCCGTCCGATTGGGAACCGGCCCTTTTTTAAGGACATTTACTGGTTCACCTGCCGCAAATGGATGGTGATTTCCTGCGCTGCCAACGCAAAGTCAAAAAAAGAAATTACTGGCAACCTTATCCGAATATATCTCTGCCCTTTAGGAAGAAGCCCTATTCGAAATTATGGTTTTAAACCCGGCAAAACCTTGGACACTTAGTTTATGGAGCGATTATTGCAGTGAATTAATAATTAATTATTTGTCCGGTTTTTTTATAAATTCGGCATTACTAATCGCTTGCTGCCACGGCAGCCATTATGGATAACCAAGATTTAGCGGAGCAATTAATCATTGCCAACCAGGAAAAGGCAAAGTTTGAAGCAGAATTGATCCTCGCTAACATCGAACTCGATTTTCAAAACGAAGAAAAACTAAAGCGGGCCGCAGAACTGATCATCGCCAACAAAGTATTGGATCAGCTCAATGAAGAAAAAACAAAGCGGGCCGCTGAACTCATTATCGCCGATAAAGAATTCATCTTTCAAAATTCCGAAAAAGAAAAACTTGCGGCTGAACTGGTCATCGCCTATACGCAGCTTGATGTACAGAACCGGGAACGTGAAAAACGGGCCACCGAATTGATACTGGCCAGTGCCAAACTCATTATCGCCAATAAAGAACTGATCTTTCAAAACGCTGAAAAGGAAAAGCGGTCGGATGAACTGGTGATAGCTAATAAAAAACTGATTTTCGAGAATCAGGAAAAGGGAAAACGCGCCGCAGAATTGATCATCGCCAATATCGAACTGGATTTCCAGGACGAGGAAAAGGAAAAACGCGCCGCTGAACTGATCATCGCGCTCAAAGAACTTGGGTTCCAGGATGAAGAAAACGGGAAACGGGCCGCCGAGCTTATTATCGCCAACCGCGAATTATTGGTTCAGAAACAGGAAAGAGAAAGGCGTGCGGCAGCTGAGGCAAAAAAAGATGAATTCTTTAATATGGTCAGTCATGAATTTAAAACCCCGTTAACTAATATTAAGGCCATTAATCAGTTGCTGGAACAAAAAACCGACCGAAGGGATAAAACTTATCCCTTTATCGTTAATGCCGGCAATAATATCAAACGCCTGGAGAGACTGATCGAAGACCTTTTGGACGTGACGAGGATCAATTCAGGTCAGATCGATCTGAAGATCGCCGCATTCCACTTTGCAGATGCGCTGACCAATAGCATTGTTAATGTGCAGCTGACTTCTCACCAGCATGAGATTATACTAGAGAACACCGTCGACCTGCTTTACCCTGGTGACCAGTTGCGTATTGAGCAGGTATTAATTAATCTCTTGAACAATGCCATCAAATATTCGCCCAATGCCAGCCAGGTAATTGTTAATGCGAAAATTGATAACGGTCATATCGTGGTTTGTGTGCAAGATTTTGGCGTCGGCATTGCTGCAGCCGACATCAGCCACTTGTTTCAACGCTTTTACCGCGTCAGCAAAACCGCACTACAGTTCCAGGGCGTTGGCCTCGGCTTGTTTATTGCCTCCGAGATCATCAAAAAGCATAAGGGTACTTTTTCAATTGAAAGTGAACCCGGAAAGGGCAGCACTTTCTGTTTTAGCCTGCCCTTTTAGTTCGGACCGCAGCAGGCCACCCAAAGTGACGATCATACTGATTAGCCATCTCAAAACACTCCATTTCACACCGGTTTTTATATTAACCAATCAGCGTTAATTTTATAAGGCATAGCCAGACTTACGAAGTTTTCAAAACTTCGTAAGTCTTTTCCATTTTACACCGTTTTTTATTCACGCAATTAGCGTTAATTTTATCAAGTGCTTTAGCACAGGCGCTCTACCAGGCTTCCAATAAAAATTAAACCAATTAACAATTCCAATACTTGTCATCATGTTGCTTCAAAACAAAAACGCAATCATCTACGGCGCCGGTGGATCATTAGGAAGTACCATAGCCAAAGCCTTCGCGAAAGAGGGAGCCCGTGTATTTCTGTCCGGCCGTCATTTGCATTCAGTTAAAAAGGTTGCTGACGAAATAATTGCCTCGGGCGGTAAGGCTGAAGCTGCCGAAGTGGACGCCATGGATGAAAATGCGGTAAACGAATATATTGACGAGGTTTTGAAACAAGCCGGCAGATTAGATATATCCTTCAACCTGATAGACCTGCAGGTGGTACAAAATATGCCCCTTACGGATATGCAAATGGCTGATTTTGTGCGCCCGGTTGCTATCGCTGCGCAAAGCCATTTTTTGACAGACGTTGCTGCTGCAAGGGTAATGATGAAACAAGGCTCGGGCGTTGTATTAAGCTTAACGGCAACGCCGGGCGGTATTGGCTATCCTGGCGTCGCGGGCTTTGGGCCGGCCTGTTGTGCAATGGAATGCCTATCAAGGAACCTTGCCTCCGAGGTTGGGCAATATGGCGTCCGCGCGGTAAATATCCGCTCTGGTGGCTCGCCCGATTCGGGAGTATTTAAGCAGGCCATAGAAAGTATGCCCGAAGAAATGAAAGTTGTATTGGGAGAGATGGAGGCAGATACCATGCTGAAAAAGCTTCCCCTGATGGCGGATATCGCCAACCTCGCCGTATTCCTGGCATCTGACCTGGCCAATAAAATTACCGGCGTTACAGTCGACGTGACCTGTGGCACTACTGCCGGGCTAAATTACAAAAGCACTGACTTGACGGGGGATAAAAAAATTCAAACACTGAAGACGTGATATTGGCATCAAACTGTCAAAAATCGGTCGAAAATTTAACATAACGAAATATTCTAAACTTTATAGCAAATTTTTTGTTGTGATGTAAATAGTCATAAATAATTGTGGCTATTTCATAAACAAATTCACGACCTATGAAAATTCGAATATTTCTATCGTTGATATTGCTGATTGCGGCAGTATCACAGGGTTGTGTCAGCAATAAAAAGTACGTCGCCTTACAGGCAGACTACAATAAATCGCTCGACACGAACGCAAAATTGAAACAAAGCTGGCAGGTTACCCAACAGGAACTTGCCGGATCAAGAAGCCGGGTGCAAAGCCTTGAAGAGCAGATTGCGGCCGCAAAGTCAAATGCTGCTACCTTACAGGATGCCTTAAATAAATGTTTAGCCGGCACCAGCCAGGGCAATGTGAACATCTCCAAACTGGCAGATCAAATTAATTCTTCGGATCAATATATCCGGCACCTGGTTGAACTCAAAAATAAGAGCGACTCGCTTAACCAGATACTGACCAATAACCTTACCCGCTCGTTAACACCGGATGAGGCGCAGGATGTTAACGTTAAGGTTTTGAAAGGGGTGGTTTACATCTCGCTCTCCGACAAAATGCTGTACAAATCAGGCAGCTATATGATTTCAGACAAGGCCGGTTCGATACTCGCTAAAGTGGCAAAGATCATTAATGATTACTCGAACTATGATGTGATCATTGAAGGAAATACGGATATCGTGCCGATTTCGCAGCCCAATATCCGCAATAACTGGGATTTAAGCGCCCTGAGAGGATCGTCGGTGGTGCAAGCCTTGCAGACCAAGTACGGCGTCGACCCCAAACGTTTAGCAGCAGCCGGCCGGGGTGAATACAACCCTGTAGCCGACAACAATACAGACGATGGTAAATCGCTTAACAGGCGAACAGAGATTATTATTACACCAAAACTCGACCAGTTTATGGCCCTAATCGGGAAACCGCAGCCAGCCACAAACTAACTATATTTTTGATCCGTGAAGCAGACTTACGAAGTTTCCAAAACTTCGTAAGTCTTTTTTTACGACCAAGATATTTTACCTTTCGCCTTTTACCTTTCAGCTTTCACCTCTTAACATCGATCTTAAAATGTTCTAAAAAAGCCTCTTCGCCTTTACGCGTTACGGTTATTGTCCTTGAACCGTCCATGCGCCTTAGCCACCCCTCGCTAATCATACGGCTTAGCAAAGCGGCGCCTAAGGACCCTGCAAGATGATGCTTGCGTTCGCTCCAGTCGAGGCAGGGCCTCGCAAACACCCGTTTTTGCTTTTTGAGTGAGTCGACACTTATCCCCAAAACTCCAAACCATTTTTCGCCTTCGTCGCTCAATTCAAAACTGTTATCCTGTTTGGAAATAAATTGTTGTTTTACCATACCCTCGGTTACCAGCACGCCCACTTTTCCGGCGAGGTGATCGTAGCAGCTCCTGCAAAACCTTACGGGCTTTTCACCGGAATCACTAATTTGCTTACCGTCGGTTTTTGGAATAAGGCTGCCCAGCGCCTCAATGGCATAAGCGATTTCAGCACGCGAATAATTATAGTATTTATGGCGACCCTGGCTTTCAACCGTCAGCAGGTCGGCTTTTACCAGTTTATGGAGATGCATGCTGATGTTTTGTGGCGTTGTGTCGGCATAAATTGCAAGTTCGGTGGCCGTGTAGGCTCTTTTGTCTAATAAAGCCCACAATATTTTTGCCCGCACCGGGTCGCCGATGAGGGCTGCTATCTGGCTGAATTGATTTTCCATAGTTAAGTATAGAATGAAGTGTTGAAGTTTAAAGATAAATACTTTTGATCTATTCAAAAGAAAAAAATGAACACGACCATTTTGAACTGGAACGATACTGATCATGTGGCAATCTATCAAAAGCAACTAAAAGAACAGCCGCTTTACTACGATCCCAACCTTAAAATTTGGGTAGCTTATAGCTATGCGTATTGCAAAGCTTTGCTGTTAAATACCGATGTGCAGGTGCCCGTGCCCGCTATCGGTGACGATAGTCCGCTGAATGATAAGGCCAAATTATTGCTGCGTAATATGGCACGTGTTAGTAATGACGCACAGCATGTGGCTTCCCACGAGGCTGCAATGCTGATCTACCGGCGGTTCAGCCAGGCACCTGTGAGCGAAGTACTTGAAACCTTGCTGGATGAAACTGATATACGAGAGTTCGACTGGGTGGAAGTGGTTTGTAAACAGTTGCCTATAAGGCTTATCTTAAAAAGGTTGGGTTTTAATGAGGCGGATAGTAGCTACATAAGCATCAACCTGGCCGCGCTGCTTCGTATTATGTTGCCCAACAAAACAGCCGACGATATTAAAATGATCACCCAGGTCACCGATGGGTATTATGAAATTGCTGAGAAATATGTTGATTCCCTCGCTCTTCCGGTCGATGAAAAAACGAAGGAATTGATCGTCTGCAATCTTATCGGTTTGTTTATTCAATGTTACGATGCTGGGCGGGGGCTGCTTTGCAATACATTTTTGAACCTGCTGCGGCATAATAATAAAATGAGGGCCGGGAAGGTCGATGATTCATTTTACAAAGAATTGGTTGATGAAACGTTGCGCCATGACCCGCCGGTTCACAATACCAGGAGGCTCGCCGTTGTGGATATTTCGCTTGGCGGCCAAACCATAAAAGCCGGTGAAACAGTCATGATCGTGTTAGCGGCCGCGAACCTTGATCCGGAAGTTTTTAATAATCCGAGGCAATTTGACATTATGCGGGACAATAATGACAAGCACCTCACATTTGGCCTCGGTGGGCACAATTGCCTCGCGAAATATTTTAGCATCGACATGGCTGCGGAAGCCTGCAGGTATATAGCAGACAAATATCCGAGTACCCGTTTGCTGCAGAACGAATTTACTTACGAACCGCAATTAAACGTGAGGCTGGTAAAGGAGCTGGTGGTAAGTCTTTGTTGACCAAACGTCTTTAGCAGATTAATAATAATGAACGGGGTAGATTTTAAGGCTTGGCAGTGTGATTCCCATCTTGAGAGAAGGGCGCTCCGCGTATGTTGTCGCGGGGGGGTACACGACATGCTCGTTAACACACCCCTCCACCCCTCTCAAGAGGGGAATCGCACGGCCCGAGCTTTTATTAGGCCTAGCGCGTCAGTCTCCCCTCTTGAGAGGGGCAGGGGTGTGTCACTTCGTGTAAGGGCATAGTCGTGATCTATTTTGAAGCAAAAGGAGAATCGCCCTGTCCAGCATTAGATTATGCCTACCTCATCGCTTTTCAATCAATAAAAATGTTAAAACATAAAACCATAAAAAATGATAGCAGTAATTTTCGAGGCCATCCCGGCGGAGGGCCAGTTAGAAGTATATTTAGACATCGCCGCGCGCCTTAAACCCGAACTTTCAAAAATCGAAGGCTTTATTTCTATTGAACGCTTTCAAAGTTTAAGCATTCCGGGCAAAGTATTGTCGCTTTCGTTTTGGGAGGATGAAAAAGCCGTTGAACAATGGCGAAATACCGAAATGCACCGTGACGCGCAAATTGCGGGACGCAGCACTGTTTTCAGCGACTACCACCTAAGGATAGCGCAAGTTGTTAGAAATTATGGCAAAAACGACCGAAGGGAAGCGCCGGTGGACAGCAAGTTGGTGCATGATCAATAAAGCCCTTACAATTGGCGGGAGTCGAAGCAGCATATATTTAACCACGGAGGCCGCGGAGGAGACGCAGAGTTCGCAGAGAAATGCGAGTAGAAAATGAGTTGGCAACCAGGTTAATAGGCACCACAAATAAGTTTATTGACCAATTTTACATATTAAAGGTTAAAGATGGCGTGCCCCGCATAATCAACACTCCGTGGCCTCTGTGTCTCCTCCGCGCCCTCCGTGGTAAAAAAACCGTTAACCGGCCCTGCTCGAGCTTGAATTAACACTAATTTAATTTAAATAGATAATATATGTAATATTGTTAACGATTAGTCAGTTTTGTTAATATTATCTCAATGCCAATTCATAAATGCGTATCTTTGATAATAAGGAGTCGCAAGCATTTTGCTGATTTCCTATATTTAAAAAATATTATTTATGAAACAAGGACTTTTAATAGATATGGATGGCGTGATCTATAGCGGCGAAACCCTGATACAGGGCGCTGACAAATTCATCGCCAGCCTGCTCAAAAAAAATATACCGTTTACCTTTATGACCAATAACAGCCAGCGCACACGCCTCGAGGTAGTGCGAAAGTTAAAAGCGCTGGGCATTACCGTTACCGAAGATCATGTTTACACCAGTGCAATGGCCACGGGAAAATTCCTGGGCGACCAGAGCCCCGGTAGTACCGCTTATGTATTGGGTGAGGGCGGCTTGTTAACGAGCCTGCACGATAACGGCATCACGCTGGTTAATACCGACCCGGAGTTTGTGGTTTTGGGCGAAGGCAGGAACTTTACGCTCGAAATGGTGCAGCGCGCCGTAGATATGATACTCGGTGGCGCCAAATTTATCACCACCAATCGCGACCCCTCGCCAAAAAAACCCGGATGGAATAATTTGGGCATTGCCGCAACAACTGCGATGATAGAAGAAGCCTCGGGCAGGAAAGCGTTTGTAACGGGTAAGCCAAGTCCGGTTATGATGCGCTCGGCCAGGAAATACCTGGGCCTGGAAACAGCCGAAACGACAGTGATTGGAGACACCATGGAAACCGACATACAGGGCGGCGTACAGATGGGCTATAAAACCATTTTGGTACTATCGGGCATAGCACGAAAGGAAGACCTGAGCCATTATGCCTTCAAACCCGATATGGTAGCCGCATCGGTAGAGGAGATTCAGTTCCCGTTGAAATGGTGGTGAGTTTGAGTGGGCAGTTGGCAGTGGGCAGTTTGCAGTAGGCAGTAGGCAGTAGGTAAGGACAGTTGCCAGTTTGCGGTGTGCAGTTTAACGATATGTTGCAAACGGCAAAAGGATCTTTCTAAAAAACTGCCAACTGCAAACCGCCCACTGCCAACTACTTCACGGCCGCCAACGTTGCCTTCGTGCTCCCGCAGGTGGTCATCATTTTATCGTTGTAATATGGGTTTTTAATCACCGTGCTTTCGCTGAGCCAGTATGCTTTTTTCATGGGGCAGTATTGCATGTAAACTGTGGCGGTATTCGCTTTAACATCTTTCAAAACTTCGTAAAGATTTTTTGATAAGGTAGCGAAATGCTGCCGCTGGTGGGCCACATCGGTTGATTCGAGGATATGCCTGCTGTCGTACCTCAATTTCTCGGCGTAGGTGTTAAATACTTTTTGCTGATCGGGCTTCAGGCCTGTTTCGGGCGCCGATAAAGCTGCCAGCAGGTTTTTTGCGCCATCTTGTGCGCCATTGGCGTTCCCGGCCGCCAGGGCATTTTTAACGCTAAAATAGGCGGTTGTAATACCGTTAATATTGTTTTGTGCCTTTGCAAGCGAAACGGATAATGCCAGAACCAGTATTAATGAAAATGTTTTCAGCGTTCTCATGATGTAATGTATTTTAGATTTTGGTGTAAAATTATCATATTTTAACGTGTTTAGGGATTAGGAAATTGCCATAACTTGCAATTTGAACTATTTAAAGTAGCTTTAAGCTGTAATGGGCTCCAAATATAAATTTCGTGACCAGTGTGATAGTAGGGGCCATTTGTCACGCACCGATAATTTTTAATTTTGACCTAAATGAAAAGACATTTTGTCTACTTTGCAATTTTAAACCTGTTGCTAATTGGCTGTATAAACAATGAAACAGTGGACGGCCAGCAAAAGTTATTAGCCAGCGATTATCACATTTTTCAGCGGACAACTGCCTGGGACCTTGCAAAAGCGGTGCATGATGACGATGCGGATAAGATTAAACAAGTCGTGCGTAAAAATAAAGGGTTGGTCAGTGTTGTCGATCCCACATATGGACAAACGTTATTGGGACTCGCAGTTTACAATTTGAAATTCAATTCTGCTAAAACTTTGGTTGAATTGGGTGCTAACCCAAACGCCTCCAATAATTATGATGGAAGAACCCCGTTGATGGAAGGTGCAAATATTGGTTACAATGGTACCGACGCTGATTCCCGGTTTCTAATTCTACTATTAAAACATGGGGGAAACCCGAATACAGAACAAAAATTTATTCATGAAAACACGGGCGCAGGATCAACGCCCTTGTCTATTTCATGTATGCAGGGAAATTTAGAATATGTCAAAATATTAATCAACGCGGGCGCAGATATCAACTATAAAAAAGATCCCAACGAGGCAACTTTAATGTCTATGGCTACGCTTTCTAAAAATCCTGACCTGGTTCTTTATCTGCTCCAAATCGGGGTAGACTTTAAACAGCCGACGATGATAATTTATGGTGGTCATAAGGCCTATATTACCGATGACTTGAGGGAATGGCGGTTTGATATAGGTTCTGAAAAATATAGAAAAAAGATGGAGATCGTGAAGTTTTTAAAACAGCATGGGATGGATTATCGCAAGACAAAAATCCCACCTTATTTCTATGAACAATATGATAAAGATTTCCTTGATAAATATTGAAAAAGTAAAAATGAAAAAATTTGATTTACATTAATCCATTTTCATTTTCTTTGCCGGGGCTGACCAAAAAGGTCAGCCCCGGCGGAAAACCCTCCCTTAGAGATATTAAATGAAAATTCGACTTAGCATTAAAAGGCAACTACCGATTCAACCTGATGTATTAGAAGAAAAAAATCAGTAAATATTTAAAAGAGAATTTCTACAGGGTTACAGACAGAGGACCAGGATTTATTATTTTTATTGATGATGAGTACAGTGACAGAAAAAGATTCAACTCAGACTTTCACACCAGAATAGAAGAGGGCAAATTTGAATTTCGCGCTACCGATCAGGAGACATTCGTAAAGTTAATTTATCTCACTCCGGTTTTATACCCAGCTTTCCTTATGATGACGTTTGCAGCAGCTGGTATATATACTAACTCTGTTTTCCCATTCATTATATCATTTGCTTTTTCATTACCCGTCCTTTATAAGATTTATTATTTAAATGAACATGTGTTTAGTGAAATATTAGAATGTTGATTCTTTAAACCCTCTTGCACAAGACCGTCACCCCTTTGGGCTGAGCGGCATTCGCTCGCCAGATGGCAGTTGAAAACTGCCGGCAATGCGTACCAGGAGTTGCGCTTCGCTAAACTCTCGGCAGCGGGGCAAATATAAAAGATAAAAACCGGCTAAATGGTGACAGCATTTTGTCAGAAAACGCTGTTTTTTTGATCAATAAAATGTTGTAAGCGACTGTTAACGAGGTGTTAACGAAAACGAGTGTGTCGCGAACGTGAACGCGTGAACGTGGAAAAACGCTCAAAATTGCCCCCTCCTGAAATAAGTTTTTACCCGCCAGGTTATTTACCGCCTTGCCGGGCGGGTAAAAAGTATAATAAAAGGATTGAATGCCCGGGAAATTTAAAACCGATCACTTTTCAAACCCCGCATCCACCCCAATCTTACTGTTTGCTGCATCGATATTCCAGCCGCTGACTGAAATATAGGGCTTGCCATTGCCGGCGTACCGGTCTTCGTAGCTGCAGTCGATGGTCCTGGTTTCGCCGGGGGCCAGCAGTAGATAGTTATCATCAAAAATAACAGGCAGGATGTCGTCGCCGCCATTTCCATTCAAGGCCCTCAAGTGAACAAAAAACGCTACCGATTTGCCGGTATTGGTAACCGTAATTTTGTGAATGGTATTTTCACCGCTTTTCGAAGTTATATGGTGGACATCAAGCGTTGTAGCAGGCAGGTTTTTAAAATCGGTAAAATCGGCAAAGCCGTTTTGGGGTGTATAATACCAGGTCGATTTTTTCCAGTTCAATTCGTCAGCTTTGTTTGAAAGCCAGTACCAGTTTATACTTTTCACTTTACCGGCCGCATCCTTCAACTCCAAACGAAGGAAATAAAGATTGCTCAAGCCATTGATTGCCGGTATGGCAAAACATTCCCGTGTGCCGTCGCCGTCAACTTCGGCAGTTGTTTCTTTGCTGAATTTAAGCGAACCATCCAGGTTAAATACTTCGGCTTTGACCTTTAAGCCGGTAAATTTTTCCAGGAACGAGTTTACAATATTTACATCGTTCGATTTATACGAATACATCACATGCAGCGGCTCCATGGATTTCTTCATGCCAAAATAGGTCCCGGCAGGGTATAAATAATAATCGTAGGTATGCCATATCAGGCTGGGCCATGGATTGCTCAGCATCCATTGTACCACTCCCGTGGCATTATTATATTTTTTCAGCCCATACGCTTCCATCATAGCGCGGTGACCCTCGTAATTTTGTGCCTGCGCGATTTTCAGGTATTCCATCATCGACGCCGGGGTGCCATAGCGGGTATAAAGGGCCGTATCGAAGATTTTTGTATTGCCAAAATTGCCTGTACCGCAGTGGTAAATCCAATCGGGGCTCTGATTCGAGATAGAATCCTTTGGAATAAATTTTATAAGGCTTTCATAAGGCGGGATTGAAGGGCCCGGCGATATTTCGGTCGCGAAGCTCCAGGTGCCGCCATATTTGCCGGTGTCGGCTTCCCAGTAGGATGGCGGTACCCAATCATACGGACCGGCCATTTTTACGCCGGTGCTGCCCGAAACCTTTGATATATTTTCGGCCGCGCTGCCCGCGGTTGGATTTGGCCATTTCAGATCAGCTTCTATAGCCAGCCAATCAGTTTCGACAGTTTTATCGCGGGGCACCATATCGCTCCCGTTGAGCCACACGAGCATCGACGGCTTATTCCTCAACCAGTACATTACGCTGCTGTCCGAAGCCATGGCTATGCTTCTTTTGGCTGCATCCCATTTTTCAGGATATTGCCAGGAGCCGCAGCACATCCAGCCGCTCATTACCAGCAGGCCGTATTTGTCGCAAAGGTCATAAAAACCATCGTCCTCTAGTTTACCCTCCGAGCGCACGATGTTCATGTTCATATCGCGTACCAGTTTAAGCTCCTGTTCTTCGCGCAATTTGGACCGGCGCTCAAATATATCCGGCGACCATGCCGCACCGCGCAGCATAATGGGTTTGCCGTTAATGATAAATTTCCTTGCCTTTTGATTATCAATAAAAACCGATGTGATCTGCCTGATGCCAAAGCTTTCGGACAGCTCATTGCTCAATTCGTTTCCATGCACCATGGATAGTTCGATCCGGTTCAATTCCGGTTTTCCATACTCCCAGGGCCACCATATACGCGGATCTTTTATGTTCAGCTGTGGGTAATCGGCCGGTGAAAAAGTAATTTGCTTCTTTTCGTGCGGCATTAAATGAACTTTCTTTTCAAAGTGAATATCGCCGTTGATCTTACCCTTAACCATGGCGTCTTCTGCTTTATCGGAATAATTTATTGCCATAGCATCAACCTGTAAATGCGCAACTGTAAGCGAAGGAAGATCGAACTTCGTAGTAACCAGCGGGTATTCTACGCCGACCTTGCTGAATGTCTTTATTTCCAGATTATTGATGATCCCGTTATTAAAATCGGGCGGGTAGTGTATCCAGTCAGCGTAATCGATTGCCAGGTCACCGCCTCTTTTTTGTGGGTTGAAGGGCCGTTTTACCTCAATGGCCAGCACATTTGGGCCCTTGTATTTGATTTGTTTGGTAATGTCAAGCTCGATGATGCGGAACGGACCTATCACCTGCGTCGAGTCGGCAATTAACACACCATTGAGCCACACATTGGCCTTATAATTTATGCCATGCAGTTTCAAAACAACGTTTTTACCATTTTCCGATTCAGGGAGATCAAACTCCCTCCGGAACCACCATGGTTTATCCATGCGGGGGTCTCCCAGTTTGTCAAAGTTCCTCCCGTAAAAAGGGTCGAAATTATACACCTTGTTGGCGATCAGCCCGGCGATAACGGTAGTCGGGACGCTTACCTTATACCACGCGTCGGATTTAAATCCGGGTTTGGATATTTGATTTCCGGCTGCCGGATCGGTTACCGAGGACTGCATCCCCCAGTTTTCTTTTAAAATGGCCCTGTAGTTTTCTTCTTCGCCTTGGCTGAACGCCCGCAGGCACACAAAACAAAGGATTGCAAGTAATGAGATTCTTTTCATAATAATAGGTCTAATAAAGGCAGGACGACAGGCAGGGGCTCTCGGAACCCTATCGTTTAGCAATTTTAACAAATTTTAATCATAATGCTTTCGGGTTTTCGTATTTTTCAGGCTTTAAACTGTAACAATAATTCTACAATTTAAGAGGGAAACAGCTCGGCAATTCAATTAATCGCTAATTTACCAATCCACCACATGAAGGCAATCTGTGTTTTTTGCGGCGCTAATTTTAATGGTGACCTCTTGCTGAAGAAGGCTATTGAACAACTTGCAGAGGTAATGGTAAGCCATAACATCGACCTTGTTTTTGGCGGCGGTAAGGTTGGTGTAATGGGGATTTTAGCAGATGCTGTGCTAAATAATGGAGGGAAAGCAATAGGTGTAATGCCTCAATTTTTATTAGATAAGGAAGTGGGCCATCCAGGCCTTACCGAACTGCATATTGTTGAAAATATGCACCAGCGCAAACAACTCATGAATGACCTATGCGACGGCATCATTATGCTGCCCGGTGGTTTTGGCACACTTGAAGAATTCTTCGAAGTTTTAACCTGGCTGCAATTAGGGCTTCACAATCATCCCGTGGGAATACTGAATGTGAATGGATTTTACGACCTCCTGCTCCAGCAGATGGACCTGATGGTAGAGCAGCGTTTCCTGAAACCGGCCAACCGAAAATTGGTTTTAACATCCGGCGACCCGATCGAAATGATCAGCCTGATGGAAAATTGCAAGGTTGAGCCTGATGAAGTTTGGTTTAGGGACAGGAATTTGACATGAAGAATAACCAATTGTAAAACTTTTAGCCCCCGCGGTTGATTTAAACTAAAATGTGTATTATGCCGCAGTCTCAATCATCCTGTGAATCGTTATGAATCGTCTTGCCAATTCAACATCGCCGTACTTGCTGCAGCATGCCAATAACCCGGTTAACTGGTATCCCTGGGGAACTGAGGCACTGCAAAGGGCAAAGGATGAAAACAAGCTGATCCTGGTAAGCATTGGCTACTCGGCCTGCCACTGGTGCCATGTGATGGAGCATGAAAGCTTTGAGGACGAAAAGGTAGCGGCCGTAATGAACGAGTACTTTGTTTGTATTAAGGTAGACAGGGAAGAACGCCCGGACGTCGACCAGGTTTATATGAGCGCCATCCAGCTGATGAGCGGCAGGGGAGGGTGGCCCCTCAACTGTTTTTGCCTGCCCGATCAGCGGCCGATTTACGGAGGAACCTATTTCCGCAAAAACGATTGGGTGAGCCTTTTATTTAGCCTCGCCGACTTTTACAAACAAAAAACCCACCGAAGCAGAAGAATATGCAGTAAGGTTAACCGAAGGCATTCGGCAATACGAATCGGTTGAATTTGTTAAGGAGCAGCAGCAGTATACCAAAAACGATCTTGAACTTATTATAGACAACTGGAAAAAGTACTTCGATAAAACCGAGGGCGGAACAGGTACTCAACCAAAGTTTCCGATGCCCAATAATTGGGCCTGCCTTATGCGTTACGCACATTTGGCCGGTGACCAAAATGTTGCTGTGGCAGTAAAGTTAACACTTCATAAAATGGCATTCGGAGGCATTTACGACCACATCGGCGGTGGTTTTGCCAGGTATTCGGGTGATGGCCGCTGGCATGTGCCACACTTTGAAAAAATGCTTTATGATAATGCCCAGTTGCTGAGCTTGTATTCCGAAGCCTGGACATGGAGTCCAGATCCGCTTTATGAAAAAGTTGCTGATGAGATCGTTAGGTTTATTTTGCTCGAACTAACGTCTCCTGATTTTGGATTCTATTCGGCCCTTGATGCGGATAGCGAGGGCAAAGAGGGTAAGTTTTACATTTTTACCAAAACAGAGATCGAAGAAATATTAGGAGCGGACGCAGGATTGTTCTGCATTTATTTCCATATCACCGACGATGGAAATTGGGAGGAAGAGGAATCAAATGTGCTATTCCGCCGTGAAAGCGATGATCAGCTGGCGAAAAAGTTAGGGTTGCCAGTGGAAGAACTCCTTAGAAGGATCGAAGATTCCCGCCAAAAAGTTTTTGAGGCACGCATTAAAAGGATACAGCCGGGTCTTGATAACAAAATTCTCGCTTCATGGAACGGCCTGATGCTGAAAGGGCTTTGCGATGCTTATCGTGCTTTTAATAAAGCTGAATATCTTGACGCTGCATTAAAAAATGCGGATTTTATTTTAAATAGTTTGATCAGCGGCGATGGGCGGTGTATCCGCATTGCCACCCCAAAATCCTCAGAAGGAGGGGGCGAGGGGGATACACCGCCTATCGCTTTCCTTGATGACTACGCCAATATCGGCGACGCCTTCATAGCCCTGTACGAAGTTACTTTTAACGAACAATGGCTTGTTCAGGCCATACAATTGGTTGATACCGCTATTGATCATTTCTACGACGCCGAAAACGGCATTTTCTTTTACACCGCTGATGACGATGAGCAATTGATAGCGCGTAAGTCAGAAATTTTGGATGGGGTGATCCCATCGTCAAACTCGGTCATGGCCCGGAATCTTAAAAAACTTGGCTTGTTATTTAATAACGAGTCTTATCTCGCAATTTCGGCCCAGTTGTTAAGAAACATCGTGCCGCATATCGCCAGGTATAGCTCATCCTATTCAAATTGGACGATGTTGTTAATGGAAGAGGTTTTCGGCAGTTATGAAATAGCCATAACAGGACAAAATTGCGAAGACATGCGCCGGGATCTTGAAAAAAATTACATCCCGAACAAAATTATCTTGGGCGGTAAAAAAGGAAGTTTACCTTTGCTGCAGGATAAGTTTGGCGCTGTTTCGCAAATATTTATTTGTAAAGACAAAACCTGTGGCTTGCCCGCGATAAATGTTACCGAAGCGTTAAAACAAATCGGACCGCTGATTTAAATGATTTTTTGATTTCGCTGATAACAAATCAACGCAATCCTTTAATCATTTAAATCAGCGGTCGGAATCAAAAAATCATACAAATCAACTGTCAAATAATGAAAATACAATCAAAACACGTAGTGTCGCTAACGTACGACCTTTACGTTAACCAGGAAGACGGCTCCGAAGCTTTAGAAGAAAGCGCGACCGAAGAGCAACCGCTTACGTTTTTATACGGCGCCGGACAAATGCTCCCGAAGTTTGAAGAAAATCTGAGCGAGCTTTCAACTGGCGATACTTACGAGTTCCGCTTATCGGCTGAGGACGCTTATGGTGAATATGATGAAGAAGCTGTAGCAAACCTGCCGATAGACATGTTTAAAGACGAAATACCTGAAGTTGGCAGTATACTGCCATTGCAGGATAACAACGGCAATCGCTTTCAGGGCCAGGTTGTCTCGGTTGCCGAGGATTCGGTGATTGTCGACCTCAACCACCCCATGGCCGGCCAGGAACTTCATTTCAAGGGCAATATATTAAACGTACGTCCCGCCACTCCCGAAGAGCTCACACACGGGCATGCGCACGGACCCGATGGACATCACCATCACTAACAGTCGAAAAACATCCTATTACCCGGCCCCTGAAAATCGGCGGCCTTTATTATGGTTTTATACCTTACCTGAACACATTTCAACTACCTTTTGATACGGGCGACCTCGATATCGATAGTTTTGCGGCCGATGTAGAATTGCTGATCAGCCCGCTGGGGCGATTGGCAGATTACAAAGTTCATATCACATCCGAGGAATATGATTATGACCACACTATAAAAATGGATGTCGGCCTTTTTAGCCTTGAAGACCGCACTTTTTTACCTGCCACGCTAAATGGCGTGCCGGTTATGTCGAGGATAATTATTAGATGTTACGTCGGCCCGTATGGGAAGCTTGACTTTTTTTGAGAAAATGTCGGGATCAGAATTTAGAAATTATACGATTTCGTAAATCCTGCTCCCGACAAAATACTTACCAAAACCTTACATAGAGCAAGGAAATAACAAGCAGCGTAATTACGATCATTGCTATTATACCAGGCTGTAACTTAAACATTGATTTGTCGAGGACAAATGCTTTGGGATTAACTTTGGGGCCGCCAAGACTGATCAATATCATGACCGCCATCGTAAAGAAGAATGCGAGGCCCATGCACACGTGGAAAGGTATCTCATAAACCCATTTGCCATTGTCAAATGTGCGGTAGGCCGTATATAAAAACGTTTCGTGACCGAACCACTCTGGCGCTTTTTCATTAAATAGCACTGAGAGACCGAAACCCGTGATAACACCAACAACCGCTGCCGCGCCAGTTGTACGTTTCCAAAACATGCCCAGTATAAACATTGCAAACACTCCCGGACTAATAAACCCTGTATATTTCTGAATGTATGTAAATCCGCCCTGGGCGCCAATACCGAGTGTATCGCTCCAAGTAAAACCTATCGAGATGAGCAGAGCAACCAGAATTGTAACGCGGCCTACTATAACCATGTTTTTTTCATCGGCTTCCCTTTTTATATATTTTTTATAAACATCGAGCGTAAAGATTGTGGATATACTGTTGGCTTTACCCGCAAGTGAAGCGACAATTGCAGCAGTTAGCGCTGCCAGCGACAAGCCTATTAAACCGTTTGGCAAGTATCCTAATATAGCTGCGTATGCATTATCTGACACTACTTCTCCGTGCTTGCTATTTACCAGCATTTCAGCCTGTACCATACCTTTTTGATGCAGGACGAAAGCGGCAATTCCAGGAAGCATTACAATCAAAGGCATCAGCAATTTTAAAAAACCTGCAAATAAAATGCCCTTTCGTGCTGTTTTCAGATCGGCTCCCAACGCACGTTGAGTAATATACTGGTTGCAGCCCCAATAATTAAGATTGATAATCCAAATGCCGGCTACATAGGACAGCAAGCCAGGAATAGTCAGATATTTATCGACCTCGGGTTGCAGCGTACTGGCGGTTGGCTTTGCAAATATCATATGAAAATGATCTGGTGCACTTTTAAGCAACTGGTTGAATCCTGCCAGCGCGCTATCGCCAAGCCCGAAAGCTTTGCTAACCACGGTTAATGCAATATAAGTAGTAGCAAAGCCGCCAACAATTAATACACCTACCTGTATCACATCGGTAAAGCCGATAACTTTCATCCCGCCAAGGGTAATAAAAACCGCAAATATTGATAGCGCGATGATGATAATATGGAACTGGTCCGGGCCGCCACCCAAAAGGTTGTTAATTGCAATGGCTCCCAGATATAAAATGGACGTAAGATTAACGAAAACATACAGGAACAGCCAAAAAATAGCCATTATCAGCGCCACCGTTTCATTATAGCGTGTTTTTAAAAACTGCGGCATGGTGAATATCTTATTTTTAAGATACACCGGGATAAACCACACTGCCACGATGATCAGCGCGATTGCGGCTATCCACTCATACGCGGCAACTGCGATACCAATGCTATACCCTTGCCCGCTCATCCCGATAAATTGTTCGGCCGAGATATTGGAGGCTATGAGCGATGCACCGATTGCCCACCAGGTTAACGACCCCTCTGCCAAAAAAAAGTCATGGGTATCGGTAACTACCTTTTTTTTCTTACGATAGATATAGTAGCCATAACCAGCTACAATGAAGAAATAAAAAATGTAAATGCAATAATCGATTAGTTTAAACTTGCTCATATCAGGTGTTTCTTTGGTTTTTTAGTGATCAGGCCCTTTTAATTTAATTCCCATCTGAATCAAAAGGTCACGATTTAGTGATTAAAATTGTTGCTTTGACAATTATAAACGATAAAAACCTGTTTTTCAAATTCTAAATCGCACGCATTATACACATTGCTTAAGCAAGCGAGTT
>Ga0207132_1036_pt1 | contig 30060 bp, 29 predicted proteins | sample Alteio_BWMinHeat_14_FD_153554 | JGI IMG/M metagenome (GOLD analysis project Ga0207132, IMG submission 153554) | Enriched cells from forest soil in Barre Woods Harvard Forest LTER site, Petersham, Massachusetts, United States -... | ecosystem: Environmental > Terrestrial > Soil > Temperate forest >...
TGGCCGTAAATGCGGTCATCACGATTATCGGCAGGAACATGGATTGCTTTAATTCCGGATAGATGATACTGCTGAAACCAAATTGCGACAGCGCTTTCGAGAACACAGACAGGTCGATGCCGTGTTTGGCAAGGGAGCCGACCGTTAGCCAGGTAAACAATATTCCCGCCGGTATTCCTGCGCAGGTTAGCATAATGGATTCAAAGATGATCATCAAAAATACGCGGGGCTTGTTCATGCCAATCGCCATAAGCATCCCGAATTCACGCTGCCGTTCGAGGACTGCCATCAACATGGTGTTAATTATCCCGAACATCAGTGCGAGCAGGATAATACCGATGATAATATACATGGCCTGGTCCATAATGCTGGTCAGGATTGCCATTTCAGGGGAGAGTTCCTGCCAGGTTTGGACAAGCAATGACCGGTACTGTTTCTTCCAAACTTTTGCGACAGCATTTACTTTTTGGCCGTCTTTCAGTACGACAGCGATCTCATGTATCCCGTCGCCTGTTCCTAACAGCGCGGCAAGGTCATTCAAATTTGTAAACACTGTCGTTTCATCAAAAGCGGAATTTGGCGAACGGAATATCCCGGCTATTCTGAAAGACCCGGCCGTGAGGTCACCTGTTACAGATTGAAAGGTAAGCACAATCTTGTTGTGCAATTTTACACCAAGTTTTTCGGCCAGCTTTTTGCCGATCACTATTTCGTTCTTCTTTGTGCCGGTAAAATAAACACCTTCCGCAATATCCCGGGAAATGCTGCTTACAGCCCGTTCGCCAACCGGATCTACCCCATGTATCTCGACCCCGGTGGCTGCAGACGAAGAGGCTATCATCCCGGTAGTAACCAGCCGGCCGGTAACGGCTCGCACCGTGGTATCTTTTTCAAGGCTACTGATAATTAACCGGCCATTTTGAATAGTAAAATTGGCCGCTTTGTCGTCAATAAAAGAAGGATTGTGAAACTGGATATGCGACAGCTGTGTTTCCACCGTGCTCTCAATTTCCTGTGTTGCCATTCCCTGGAAAAAGGCCATCATGAACATACCCGCAAACAGACCGACGGCAACAGACGCGATTACAACAAGGCTGCGTATCCTGTTTCTCCAAATGTTCCGCCAGGCAATTTTTAAAAGCATATTTAACTGTTTATGGCTGTTATCACTTTAATTTTATGAATTTTGAATATCGCATAAAGCGATAAAAGGATTGCGATCATCAGCACGACATAACCCTGAATGATGAAATGCGAAAGATTAGTCGACATCTGTATTTCCGGCTCAAAATTATATTGCTCAGTACTTTTTCCCATTTCGCCGGTCAGCTGGATAGGGTGCACGTGATAGTATAAAACCAGCGGGTAAACACAGATCATGCCCAGGATAGTACCGGCGATTGACATCAGTATCATTTCGAGCACAACAACGCCAGCCAATAAGCCGCGCTTCATACCGATCGCAATCAATATCCCAAACTCGTGCATGCGCTCATTCAGCATCATCAGTATGGTGCCAAATATGCCAAACGCTATCACAAGATAAAGTACACCTGACATGATCACATTTTGCGCCATTTTTGCCTGGAATAGCTGATCGAGTTCAGGGAGCATCTGCTTCCATGTCATTATTTCGTAACCATCTTCTTTTGTTTGTTTTAGGATGTCCTGTTTAAGATCATCGAGTTTGTTCCGGTCGCTAATTAATAATGATATGGAGGTGTATCTTGCACCGGTACTTAAAAAGTCCCTGGCGCGCCCCATAGGCAGCCATGCCATGCCTTTATTCATTTCAGGGATAGCAAGTTTCACTATTCCTTTTACATTGTACTTACCCGAAGCCATGCTGCCCTGGTACCCCTGGCCTATTAAAATTACGGTATCATTTACTTTCAGTTTTAAATAGGAAGCCAGCCCTTCGGCCAGCATGATACTTTTATCGCTATCTGTGAGGTATTTGCCCGAAATCAATTTCGGCGCCAAATTGGATACTGCATTTTCTTTTTTAGGGTCGATGCCAACCACCAATATACCTTTGGTACGGTCGCCGGATGATGCCAGCGCAAACGATTCAAGGCGGGGAGCCCAAGCGGTAATTTCCTTTTCATGCAACAAAATTCCGGTAAGCTTCGGGCTTTCTTCGAATGTGCTGTCGATGGATTTGTTTTCCCAATACCCGTTGTGATGCACCTGGAGATACCCGGTCGACAAGCTAACCGTGTCGGCAATCAGCTTATCAAATAAACCCATAATGCTGACGCGCATCAGGATGGCAAATATCACCGCAAAAAAAATGGACGAGATCGTAATAAGCGTTCTCCGCCTGCTGCGCCACATATTCCGCCATGCCAGTTTAAAGTACATTACTTTACTTTTTTTATGTTTTGCGTGGTGAAAAAATCCACGCTGATTGGTTGGTTAAATTCGGCGCTGTTGTAGGTGATAATGGTTTCCTGTCCTTTCTTTTCAACAGGTATCATTTCAAGCTTAACAGGCATCACCCGGCCGCCTATTGTTCTTATATCCGAGCACTGCATTATGTTTACCAGTTTGTTGTCCTCGTCATAAAACTCCATGCGGAGCTCGAGGTAGTTTTTTTGATCGATCCACATATTCATCTTGCTCCAGACAACAGCTGCCTGCGGCAGGGGGATCATCTCGATTTTCCAGCATTTCCGGCCCTCTATTACGCTGTCGCCTTTAATTTTATGGTCGTAATCATCGATGCGCGATGATGCCTTTACCAGGTCGTCATTAGTAAAATCCGTCCCCATCCAGCTTTGGGACATCATGGATGGCGGCAGCTTTACCACCCTTTCAATATTTGGAAGCCAGTTCCAGATCTCCTTAACCCGTTTTAGAAAAACGGTGCCCGCATCTTTCGCAGGCGCAGTAACCAGCATCATGGAATATTGCTCGCCTTTTGTCCATGCCTTGATGCTCATGGAGCGGGTCCAGCCGGGGCGTTTGATTTGCATGGTCATTTCGCTTGTGGAGGAAAGACCACGGATGTTGTCTTCGGCTTTGGTAACTATTTCCTTTGCCGTCTGCGCTTCGGACGGCGACGCTGCCGCGAAAAGCAGAATCATTGCTATCAAAATATTTAATGTCCTTTTCATGTGGATGAACACTTAAATTATATTAAAAAAGTCGTTTATGGTTTTATCGTACATATCTATAAAATCCTCATCCTTTTTATTTTCAATCAAAAACATCACCAGGCCGGCGCCTTCAAGCATATAATAAAGGCACTCTGCCAGCAAGGCCGGATCTTTGTCTTTTGGAAGTTTACTGTGTTTTTTTAGGCCGAGAAAACATTGTTCAAGGAATTGTATTTCGAGTTTCGCCATTTTGCGAATAGTGACTCTTAATTGCGCATTGGCGTCAATTGCCTCAAGGCAAAATAAAACCCAATTATAGGTTACCAGCTCAGCCTCAAAAAAAGCCTTAAAGTCGTTAAGCTGCCCTATTTTGACGTCTGTGTATAATTTTTTGAAAGACGCATAATCTTTTACCAGCTCCTCAGGCGCCACAGCTGCGGGCTGCTTGCTGCTTACAGAGAACATATCAAAAACGGCAAGTAAAAGCTCTTCCTTTGAGGCGAAGTAATGATAAATAGCTCCTTTAGATAGCCCTGTCTTTTTCACTAACTCCTGGTAGGAAACATTTTTATACCCTTTTTGCAGGAACAACTGCAAAGCTGTCCTCAAAATATTAGTGCGCGTATCTGTGGCTATTCTGACCATCTGGCGTTATCGTAATTCAAAACCGACCGTTCGGTATGTAAAGGTATACACAAATTTTATTTCTCCAAGAAAACTGAAAAAAATAATTCGGGCTTTATAACTTTACGGTTAATACAAAACCAATAGAATAGGACTTTAAGAGCGTTCCGACAAGCGGATCGTCGGCCGAATTACCCGAAGGAGAGAAAAAATTGTATTTTCCCTCAACCCCGAGGCCAATATTGCTGCTGATCATTGCGTTAAACCCAATTTTGGGGGCAATATAGGCATCTTCCTCACTCAGGTCGACGCTACTACTGCTGAACTGATCGGCCAGATCATAAGCATAGTGGGTAAAGTAATAACCAAAATTCGCGCCGACATATAGCCTGAAACCGTCGGTTATATCAATGTTGTATGCGGCCCCGGCGTAAAATGCATAAACCGGGAATTGCTTATAAGCAATGGTACCTACGCCTCCGGCGCCGTCGTCATAAAATAAAGTATCTGCCTTTGGTTGATACGCGTGATACCCTATACCAACGTTGAATGTAAACTTGCCCCGGTAGTTCACCACATCCAAATTAAAAGCGGGCGCGGCCTTAAAGGAATTTGCAAGGTCACCGGTTGGCGCATCGTAAGAAGTGCTGAACGTTATGCCGTAGCCCGAGTCGGGCGATCCGCCACCATTGCCGCCGCCGCCAAAATGATTCCAGGGATCCCTGCGGTGCTGGGCGCCGGCGTTGAGCGATGAAAGAAGAAGTAAAATAAAAAGGACAGGCAATAGGCCTTTTATTGCATATTTATTTAAGGATGCGGAAAAATTATAATGCATAAGGTTGTGGTTGAATGAGTGGCAAATTGTCAAAAGGTTTTTTAAATAAATTTCCCTAAAGTTCACTTTTTTTTTGAGAAATGCAATAGAGTTGCGGAAAATCAGCGATGCCCGATATGGGATTAAGTTGAGCAAGCTCGGGGCGAAAACAGTTCGGTGGATTTTGACCTGGATAAAAAACGGCCTCACGATAGTTTAGAAATTCGTGAGGCCGTTTTAGCAGGAGTATTTGCTATTAACTAGTTTTTCGTTATAGTACCAAAAAGGCCGTGCGATTCCTCATCCGGGCCTGCGGTAAAAAATAGGGGATCACTGGCGGTTCCTATGTTAATGTTACCTTCCAGAAAATCAATGGCCCACAATCCGTCTATCGCGATGGGCTTGCCGCCTTGCTGCAATTGCCCCTTAAAGTTTCCCTCCGAATCGAACACATTGATAGTGCCATCGCCGAAGTTACCGATAAGGATCGTCTGCTGGACATTTGCAAAGCCTGCAGGGGAAAGTGCGAGGCCCCATGGAGAATTTAACCAACCATGGCTGGCGAAGCGTTTAACAAAGATACCGTCGGCGTTAAAGACATCAACAAACCCGTTGCCCGGGCCTGCCTGGTCATCCATCTTGTCGGGGAGCTTTTGCTTAGCATAGGTCACGAATAACCTTAAACCAATCTTTACGATATTAAACGGTGCAAAACCTGCCGGTATGCCCGGATCAACAAAAGGCATAGTGGTTACCGGGTTGAAGTTTTTGTCAAATACATCAATTCTGGCAAGTCTGAAATTCGTCAAATAGATGTAGTTAGCCCCACCGGTTGAAGCCATGGCAATGCCTTTGTACACCGCATTCGAGCCAGAATTGTCGACAACCTTTGTGGCTGAACTATTGCCGGGCCACCAGGCTGCAACTATGCCGTCTTCGCTGGCGAAGATAAATTTACTTCCCTTAAAGTCGCTGGTACCGTTAAAGACTACGCCGCTCGGCGCCCCGGTCTGGCCCGGGGCAATAGAAGGAATAGTAACCGGCGCTCTTAGGCTGTGCCCTGTTCTGTCGAAAATAAGGCTCACGCCTCTGTGATTTGCAGATATCCATAGCGGACCTCCCGGAGGAGCGGCGATGCCCCAGGGATTACTAAGAGCACGCTCGATCCTGGCAGCGCCAAATCCGTCTGTATCAGCAACAAGATTATTTTGTGTGTAGCTAAAACTTCCAGTGGCTGTAAGATCATTGACTCCAGGACTTTTGTTGATACTACTATTGCTTGAAAGGTCTTTTTTACAAGCATAAAAACATAAGACTGCCACGAGGCCGGTAAGCCACAGTTTGGCGATAGTTAATTTTTTCATAGGTATTATAATTTAGAATAAATAAAATGTTTCCTCAGGTGTATTATCGGTTCATGTTTTCCTTTATTACCTTATCTTCCATTTCTGTCATCCCACCTCCTTTCCTTATGAATTATAGATTAAGCGAGCCCATCTCTGCCTAATTAACACGAGAGAATTTGCAAAATAGTTGCCTCATTTTGAAAATATTATAATAAGAAAATTATTAATAATGCCTATTTTAATAACGGTTAACAACTTTTTATAAAATTTGTTCGCTAAGCATCACTGATTTAGGAAAAAGGCAGCGATACCAGCATTTTAATATCCAAAAAAATTAAGTGGTTAAGAGCAGCAAACTTCGAGTGCCCGGGTGACAACCTAACCAGGCAAGTTGTTCAAAAAAGGCATGTCATGCTGATCCGCTGGTCAGCGGAGAAGCGTGCGGGCAAAGGCCCTGTGCTCACCCTTCGGGACTGCCCGGGCGTTTATTATTCTTTCAAACTCCTGATATAAGCAATAGTTACAGGTATCTGCGCCGCGTGGTTCGCGCTTTCATCCTCAATAAAGTAGTGCTGAATGCCTATTGCCTTCGCTGCCTTCAATATTCCGGGAATATCAAGTTGGCCGGTGCCTAAGGCTACATCGTTATTGGTGCTTGTTCCGCCGGTAAGGTCATTAGCCACGCCTTTGCGGATATCCTTCAGGTGCAGCATTTTCCAGCGGTTGGGATATTTATTAAGCAGTTTGGCGGGATCGCCGCCGCCATGGAAGGTCCACATAATATCCATCTCGAACGATACATATTCCGGGTTGGTATTTTGTATGATATAATCCAGCAACGTTCCGTCCCCATACGGGCCAAACTCATAACCGTGATCATGATAGCATAGGGTGATCCCATTTTCTTTCAAAATTTTCCCTTCGCGGTTAAATTCCTCGACTGCTTTTTTGGCATCGTCGATAGTAAAAACATTGCCATGAGGTATCCAGGCCACCATGATGTAACTGGCGCCCAGGAGCTTCGCCAGCGAAATCACCTGGTAAGGGTCTTTGGTTATTTCCCCGTAACCAATACCAATAGAAGGCATCGATATACCGCGTTCATTCAACAGCTTTTTAAATTCTTCAGGACTTATATTTTTAGGGTTGGGGCCCTCCATTTCGGTTATCCCCAGGGCCTTAACACTATCCAGTACAGGTATCACCCCGGTTGGAAAGCTGTTTCGGTAGGTATAAGCTTGTACCCCGATTGTATTTGTAAACAACGGACCGCCGGTTTGTGCGATACTTTTGTTTTGATATAAAGTAATGATGAGCAGCAGAACAAAAGATAGTTTTCTCATTGGTTGATTAGTTGATTAGAGATTGGCTAATTAGAGATTAGTAAGAATTGAACTATTTATCGTAAAAATAATAGAAATGTGACGCGACCGGGCAAAAAAGTATAATTAATTCTGAATCAACAGGCTTTTGAATTGAATGCGGAATTTCAATTGCGTTAGTTTTTCATTCTTCATTCCGCAATCGGCATTCCGACGTCCGCACTAATCAACCCAATTCAACTAAACGTGTGTTTAAACATTAATGCAATTTTATGACACTGTTAATTTAAACATCTCACATTATTATTATACCTTTGCGTGCTCATTCCCAATCATGAGTGATCAGATTAAACATGAATGCGGTGTGGCATTTATCCGCCTTCTAAAGCCACTTTCTTTTTACCAGCAAAAGTACGGAACTGCACTGTACGGTCTCAACAAACTTTATCTCCTGATGGAAAAACAACATAACCGCGGCCAGGATGGCGCGGGGGTTGCTACCATTAAGCTGGATATCGAACCAGGCAAACGTTATATCAGCCGCCACCGCTCTATGGCCTCGAATGCGGTTTCGGACATATTTGAATACATTCAGAAGAAGTTTGCCGATGTACAGAAGAACACGCCCGAAAAAATGAACGACGCCCAGTGGCTGAAGGAAAATGTGAGCTTTGCCGGCGAGGTTTTGCTTGGACACCTGCGTTATGGCACTCATGGGAAAAACAGTATTGAAAACTGCCACCCCTTTTTACGGCAAAACAACTGGATGACGCGTAACCTGGTGATCGCCGGTAACTTTAACATGACCAATGTTGACGAGTTACTGCAGCAGCTTTATGACCTCGGTCAGCATCCAAAGGAAAAAGCCGATACGGTAACAGTCCTCGAAAAAATGGGCCATTTTATTGACACCGAAAACCAGGGTCTTTTTGATCAATATAAGCGCGAAGGACTCGACAATAATATCGAGATCAGCAAACTGATCGCCAATGACATGGATGTCGCTAAAATACTCCGCAAATCGGCCAGGAACTGGGACGGCGGCTATACCATTGCGGGCATGCTGGGGCATGGCGACGCGTTTGTGATGCGTGACCCAGTTGGCATACGCCCGGCGTTTTATTATTATAATGACGAAATAGTTGTAGCTGCTTCGGAGCGTCCTGCACTGCAAACAGCCTTCAATATACCTATTGAAGAAATTAAGGAAATAAAGCCCGGACATGCTTTAATTGTAAAAAAGAACGGCCGGATAAGCGAGGACATGTTTAGCGAGCCCCAGGAAAAGAAGTCATGCTCGTTTGAACGTATCTATTTTTCGCGCGGCAGCGATGCCTCTATATACCGCGAGCGCAAGCAACTGGGCCGGTTGCTATGCGATCAGATATTAACGTCGGTTGATTATGATATCAAGAATACTGTTTTCTCCTACATACCCAACACGGCCGAGGTGGCTTTTTACGGCATGGTTGAAGGGGTGCATAAATACATCAAAAAATGCCAACGCGAAAGGCTGCTAAACCGCGAAGATAAAATAAGCGAAGAGGAATTGACCGAAGTGCTTAGCATGGCGCCGCGAGTCGAAAAGATAGCGATAAAAGACGTTAAACTGCGTACTTTTATAACCCAGGACGCTGACCGCAGCGAAATGGTGGCGCATGTTTATGATACTACCTACGGCTTGATTAAGCAGGGAGAAGACACGCTGGTCGCGCTGGACGATTCCATTGTGCGGGGCACAACCCTTAAACAAAGTATTCTAAAAATACTCGACAGGCTGGGACCAAAAAAGATATTGGTTGTTTCGTCGGCGCCGCAGATACGTTACCCCGATTGTTATGGTATAGATATGTCGAGAATGGGCGAGTTTGTGGCATTTGAAGCTGCAATCAGCCTGCTAAAGGATGCCGGTATGGAAAGCGTTATTCTTAATGTTTACCAGCAATGCAAAGACAGTGCGTCACTTCCCAAAGAAAAGGTCACCAACTACGTTAAAGCTATTTACGAGCCTTTCACCGACCAGGAAATATCCGACCGTATAGCGAAGATCATCACACCAAAAGATATTAATTGTAAAGTCGAGGTGATCTATCAGACTCTCGACAACCTGCATAAAGCCTGCCCCGACCATGCCGGCGACTGGTATTTCAGCGGCAACTACCCTACCCCGGGAGGTAATAAAGTGGTGAACCGTGCTTTTGTAAACTGGATGGAAGGAAAGAATCAGAGGGGGTATATGTAAGAAGTTTGCAGTGGCCGGTAGGCAGTTTGCAGAAATTAATCCGCCTGCTATATTCCTAATCTGCTAACTGCCTACTGCAAACTGCAAACTAAACTCCAAACTGCCTCAGATGGTGATCGAGGTGCTTCGTCTGCAAGATACTCCATTCATCGGTAGTCAGCGGTCCAAAAAAGGGATGAGGCGTTTTAATCAAAACGTCGGGGCCTTCAACAAATCTTTTTATCAATCCTTTTAAAGCTTCCTTTTCTGATTCAAACTCCTTTTCACCGGTTATTCTTGCTTCCGTAAAGGTGGGCAAATTTGGTTCGAAGGGCCGCTCGTTGATTAGTTTCTTTTTGGCCATACGGCCAAATAAAATACCCATTAAGCCGCGCTTCAATTGTAATTCGCCCAGCGCAACTTTTACGATCAATTGGCAATGCGCAAGCATTTGCGAAACGTTCATTTTACCCCACAATGCCTGCGAGGAAGGCGTAAGTTTACCGATGCGCGCAATGAATTCGGCATTATCGGCTGGATTGAAAATATCTTTCATGGACAGGTTGAATAATTGATAAAAATAACAAAAAACGGTGCATGGTGAGTAGGGAATAGTGAGTAAATTGAAGTGAGTGTCGCTTATGAGTTAATGGTGCAGCAGTTTTTGTAGTTATTGATGCACCATTTCAAAAAAAGGCCCAGACGGTCATTTTTGATATTCTTCTATTTCATTCAAAAACTCCATTGCTTTAATGAGCTTTTTTCCTCCAAAACCTTCTATAAATGCTTTTACCCATTTAATATGAATGTTTTTATAGGTGAGTTTTTGATATAGATAAACAGATAAGATAATAAAAAAGCCGACAACTGTTAGGTTGATAAGCCAGAATATAGTACCCCCGTGGTCAACAAGCTGTTGGCTGTACCAAAAGGTACACCACAATGGCGCCTGTAAAATCAAGATCCTGCCCGCATTGTTTAATGAAGATTGTATGGTTGCTAATTTTTGCTGCGCGCCGGTAATGTTATCTGTAATGTTTACCTGACTAAGCAAGGCTAGGTGCCTGATATATGTTGCAACGGCAAAAATATTGAATAAGGCAATCAAACCCATTGAACCGGCAAAATATAGGTTTTTGTGACCGGCTATTGTTAAAAACACCAAAAGCAATACCCACAGTATGCCAACTACCACACCGGCAACCTGATTTCTCCTGAATGAGCTAATATTATTTTCCGCTTTTTGGGTTTGCATCTCCCGGATGATCTTGTAGTTGATCTGCAGATTTTTTTCCAGCTTAAGATTATAATCGTGCCACAGTTGTTTGATCGTTGACTCTTCCATTGTTTTAATTGTTAATTGTTGAAAATCTTTGTTTTAATTGTTCTTTTATGCGATTGGTTTTTGTCCGGATATTGGCCTCCGACAAGCCCAGTATCTCTGCCATTTCCTTTCCACTTTTTTCGTCCAGGTAAAGCAGCATCAGCGCTCTGTCCAGCTCATTCAACTCACTAATGAATTGTTGCAGCAAATTCAGATTAACTCCATCGGGTTCTTCATCAGCGCCAAAATCCATCAGGTTTTCCGACCATGGCGCGATTAGCTCGTTTTTCTTTTTTTCCCTCCGGTACGAGCTGATCGCTACATTTAAGGCGACCCGGTACATCCAGGTAGATAATTTGCTGCGTTCATCAAAACTTGGGAAAGCACGCCACAACTGGAAGATGATCTCCTGTACCAGGTCTTTTTTATCATCCTCGTCTTTTTTGAACGACTTAGCGATCTTGTATATAATCCCCTTGTGCTGTTCAATGACGGCCAGAAATAATTCCTCTTGTTGATGGTTACCCATTTAATACGATTGACAGTGTTTTACCAATTATTCGCCTCAAGGTGCGAAATGTTACACGATATACTTTTTTTTTAAATCAAGTCTAAAAATAGGTAGAAAGCGGCGCATCAATAGCTACAAAAAGCGGTGCATTAAGAGCTATAAATCCACAGTGAGTAGTGAGTGGAAGAACGTTATTCACCGCTCACAGTTCACCATTCAACTTCTCACCGTACAAATTTTTTATATATTTATCCTGCTGATTTTTAATTATTAAGCGGGTGAAATCAAAATTTAAATATGGGGCATATATACTTGCTATACTCGCCATTGCGTTCTCCATGATGTTGAGTTTCATGTTGTCAATGTATTTCTGGCTCCCCATTCCCATCGCTTTTTATATTATTGTAAACCTGTTTTGTATATTTTCCTGGATTTGGTTGATCTTCGGCGAGCTGCGTACGAAAGTTATACGGGTAGATATTGGGTATGACAATTTTATGGTTAGGGGTTACTTCGGTTTTGGCGCCTCAAAGACACTTTACTTTAACGAAATAGAAGGTTATAAAATAGCTGTCTTGCCCGCCCAAGGAACAAGTTATGAATATTTATATGTAATGGCGGGAAATAAAAAAGCAATCAAACTTTCCGAATTCTATCATAAAAACTATACGGAACTAAAGGAAGGAATTTCTTCGGCTAAAATTAAATACTTAGGTTTCGAAGATTTTAGCTATGCGAAAGAACTGAAAGAAATTTTTATTTAGGGCGCTTCTCAAAATACTGCAAACCGTGAACTGCCGGCTGCTCTCCTACCCTCCCGGCGGCGAAAAAACAAAATGGGTTACCAGCTTATCCAATAATACGAGGGACGCAATAATAAGGGCTATACCCGCAACCTCGTTAAGGCGGTGCACAAATTTTTCTGAGATCCTGGCGCGCAGTTTATTGGCGTAAAAGGCTTTCGTGGTATCCAGGCCGAACTGCACTATCAGAATAGTTAAAAACATAATTGCTATTTTCAGCGACCTGTTAGGCACCCCTTCATGGTAAACCGTGCTCGCCGCGCCAATCACAACAGTCCAGTGGAAAAGGATAGTAGGGTTGAAGATGCACATGAAAAAACCCTTTAAAAAGTACCCCAGCCTATGCAGCTTTGTAGGTACGGGGATCGTTTTACCGGTATAGGTTGTTTCTGCTTTTTTAAATATGTAGTAAATGCCTATTATAAATAAAATGGCGCTGCCAATTTCGCCCGCTACTATTTTTTCTTGTTTAGTAATATCGAAGTATTGGGAACCAAATAAGATGGCGCCAACAAACACCATGTCACTGGAAACCACACCCAATGCCAATGCAGCGCCGGCATGAAAGCCTTTTTCGATGCTGGTTTTTATTAGTGCGAAAAAAACCGGGCCTGTTAAAAACGAGAGCACTAATCCAAATCCAATACCCGAAATAACAGCTTCTATCATTAATTTAGGCTATAAACTCTTTAATTAAAAAAAAGGCAGGACGAATATGCGATTTTATATATTAAACAACCAAACTTAAAATTGTGATTAATAATTCAAAAATTATAGGGGAATTGCAAAAAATACTTATGTTTAGTGTTTCAATTACACCTGATTTATAAACCTGAATAAACAATGGAACAAAACAAAACAAAAAGTTACGGCTCTGCATTGTACACAATTATTACCGTATTCTTCTTTTGGGGCTTTCTCGCTGCGTCAAACGGCATTTTTATTCCTTTCTGCAAAGCCCACTTTAATTTAAGTCAATTCGAATCGCAATTAATTGATTTTACTTTTTACGGCGGTTATTTTATCGGTTCGTTGGCACTGTACTTTGCTTCACAGCTTACAAAGGTCGACATCCTAAATAAACTAGGTTATAAAAACGGTATTATTTACGGTCTGGTCATATCGGCAGCCGGAGCGCTTTTGATGGTTCCTGCAATTAATTCGGGCTCGTTCGGCTTTATATTAGGTGCGTTTTTTGTCATCGCATTAGGTTTTTCTTTACAACAAACAGCAGCCAACCCATTTGTAATCGCGCTTGGCACACCCGAGACGGGTTCAAACCGTTTAAACCTGGCTGGTGGCGTAAACAATTTCGGCACTCTTGTCGGTCCCCTTATCGTAAGCACCGTACTGTTTGGGAGCGCTAGCAAACTAATCCCGGCGATTGATGTAAAAATTACTGCCGTAAATAATCTTTATTTTATTTTAGCGGGCCTTTATGTTGCAGTGGCTATTTTCTTTTGGGTATCCAATTTGCCAAAAGTAACCAGCGATGAAAAGATCGAGGCAAGCCATAAAACTAACGTTCCACTAATTATTATTTTTGTCGCATTTTGTTTGGTCCTGGCTGCCGGGCCATTAGCGGATTATACACATGTCGCTAAGGCCTACTTCGTGTACGCAGCTTTGGCCATTATCCTGATAACACTCATTGTATCCCTAAGCATTGCCGGCAAAAACGGGGAGGGCTGGGGCGCCATGCAATATCCGCAGTTAATTTATGGTATGATTGCCATTTTTACCTATGTAGGTACGGAGGTTACTATTCAAAGCAACATGGGCTCTTTACTTAAGACTTCGGAGTTTGGCGGCTTTAGCGCCGCGCAAATCGGACCTTTTATATCCTTATATTGGGGAAGTTTAATGATCGGCCGCTGGACGGGCGCTATCGCGGTTTTTAAATTGTCCAATTCAGCCAAAAATATCCTGACCGTTGTTGTGCCATTTATAGCGTTTGGAGTGGTATTGCTCGCAAATAGTATTAGCGGCGCCGATGTTTCAACATTGTATATTTATGCATTGTGCGTGGTAATATTGATTGTCGGCTTTTTTATAGGCCAGCAAAAGCCCGTTCGTACTCTAACCATTTTCGGATTGTTAGGAGTGTTGGCGATGGTGGTTGGGTTATTAACCACCGGCGCAGTAGGGCGTTTCGCCTTTATCAGCGGAGGTTTATGTTGTTCCATTATGTGGCCTTCAATTTTTGCCCTGGCAATTGCAGGGTTAGGAAAATATACCAGCCAGGGCTCGGCATTTTTAATCATGATGATCCTGGGCGGTTCCATTATTCCGCCTGTTCAGGGCATACTTGCGGATACTACAGCCACGACGTTTCCATCGATAAGCGGCTTACACCTTTCTTATATCGTTCCTGTTTTCGGTTTTGCCTACCTGGCCTTTTTTGCCTGGAAAGCCGGCTCAGTGCTTAAAAAACAGGGCATTGATGTTGATAACATGGAAGCTTCAGGAGGGCATTAATTTAGAGGTCAGAGATTAGTGATTAATCTAAAGTAAAGGCCTTATGTTTCGGTCAAAATAACTAAAAAAAATTTAACCACGGAGGTCGCTGAGAAGGCACAGAGAAACACGGAGAAAAAATTTACAACCTATTAAAGCTTTATGTTCTCCGTGTTTTTCCTTTGTGCGCTCTGTGGTAAAAAACTCTCTAGTTACATTGAAGTTGAAAACAACCACTCTAATCTCCAGTCTCTAATCAACTGATCTCTAATCTCTGTTCACTATTCACTACCAATGAGCACATTAACTTTCGATCAAATTTTTATGAACCTGGCAACCGACCTGGCCAAACGCTCACACTGCGTTAAAGCCCAGGTGGGAGCGGTTTTAACAAAGGATACCCGCATCATTTCAATAGGCTATAACGGACCGCCTGCGCATACCCATAACTGCGACGAGGAGTGGCCGGGCATAGGCTGTCCCCGCGACTCAAAAGGTAGTTGCTCGCTCGCCCTGCATGCTGAGGAGAACGCCATTTTGTACGCTGTAAAAAATGGAGCCAATCTGGAAGGCGCTACCCTGTATACTACCCTCTCGCCCTGCCTACCCTGTTCAAGGCTCATTTTTTCGGCGGGGATAAAAAGGGTTTTTTTCGACAAATCCTATGCGGCTTACAAGGGGCTGTTAAATGATGAAGGGGTTGATTTTCTGAATAAATTCGGCGTATCGGCTACCAGGTTTGCAGGCTAATTTTTTTTCTTTTGATTTCACCGATTATTGTTCGATTTCACCGATTCGATTTGGATTACATTCAGAACCGTTTCATACCCAGCTTAAATAACAGGTTAATCAACTTTAGAAATCGGTGAAATCACAATTATAAAAATCGGTGAAATCACAAAAAAGCAATCGGTGCAATCGCAAACTAAAGAAACGGCTCAACCTTGCTCAAAGCAAATAAAAGCTGCTCGTCGGGCGAAAGGTCGGTATTATCTAAAATAATGGCGTCCTCTGCGCGGACAAGCGGGCTTTCTGTACGCGTAGTATCCTGGTAATCTCGGTGGGCAAGATTCTCGAAAACTTCTTCGAGCGTAATGTCAGGATTTTTCGGCAGCAATTCTTTATAGCGTCTTTCGGCACGCGTTTTCGGATCGGCCGTCATAAAAAATTTGATGGTCGCATCAGGAAAAACCGCTGTGCCAATGTCGCGACCATCCATCACAATGTTTTTTGAACGCCCCATGCGCTGTTGCTGCTTTACCATTTCTTTCCGCACCTCGTGGATTGCGGATACGGCGCTCACAATGTCCGAAACCGGCATTTGTCTTACTTCATTCGAAACCTCTTCGCTATTCAAAGTGATGTGCGTTTCGTAATCCCGTGCGTGAAAGTTGAGATGAATGCTTTTAAGCGCACTCATAACCTGCTCGTGATCTTTCAAATCAATATGGTTTCGCAGGAAATATAGGGCCACCGCGCGGTACATTGCGCCGCTGTCAACATAAACAAAATGAAGTTTTTTGGCTAATGCTTTTGCCAGTGTGCTTTTTCCGCATGAAGAATAGCCGTCAATGGCAACAATGATCTGATCACCCATGGGGGACTAATTTAGGAAATAAGTCGCAGTTTGCAGTAGGCAGTTTGCAGTGGGGACAAATTTGCAAACCGCCCACTGCAAACTGCAAACTTTCTTACTTTTGGCCCATGAATTTTACAAAGGAGCAACTGCAAAAAGAGCTCATATTTAAAACATCGCGCAGCGGCGGCAAAGGCGGGCAAAATGTAAATAAAGTTTCCAGCAAGGTAGAGTTGCTTTTTTCGGTCTCCGGATCGGCGCTTTTCACCGACGAAGAAAAGGAGTTGCTAAATCATAAACTGCAATCGCGATTCAACAAAGACGGCTTGGTACAAGTTGTTTGCGACGAAGAACGCAGCCAATACCTAAATAAAGAAAAAGCAATTGAAAGGCTCACTTTATTGATGAGCAGGGCCCTGCACGTGGAAAAGAAACGCAAACCCACGAAAGTTAGCAAAGCCGCCAAACTGGCCCGGCTTGAAAAAAAACGATTGAACTCGATAAAAAAAGAAGGCAGGAAAAAGACTTTTGAGGAGTAGCGACGCGATTAGTAAATAATGATCTGCCATCAAAAGCTATTTTACTTTTTCGGTTTCTATACGGAATTCTATTAGCACGGGGTTATTGTCCGTACCTTTTAATGTAAATGCTATCCGGTAGGTCCCTTTGTTAGTATTCATTATCAGCACTCCAAAGCGATAGTTAGGATTTGAGTTTACCTTGTGAAGCATTTTGACACTTTCGGGCTTGTTTTGGCTGAAAAAACGGTCGAGGATGAGTGCCGCCTGGGCCTTTGAGTAAACATTCGCTTCCCCGAGGACGGTGATCTCCACGTTGTCGGCAAAGGATTTGGAGAGTTCCCTGATGTTTCCCTGCCTTATTAGCGCGGCAATGTTATCGATAGGGTCTCCAGGTTTTGAACCAGGAAACAGCATAATCGTAACCAATGCCAGGTAAAGTAGTTTCATATCCACATAAAAGACGGCAAAAATTTCTGATCGTTTCAAAATGATCGCAGAGGTTAACCGGGTTGGTCTAGCTATTGAGTTTGGGGTAACAACTCATTTACAGGTAAAATCCGCCTAACAAATAATCGGCCCGATTAAATAAATTAATGTGTCCACATTACAACGTTGCCTTTATATTTGCATTGTGGAAAATAAAAAAAAAATCGCATTAATTATCCTTGATGGCTGGGGATATGGCCGCAACGACCATTCAAACGCCATATTTGCAGCCAATACGCCATTTATCGATCACCTGTTAAAAGAATACCCCCACTCCAAGCTCGAGGCTTCGGGAACAGCTGTTGGGCTGCCGGCCGGGCAAATGGGAAATTCAGAAGTTGGCCATATGAATTTGGGCGCAGGCCGTGTAGTTTACCAGGAACTAGGCCGTATCCACAAAGCTGTTGATGATAACGAACTCCCTGGCAACCCTGTGCTGAAGGAAGCCTTTGAGTACGCCAAAAAAAACAATAAGAGCGTGCACTTTATCGGTCTCGTATCCAATGGCGGCGTTCATTCACATATAAGGCATATTAAGGGCTTATGCGATGCCGCAAATGATTTTAACCTGGATAAGGTATTTGTTCATGCTTTTTTAGATGGCCGCGATACTGATCCTAAATCGGGTGCAAATTTTATCACTGAACTGGAAGAGCATATCTATGGTTCGCCTATCAAACTTGCGTCTGCCATCGGCCGCTACTACGCAATGGACCGTGACAACCGCTGGGAGAGAATTAAGCTTGCTTACGACTTGATGGTGAACGGGATGGGGGATGCATCGACGAATATCATTCAATCTATAAAAGAATCGTACTTAAGGGATGTTACCGATGAGTTTATTAAACCAATAGTTGGGGTTGATGAACGCGGCCGGCCCGTCGCGGTCATAGAAGAGGGCGACGTAGTGATCTGTTTTAATTTCAGGACTGATAGAGGGCGTGAGATAACCGTGGCCTTGACACAAAGAGCGTTTCCCGAATACAATATGCATCCACTTGATCTTAAATATATTACGATGACACCTTACGACGAAACGTTTAAAAATGTAAAAGTGCTTTTTGATAAAGAGGACCTGACAAAAACCCTTGGCGAGATTTTACAGGAGGCAGGCAAAAACCAGATCAGGATCGCGGAAACCGAGAAATACCCCCATGTTACATTTTTCTTTTCCGGGGGGCGGGAGAAAGAATTTTCGAACGAAAAACGATTGCTGGTACCTTCGCCCAAAGTGGCAACCTATGACCTGCAGCCGGAGATGAGCGCCGCAGGCATACGCGACGCCATTTTACCTGAGCTAAAGAGCGGCTGGGCAGATGTGATTATTCTGAATTTTGCCAATACGGATATGGTAGGCCATACGGGGGTATTCAGCGCGGTTGTTAAAGCCGCAGAAACTGCCGACGCCTGCACAAAGGCCGTTGTTGAAACAGGTTTACAATACGGCTATTCGTTTATCATTATTGCTGATCACGGCAACGCCGATTATATGATAAATGACGACGGAACGCCAAACACGGCGCATTCCACAAACCTTGTTCCGTGCATTATTATCGACAAGGATGTTGAGCAGGTGAAGGATGGTAAGTTAGGAGATATTGCGCCAACCATATTGAAGATCATAGGCGTCCCCATTCCTGAAAAAATGACCGGCAATGTTTTGGTTTAAGGCAAGATCAAGGAGCTTTATTATTGGGGTTTTCGGCCTTGCCCCATCCTTTTTTTTGAATGCATGCAAGCCGGAAGTGAAAAGCAACGGCCTATTTGATTTAAAAGGATATTTTATGCAAGATACGGCCCGTTTAAATAGATCAGCTACAACTGTCTTTAAAACAGTTACCCATAACGGCGTTACCGAAAGTAAAAAAGTCCGTATAGGGGATTGGGGGAAGGAATTATCACTTTTTATCGACGCCGACATTAATAAAGCTGCCTGGAAAAATAGTTATAAGGTTATTAGCGAGGACAGCCTTTTGGTTTACAGAGCGAGGGACAAGGATCTAAAAGTTCGGGAGCTTATTATCAAAAGGGACAAACAGAAAGTTAAGTATATCCTGATCTATAATAAAACTGAAAATATTCTTTACACCACCACCCAGAAGTTGAGCTATTTTCCTGACTCGCTTTACATGATCGAGACAGTACAAAGAGTGAGGCTGATAGGAACTAACTTCTATAGGATAAGAGGGGTTATCGTAAAATAAACTACCGCCGTGCGATAGCCTCGTCCAGCTTTTGTTTTGACAGGTCGATCAATGCAGATATATCAGCCCTTGAGGGATTATCAGCCAATACTTTTTCGAGGTCGCTTATTGATGCCTTTAGTGAGTTAATGCCGCGTACTTTGTCGGCATACCGGCTCGCCGTCTGAAGTTTAAATACCCCATATTCGCGATAGGCTATTCCGCGTGTCTGGTAAAACTTGTTGCTCGAGTCGTTGGGGTCGATTGAGATGGCTTTGGTTAGATCGAATATGGCGCCGATTAAATATTTTTCTTTTTCCGCGGTCGAAAATTGGTTGTCTTTACCCATATAACTTTTAGCACGGGCCCTGTAATAATAGGCGCTGGCATCAAGGGGACTAACAGATATCTCTTTTGTGTAGGCGGCTATAGACTTTTTGTAGTTCTCGCTGTGATAATAGGAATAACCCAGCATCCACAACGCGCTTGCATTGGTTGAATCAATAAGGCAGGCTTTTTCAAGGTGCGACACGGCGGTCTTAAAGTCGCCTTCCATCAGAGCCTGTTGTCCCAACTTAACATAGGCATTTTGTGCCAATGCAGTTTCAATTGTGGTGATGACCAGGAAAGAAACGATAACCGGGAACTTCATTGGGGCCTATTGTTTATCAAAACAGTATATGATTAACTGAAATTGTAAGAAATTATTATGCCGTCGGCATAATAATTTCTTGGGAATATCGAATAGCTTATCAAATAAAGAGTGCGATAATATGACTTTTTTTCATCTTTACCAATATTTTTTTATCACATCAGTAAAATGACAGCCGATTTATAATAGACACATATTCAATTCGTTATACAATAAGGCAAATTGTTGATAATTCCCCGGTTATATTGGCACACCTCTTGCGCCATGAAACCTAACTATTAGCAAACAGCTATTTCGCCGGTCGTATTCCTTCAGTATCGCTACAGGCTGACAATATGGCTGTTTTTATTTATTCATAAAGACATTTAATGACCTTTGATCCATTTGATTTTAAGAGCGCCTTGCCCATTATAAATGAAGATTCAGAATTTTTTCCGCTGATGTCGTCAGAAGACGAAGAGGAAATGAATAATGAACTACTGCCCGGGGTTTTGCCCATATTGCCGCTTCGTAACACAGTATTGTTCCCCGGCGTAGTTATCCCCATTACTGTTGGAAGGGACAAATCAATTAAACTTATACGCGACGCCAATAAAGGTAACCGGATGATCGGGGTTGCTTCGCAGCAGGATGTGGGAATTGAAGACCCATCGTTTAGTCAACTCAACCACGTAGGTACTATTGCCCTGATCATAAAGATGCTGCAAATGCCCGACGGCAATACAACGGTGATCCTGCAAGGGAAAAAAAGGTTTCTTTTAAAGGAGGAAGTGCAAAGCGTCCCCTATATAAAGGCCACTATCGAACCTTTTAAGGAATCTAAGCACCGGGACGACAAAGAGTTTAAGGCGATGGTTTCGTCTATCAAGGACATGGCCATGAGCATTATCCAGCTTTCGCCCAACATTCCGAGCGAGGCAGGCATCGCCATTCGCAATATTGAAAGCACATCATTTTTGATCAATTTTATTTCATCAAACATGAACGCCGATATGCTTGCCAAGCAGCGCCTGCTGGAAGAGCCCAGCCTGCGGAGCAGGGCAAACCTGGTATTGGAATACCTTACGCTCGACCTGCAAATGCTCGAGCTGAAAAACCAGATACAAAGCAAGGTGCGGGTGGACCTGGACAAACAGCAGCGTGATTATTTCTTAAACCAGCAATTAAAGACCATACAAGAGGAGCTTGGCGGCAATTCGCCCGACCTGGAGATAGACAGCTTAAGAAAGCGCGGCGCCAAAAAGAAATGGGGGAAGGATGTTAATGAGCATTTTAATAAGGAAGTTGAAAAGCTTGCCCGCACCAACCCGGCGGCGGCCGATTATTCGGTCCAGATAAATTACCTGGAATTATTGCTTGATCTGCCATGGAACGAGTTTACCAAAGATAATTTCGATCTGAAACGGGCTCAGAAAATTTTGGATAAGGACCATTTCGGGCTTGATAAGGTAAAACAGAGGATAATTGAGTATTTGGCCGTGCTTAAACTAAAGCACAATATGAAAGCACCTATCCTTTGCCTGGTGGGGCCGCCGGGCGTTGGTAAAACTTCCCTGGGCAAGTCTATCGCGAGGGCGCTTGGCCGGAAATATGTAAGAATGGCACTGGGAGGGATACGAGATGAGGCCGAAATAAGGGGTCACCGTAAAACTTATATAGGCGCTATGCCCGGCCGTATCATTCAGTCTGTTAAAAAAGCCGGAGCGGCTAACCCGGTTTTTATACTTGACGAAATTGACAAAGTGGGCAATGATTACAGAGGCGATCCGTCATCGGCATTGTTAGAAGTACTTGACCCTGAACAAAACAGCACGTTTTATGATCACTATGTCGAAATGGATTTCGACTTGTCAAATGTGATGTTTATCGCAACTGCAAACTCACTAAGCAACATCCAGCCTGCTTTGCTCGACCGTATGGAGGTCATCGAGGTAAACGGTTATACCATCGAAGAAAAAGTTGAAATAGCAAAGCAGCACTTAGTACCCAAACAACGCGATGCACATGGGGTGAAAGCCAAAGACCTGACATTACGGCCAGAGATTATTGAAAAGCTGGTCGTTGACTATACCCGCGAATCCGGCGTACGCGCTCTCGAAAAAAAGATAGGCTCACTGGTTCGCGGTGTTGCAAAAAGCATAGCCCTTGGCGAACCTTACAACCGGACTACGGGCCCCGACGATGTTGAACGAATACTGGGTGCACCTATCTTTGATAAAGATCTTTACGAAGGTAACGAAGTAGCCGGAGTGGTAACGGGGCTTGCCTGGACGTCAGTTGGTGGGGATATCTTGTTTATTGAGGCAAGTTTGAGTCCCGGAAAGGGTAAGCTTACCCTGACCGGCAGCCTGGGGGATGTAATGAAAGAATCGGTAAGTATAGCATTAGCTTATTTAAAGGCCCATGCTGCGGAGTTTGACATTGATGACAAGGTTTTTGACCAGTGGGATATCCATGTGCATGTTCCGGCTGGCGCCACACCAAAGGACGGACCCTCTGCGGGGGTTACGATGTTGACCGCGCTGACCTCGGCGTTTACCCAGCGCAAAGTTAAAACTCACCTTGCCATGACCGGCGAAATTACGTTGCGTGGCCGTGTGTTGCCCGTTGGGGGGATCAAGGAGAAGATACTGGCGGCAAAGCGTGCCAATATAAAGGAGATCATCCTGTGCGCATCCAATAAAAAAGACATACTGGAAATAAAAGCAGATTATATAACCGACCTTCAATTTCATTATGTGAACGATATGCGCGAAGTTATTGACCTGGCGCTTTTAAATGAAAAGGTAAAAAAACCGCTCGATCTGAGCGCCAAAAAAGAAGAGCTTTCGCACGCAATAAATTAAATAATTTCAAAGAAAATCTGGAAAGCCGGTTCAATCAAATGGACTGGCTTTTGTTTTTTGCAACAGCCCGTTGTCTTACCATGTCCGAAACAAAACATTCTAGTGACCTGCTGGCGCGGATATTTTTATATGTTTGAATTACACAAATCTGCCGCATCCTGAATAATAGCCACCCGAATGGGGCAATTTTACCCCAACCTGAAACCTTTTATCAGCTATAAGCGTATTACGCACTATCATAATGATAAATTAATTATGGTATTAGTTAAACTTATAATCTAAAACAATTTAAGAAATGAATAGGGCCTTTTTATTAAAAGCTGTTGTTTTATTGTCACTTGTCACATCCCATTTTTGTTTAAAGGCTCAAAACCTTGAGGAAGACACAGTAAAAAGAGATTCCACGATTACTTCAGTGGAGCGGCCGCGGACTGTTTTCCTTGAAGTTGGCGGCCCGGGTCTGGCACTTACATTCAATTACGACACGCGTTTCGGCAATAAACGCGACGGTTGGGGTTACAGGGTTGGCGCTGGTTATTATAATACCGGATCAAACTCGATAGCCAGCATTCCCCTGCAAATAACTTACTTATACGGAAAAGGAAGCAGCTTCTTGGAGTTGGGCGCAGGCACAACTTTTATGACATCGCACGGAAGCACAAACGGAACATATTTCCAGTTTGATAACGACACCGGCCTTTTTGCGACCGGAACCATAGGCTATCGCTATCAGCAGGATAACGGCGGCATAAATTTCAGGATCGCATTTGTTCCCACGGTATCTTCTTACGGATTTATCCCTATAGGCGGGGCAAGCATAGGCTATACCTTTTAAATAATTAATCGCATAAAATATAAACGAAAGCTTCCCGATAATCGGGGGCTTTTACTATTTTAGGAGGTTATTTCTAAAACCCGGATGAGATTCAAACTAATTACTTTCCTTATTTGCCTTCTTGGCGCAGTAAAGGTATTCGCGCAAACCCACACCACCGAAATTGGGGCCGAAACCGATAATGATTCTTACCTGTTACAAGGATCGGACAGGTATTATACCGATGGTATTTTTCTTTATTACCGGCATGCGCTTAATGTTAACGAGAATTCCAAATTGCAAAACAAAGTTTTTGGGCTTGAAGCAGGGCAAAAAATATTTAACCCGCGAAGCGGGAGTATTGCAGATGCAAATGGCATAGATCAACCAAGCCTCATCGACAGGCCATTTGCGGCTTACCTATATGTTGGTTCAACGCTGAATTTTCTATACAAAAATGAAAGCAACTTAAAATTGAGTGCCCAAATCGGGTTTATCGGACCCAATGCGGAGGGAAAGCAAGTGCAGGATTTTGTGCACGATAATTTTGGATTCTATCATCCCAGCGGATGGGAGTACCAGATAAACAACGAATTCGAGCTAAACCTTTCCGCCGAATATAATAAACTACTCACCAGAGGCCCGTGGATAGATGTTTCATTTTCGGGTTACGTTAACCTCGGCAACGGATTTACCGGCGCTGGCCTGGGGCCGCTAATAAGATTAGGCTCTTTCAATCAACTATTTAACTCGGTTAGTACCCAAAGTACCGCCATCAGGAAACAAACGGTATCCCCACTGCATAAATACGAGCTTTTTTTCTACATCAAGCCGGCGCTTAACTATGTAGCCTATGATGCTACCATACAGGGAGGCTTGTTTGACAATCATGGCGGCCTCGAAATAACCAAAGATAAGGAACCCTTTATTTTCAGCCAGCAATACGGGGTAGCGTTCACGGCAAACCGTTTTGTTTTTGATATCGCCGCCATTTTTCATTCGCTGGACGATAAAGAAATGGTGCAAACCCACCAATGGGCGACCGTTACCGGCTTATACAGGTTTAAATAGTTTTTATTGGGGTGAGAAACGGGAGAAAACCAAATGTCCCGCCATTTGGCCGGGACCATCAGTCACAAACAAATTTCAAAATTGTTGCTACTTTTGCCGCATTAAATTACTTGGTTTGGACAAAACGCTTGTTGATCAATTTATATTAAATTCCCTGGCCGAAGATGTCGGCGACGGCGACCATACATCCCTGGCAACTATTTCGGCAGGAAGCCGTGGAAAAGCAAAACTGCTGGTAAAAGATGAGGGCATACTTGCCGGGGTTGAACTTGCCTCAGAAATCTTTCAAGTTGTGGATGTGGGGCTAAAATTGAACGTTTATTTTACCGATGGTGCAAAAATTAAACCGGGGGATATTGCCTTCGAGGTTGAAGGTGATGCCCAAAGTATATTGAAAGCCGAGCGCCTCGTACTCAACTGTATGCAGCGGATGAGCGGCATTGCCAGCAAAACCCGGCAAATAGCCGATCTTTTAAAGGGCACCAGCGCCCAGGTTTTAGATACCAGGAAAACTACACCCGGTATGAGGTACCTGGAAAAATGGGCCGTGCGAATAGGCGGCGGGGTTAATCATCGCTTTGGTCTGTACGACATGATTCTCATCAAGGATAACCATGTTGATTATTCGGGCGGTATAAGAGAAGCCATCGAAAAGGCCCTGGAATATGTAAAGGATAAAAATAAAAAACTTGCCATAGAGATCGAGGTCCGAAATCTTGGGGAATTGGAGCAGGTTCTGCAGGTGGGCGGAGTGAACCGGATATTACTGGATAACTTTAATTTTCGCGATTTGAAAGACGCGGTCAATATAATTGGAGGCAGGTATATTACTGAGGCTTCGGGCGGGATAACTATTGATAATGTTCGCGAATATGCGGCTTGCGGAGTCGACTATATTTCAATAGGCGCGTTAACCCACTCCGTTAAAAGCCTAGACCTGAGTTTAAAAGCAGAGATCGGCGGTTAGAGGTTTCGGGTGGTCCGCGAATCCAATATCTAATCTTCGGTACCCAATCTCTAAATTAAAGTACAATTTAGTTTTCTATTTTAGTAATATTGTGCAAAGATGATTACCCCCTATTCAATATCAGCACTCATTTTGGCCTATCTATGTGGCTCCATACCAACTGCCGTATGGATAGGGCTCGCTTTTTACGGGGTTGATGTACGTGAATACGGAAGCGGAAATGCCGGCGCCACCAATACCTTCAGGGTGCTTGGTAAAAAAGCGGGCATCCCCGTCATGCTACTTGACATCCTGAAAGGATGGACTGCCACCAATCTGGCTTACTTTATCGGGGTATCGACTACTGGCGCTCCAAATTCAATTGCCTACACCAATTATGCCCTTGCATTGGGGGTTGCAGCGGTGATGGGCCATTTGTTCCCTATTTTTGCTGGATTCAGGGGAGGTAAAGGAATCGCAACGCTGTTCGGTATGATCCTGGCTATTCACTTGCAGGCGGCGCTGCTGTGTGTATGCGTGTTTATTGTGGTGCTGCTAATTACCCGGTACGTATCACTAAGCTCAATTTGCGCTGGCTTTACCTATCCTATCGGTGTAACTTTTATCTTTCCGAGCAACAGGTCGGTGGTCATTTATGGGATGTGTATATGTATACTCATATTGGTTACCCACCAAAAAAACATCGAACGCCTGCTTAAAGGCAAAGAATCGAGGGTTAATTTGTTCAACAGAAAAACGGCATGACGAGCCTCAGTCAATTGCCGTCTAAATCGCCCAGCACCTCAATTATCGCCTTTACTTTAAGCAGGCACTCCTCATATTCTTTTTCCGCATCGGCGTGGTAGGTAATTGCGCTGCCGGCATGAAAGGAGAGATATTTGTTTTTTTGATTATATAGAAGCGTGCGGATCACGACATTAAAATCAAAATCACCATCGGGGGCAAAATACCCGATGGCGCCCGAATATACACCACGTTTGCTACGCTCGAATTGCTCCATCAATCGCATCGCGCTGATCTTGGGAGCGCCTGTCATGCTGCCCATCGGGAAGGCATTTTTTATTGCCCGGGTAACTGGTATATCATCATCCAATTCACATACAACGGTCGAAATCATTTGGTGCACTTGTTTAAAGGTGTAAATACCAAAAAGTTCCTCGGTTTTCACGGTGCCCTGCTTTGCTGAGCGTGTAAGATCATTGCGCACAAGGTCGACGATCATTACGTTTTCCTGTTGCTCTTTCGTGTGACTTTTCAATTCCCGTTTAATGGCTTCGTCTTCGATCTCATCCTTACCGCGTTTGGCCGTGCCTTTTATAGGTTGCGATATTAATTTAGCACCGCGTTTGGCAAGGAAACGCTCAGGTGAGGCACATAGAACTAAATTATCCTTCCATTTAAAAAAGGCTGAAAAAGGATTTGGAGAAACTTCGTTAAGTTTCAAGAAAATGGCAAGAGGATCGATAACCTCAGCCTCAGCAAAAAATTCCTGGCAAAAATTGGTCACGTAAATATCTCCCCGATTGATATGCTCTTTAATATGACCTACAATATCGATATACTCCTGTTTGGTAAACCTTGATTGAATATTTACAGGGGATGAGGGAGTCTCAGCTTGGATTGCTTGTGATTCAATAACTTGCAATACCTCATTTGGATCATCAGCCTGAATTTCAATTTCGTGTCCGTGAATGACGATAAGATATTCCGGAACAAAAAAATACAGATCGGGGAAACCAAGATGATCAGTATTGGCAGACGTTAAATTCTCCGTTTCATTTTTTAGATCATAACCAAGAAAACCCGTCATCCAGCCCGGGTGTTCTTTCCGGAATTGGTCTAATTCTTCAAACGCAGTTCCGGCGCCGGCTGTAAGTTCAGCCCTGGCATCTATTGCAATTAAAGTGTCAAATTTGGAGTAGGGATCATTAAAGTTATTGGAGTCGAGATAGCAGAAAACATCAAACGAGGAAGCCCATTTTAAAGCCTTCTGTTTAAAAGTTTGCGGATCGGTTATTTGCTTTACCACCTGACAAAAATAGTAAAGACGCCCTGAATACTCCGGAGCGTCTTTACGATGAGATCATCAAAAAAGAAATTAATTTAAGATCAATGTTTGTACCCTGTCGGGTCCAACTGATAGATATTTTACCGGTACGCCTAACTGCTCCTCCAAGAAATGGATATAGGCACTCAATTTAGCCGGTATCTGCGATACTTGGGTAATATTTGTCAAATCTTCTTTCCAGCCGTCAATCTCCTGTAATACAGGCTCTGCAGTTACCGAACAAATGTCATATGGCATATAATCTATCTTTTCACCCAGGTAATTATAATGGGTGCAGGCATATATCTTATCAAAACCGCTAAGCACGTCGGCTTTGGTCATCACCAATTGGGTAACCCCATTCAGCATGATAGCATATTTTAATGCGGGCAGATCGATCCAGCCGGTGCGGCGGGGGCGGCCTGTTGTGGCGCCGAACTCATGCCCGATCCTGCGCAGTTCTTCACCTGTTTCATTGTTAAGCTCGGTAGGGAAAGGACCGCTTCCAACCCGTGTGCAATAGGCCTTAAATATGCCGATCACTTCACCAATTTTATTAGGCGCCAAGCCAAGGCCTGTACAGGCGCCCGCGGTAGTGGTATTCGACGACGTTACAAAGGGGTATGAGCCGAAATCGATATCCAGCATGGTGCCCTGCGCACCTTCAGCCAAAACCCGTTTGCCTTGTTTTAAATAATTATTTACCAGGTGCTCCGAATCAACCAGCTGGAATTTATTCAGCAGATCAATTGCTTCAAAAAAGGCCTTCTCGCGTCCAGAAAAATCCTCGACTCCGCCATACAAAGCGATAAGCATGGAGACATGTTTATCAACCAGCCTTTGGTAACGTTCTTTAAAATCAGGTAGGGTGGTATCCCCCATCCGCAAACCGTTACGGCCCGTTTTGTCCATGTAGGTCGGACCAATGCCTTTCAATGTAGAGCCGATTTTGCCCTCGCCCATCTTCCTTTCAGACGCCGCATCCAGCAACTGATGGGTGGGCAATATTAAATGGGCCTTTTTGGCGATCATCAAATTCTTTTTGGCCAAAAGATCGTGTCCTGCATCTTTAAGTTTATCAATCTCCCGTTTCAGGATGATTGGATCAATTACCACGCCGTTGCCGATGAGGTTCATCGTGTTTTCAAAAAATATGCCCGATGGAATAGTGTTCAAAACAAATTTTTTGCCGTCAAATTCAAGTGTGTGCCCGGCATTGGGGCCACCCTGGAAACGGGCGATTAGGTCATAACCCGCGCTAAGCACGTCAACAATTTTCCCTTTACCTTCATCGCCCCATTGGAGGCCTAATAATACGTCAACAGTCATTAAATTTTATTATTTTTCTATTGTTTGCAATTCTATTTTGGTTTACGTAATTCTTATTATCTCAAATTTTTGCAAAAAAACCAACCGAACCAACACCGCAAAGGTATCATCATAGCTATATTCGGTCGTGCCAAAAATGAAAAAGATTGAATAATATTTAAACTTTTCTTTCGCAGTAACCCGCGCGCAATTTCTCGCAGTTACCATATAGGTTTAACGAATGGTGTTTTATCTCGAATTTTAAAAGCCCGCCCATCATGCTTTGGATCTGCTGGATGCGCGGGTCGCAAAACTCCACCACCTTGCCGCAATCGATGCAAATAATGTGATCGTGTTGTTTATAACCGTATGATTTTTCGAATTGCGCCATGTTTTTGCCAAACTGGTGTTTGGTAACCAGGTCGCATGATACCAGCAGCTCTAATGTATTGTAAACCGTGGCCCGGCTAACGCGGTATTTTTTGTTTTTCATGTGGATATATAATGATTCCACATCAAAATGATCTGTTCTTGAATAGATCTCTTCAAGTATCGCGAAACGTTCAGGCGTCTTCCTGAGATTTTTGTTTTCGAGATAGGCCTCGAAAATTTTTTTAACCATTGCTATGGTTTCCTGTTGAGGCATTGTATTTTAATAAAGAGCAAAGTTATGATTTTAGTTTGAAGTTGATTAAGTTTATTAGGTTGCTTAGGTTGAAAAAAAACTCCTAATCAACCACTCACTTAGTCAACTTAATCAACCAATCACGCAATTCAAGACGCTTTCTCCACCATCGAATCAAAGCGGTTTACCCCGGTTACGCCCTTTACGGTTTTTAATTTTCTGATCAGGTTGTCCAAGTGCTCGGTATCATTTACATACACCATTATCGATCCTTCAAAAATCCCGTTATCGCTGTCGACAGTTATGGAGCGCATGTTTACCTTAAAATCATTTGAAATTACAGTGGTCAGCTTATTAATGAGCCCTACATCATCTATCCCGGTTATTCGTAACCCGGTTAAAAATGCAAGTTCCTGCTGGTTGGTCCACCTTGCCTTCACG
>Ga0207132_1038_pt1 | contig 29542 bp, 19 predicted proteins | sample Alteio_BWMinHeat_14_FD_153554 | JGI IMG/M metagenome (GOLD analysis project Ga0207132, IMG submission 153554) | Enriched cells from forest soil in Barre Woods Harvard Forest LTER site, Petersham, Massachusetts, United States -... | ecosystem: Environmental > Terrestrial > Soil > Temperate forest >...
AATGGTTATGCGCCTCCCGCCCTCTGTGCATGGCGATGGCGACCATGGCTTTGTGCCGGCGCTTATCGGTATAGCCCGCGAAAAGGGCGCTGCAGCTTATGTGGGCGAGGGCTTGAACCGCTGGCCAGCGGTTCATCGCCTGGATGCCGCCCATGCTTACCGGCTGGCGCTCGAAAAAGGTTCCGCAGGGGCTGTGTTTCACGCCATCGGCGATGAGGGTATACCCATGCGCGAAATCGCCGGCACAATTGGCAGTCATCTCGACCTGCCGGTTGTGGCCGTATCGCCCGCGGAGATTGCTGCCCATTTTGGCTGGATGGCCCACTTTATTACGATGGACTGCCCGGCTTCAAGCGCGCTAACGGAAGCGAGCCTGGGATGGCAGGCCACACATGCGGGGCTGATCGAAGATTTGAAATATGGGACTTATTTTAAAGGCTGAACTGTAAATGACCCAGGCATTTGACCCGGGAAGAAACAGAAACGCCGTTTCGGGAAACTGAAACGGCGTTTCTGTTGGATAGTAGAAATGTCCGGACAGCATCCGAGCCACCCATTTACGAAAGCAAAATACTATCCTGATAAGAAAATTTATAAATTAGGCGTATATTACAGCGTCTCATTTACAAATAGATACGTGAATCAAAAACGCCGGTTAGCTGCGATTCTTTTTACTGACATTGTGGGGTACACGGCCATGATGCAGCAGGATGAAAAGCACGCGTCGGCTATTATGAAACGATATGTGGCGGTTTTGAGGCAATCCGTTTCTTCGCATGGGGGTAAAATATTAAATGATTATGGTGACGGCAGCCTTTGTGCATTTACCAGCATTACCGAGGCGATGCAATGTGCAATGGACATGCAACACCAATTCCAATTGGAATTGTGTGTACCGTTGCGAATTGGGTTGCACATTGGAGAAATATTTTTTCAGGACAAAAAAGTAATGGGCGACGGCGTGAATATCGCCTCACGCATACAATCCTTAGGGCAGGCCAATACCATACTGTTCTCGAAAGACATCTTCGATAAAATCCGCAATCAATCTGAATTTAACTGTGTTTCACTTGGTCCGTTTGAATTTAAGAATGTGGATGGCGCTATCGAAGTTTTTGCGCTTGCCAATAGCGGATTGATAGTTCCGCAGAAAAAACAAATGGCCGGGAAGCTAAAGGAACTTAAAAAAACTTCTTTCAAAAAAACAGGAATACTTGTGTTGGCCGCCGTGGTGACGTTGGCCATTGCTGCATTTTTCGTGGTCAACAGATTAAAAGTGAAAGCGGGATTTACCGGCGATGATAGGTCAATTGTGGTATTACCATTTGAAAATTACACCAACGACCCAGCACAAGGGTCCTTTATTAGCGAAATCACCGAAGAAATTACTACCCAGCTTGCTAAAATAGCCGATATAAAAGTGATTGGGAGGACTTCGGCCGCGCTTTTTAAAAAAAGCAACGAACCGCTCAGCCAAATTAAAGATGTACTCGGAGTTTCCGCGTATCTCGAGGGAAGCGTATCTAAAGTAGGGAATACCGTCCGCATTACTGCACAATTAATCGATGCAGTTACCCAGAGTCATATTTGGGCGGAGAGCTATGATCGTAGCCTAAACAATATTCTCTCTATGCAAAGTGAAGTCGCCCAGCAAATTGCGCTGCAATTACATGCCAGACTTACCGAGGATGAAAAAAGAAGGATCAATAAAAATCCTACTGAAAATATCGACGCATATAGATATTACCGTAAGGGTCGTTCCTTTTGGGATAAAAGAACCGTACAAAGCTTTGACAGTGCGGAGGTTAATTATAAACGCGCAATTGATCTTGACCCGGATTATGCCCTGGCTTATTCGGGTCTGGCTGATCTTTATATATATAACTTGAAAGGGCTATCACAATTGGAAGCAATACCTATTGCAAGGGAGTACGCAACAAAAGCATTGTCGTTGGATAGTACGCTCAGCGAGGCCCTCACAACCTTGGGCTTTATTCAATCTGCATTTGATTACGATTGGGTCAAATCAAAAAGCACGTTGAAAAAGGCTATTTCGTTCAACCCGAGTTATCCGACTGCTCACTTATTTTATGGAAACCTATTGCAATATACAGGTGAAAATACGGAACAAGGACTTAGTGAGATAAAAAAAGCCCTGACCCTCGATCCTCTTTCGTCAAATTTGAATTACGTGCTTGGCAGGAATTACTATATCGCAGTAAAATATGATTCCGCATACCGGCAACTTAAGAAAACACTTACACTCGACCCTGATTTTAACCTGGCAAAGGGAAATCTTGCCTATGTTCTATTAGCAACAAAAAAATACCCCGAAGCATTTGAAGTCATTTCTCATCTCGACACCACTGCAACCTCAAAAGGTCTTTATTGCCCCCGAACAGTCCTCAGCTATTCCTATGCGATTTCTGGCGACAAGGTCGCCGCGAGGAAAGAGCTTGAGAAAAGTGTAACGGAATCACCCCACCAATCTCCGTTTTTTATCGCCGAAGTTTATATTGCCCTGGACGACTATCCCGATGCACTAAACAGGCTGGAGCAAGCCTACAATAAACGGGATCTTTGGATGTATTGTTTGAAAGTGGAGCCCACATTTGATCGGATCAGACAAGAGGCGCGATTTAAAGTGTTGATGAAGAAAATGAGATTGGGTTAGTGTTTGCAGTTGAGCGGTTTTGCGTTAACATAGGAGTTAGCTGTCGGACCACGGTTGGGACCCGAAAAAGTCATTTTGCAGCGGCATGTCCCTTAGTTTCGGCAGTAAGTCCCACCACTTGCAGGGTATGTTCTATTAAAAGACTGCCCAACAATACTCCGGCGCCAAGCATTGGCTTTTGGTGTGCCGTACAATATACCAACCCCACTGCGCCGATTGTCTCTACCAAACTTAATATGATGGTTCCGGGGTTTAAGAGCGAGGTCTTCATTTCTCCCACCAGTATCACCTTCGACTCGTAACTGTGTATCAAATGGATAAAAACTGCAAAAATTACTGCGCCGTATACATAGCTTAGGTGTTGGGAAAGTTGCAGCATCATTATCCAGGTTAAAATTTCACTTGTAGTAACGAACAATAAAATGAGTATAAGCGAACTTTTCTTCCCGTTTTTGTCCGTAACCTGTGCGGGAATACGAAAATGAACAACCACCGCGCCGCGCTCAATTACAAATCCGGTTAGCAAAACAACTATCGCCCAAACTATCTGGTCACGGTTGAAAAAAAAGAGCCAGAAATAAACAGCAAGAAATTCTCCGAACGTTGTGACGATAAATGTCACTATCCCGGCAATTCGCGAAGTATTTTTCATCGAACAAAATAAAAATGTCTCTGTACTGCTAAATTACATTTCTTCACTAATAACAAGTAAAATACTGATTATTATTTCTTTTAAGTCTTTTAGCAAAAACTGTGGTTGCCGATTCATGCTTAATAACGCGCCATCGCGTTATTGCGATCCGGTTTATTGATCGGTTGATTTACAATATCGCTTAACATTATTATTTTTACCCGCAGAATTTTGCACCTTCAAGCTACAAAACAAATCACCAATGGTTATCATCAGAAATTACGCTGAATTTGAAGCCTTATCAGGCAAGGAAATAGGCATCTCGGGCTGGCATACAATCACGCAGCAGCAAATCGACAAATTTGCTGATGCCACCATTGATCATCAATGGATACATACCGACCCCGAAAAGGCAAAGAATGAAAGCCCGTTTAAGGCAACCATTGCACATGGATATTTAACGGTGTCGCTGCTTCCTTATTTCTGGCACCAGATAGCAGATGTCCAAAATCTGAAGATGCAAATCAATTATGGCATAGAATTTATAAAGTTCTCGCAGCCGGTATTAGTTGATAGCCATGTAAGGCTTAAAGCAAAGCTTGCCGCAATCGTAAATTTAAGGGGGATCACCAAAGCTACTATAGCCGTAGAAATGGAAATTGAAGGCGAGAAAAAACCGGCATATACCGGTGAGGTTGTTTTTCTTTATCATTTCATCGCGTGAGTTTCGTTTCAATACTCAAAATCACTCCGCAATTGTACTAATAAGTAAAATATTACTTATTGTTTAATGCCTATAAGTGTCTGATTTTAGGCAGATTGTGCGGTTGTTAATATGTTGAATATTTTAAGTTTTTAGATTTATTTTGTTGATTATACTTGCAGCCAAATATTTATTGACGGCTGTTCATGTATAAGGGCTTATTTGTCACTTTAGCTTTTATTGCAATTATTTACACAAGTTGTAAGGATGTGGCTTATAAAATTCCCCATCCGGCGGCGGCCACCAGCTATTTTCCTCAAACTATCGGTTCATCATGGAGATACCGCGACTCGGTTTACGGCGAGGCGACGGATACTGCGAACGTCCATGGGACACGGGTTGATACCCTGAGCCTTACGATAACCGGGGCGACAACTGATTTTAACAGCAAAATTTGTTATAACGCTTCCGTACAATCAAAGGTTTACGGTCCGCAAATGGCATACTATTATTATGGCGCCCATGTTTTTGCGCTGTATCAAACAAGCCCTCCCTGGGGATTCACCATGATGCAACTTTTGGTCGATACTGCATCAGTTGGTTATCAATGGGAGAGCAACCCCTCTGTTTTTGCACTGTTGAATGGATATCCCGTGCGGACCATCAATACCATTGTCGAAAAAGGCATTTCAAGAATGGTCAACGGACAGATCTTCAACAATGTTATACACTCGGCTTCCAATTTTCAGATCAATATTGACAATAACGGGTTCCAAAACATCGCGCATTTTGATTTCTACCTGGCGCCGGCAGTCGGGCTGATAGAAAAAGATGCCGATTATTTTGGCTACTTAAATGAAGTCGAAACCATAATTGGCTACAGCATAAAATAGTGTGCCTAAGTGTGGGGCTAAACGCTGACGCCTTGTTGTTGGTGCCAATTCAAATTGCCGATTTAGATCGATTTGAACTGAACCTAAGTCATTTCTCCCATCCGGCCCAGGCATGATATCACATGCCTGGGCCGCCTGTTAAAACAAGGAATAAGTAGCCGGTTCAGGTTTCAGCTGACCCGTGATCAGCGCCTCTATTTCGGGGATCATAGCCAATTGCACTTCATGCAGGGGCTTTGCAAGCTGCTGCAGTTTCTTTAATTGCTCATCTTTATTCCCCTCGCCGTTTAACGCCTGCAAGCCAATTGCAGCAATACCTGATAGATTATCAGACAAGTCAGCAATCGTTTGTAGATAAGGCGAATTGACCGCTAGGGCGTCGAACCTGGCTTTGTTATTTTGCCATCGCTGCAATTGAAGCTTTATTTGCTCCAGGTCGCTTTGGTTGTGATCTTTTAAATACGCGGCTACCGATTTCCTGAAATACCAGCGCGTTTCCGACTCTGCGTGAGCTGCATCTGCGATGCCGACCATCGGAGAGGATAAATTTGGACGTGCGCTATTCCCTCCCAGCATGGCGCTCATCAGGCGTTTGTACCCTTTCAATTGACTGCACACATTGGTAAGCGTTATAACCGGGTTTAGATCCTCGTCATTCACCCATCGGGCTAGTATTTTAATATAATTTCCGTATTCGTTTATCGCCCGGTCATTCAGCTCAAAGTCGGTCTCCCATAAGCGCCGGTACATGTCATCCACATCCCTTACGTTTTCAGCCGACCACATTCTTTCTGCAATGGCCGCGGTCCGTGGCCATACCCGCAGCTCTTCGTTGTCGCCGTTAACCGACTCGCTCCACATGGCAGCCTCGATGCCCAGTATCCCTTTGTCCGCATCTGCCTGGCTTACATTTGCCGAAACTGGCTCTGTTAAATAATGAACATACGAAGGGAGGTAATGATCAAGATAATAGCCCGCCGAAATGATCATTTGGCTGTTGTGTGCAAATACTTTGGCCGATAAGGTATCATTCATCGAAGGTTTCCATTTTTGGATGATCACATCAGGCGAAACGGATGGGTTAAATGCCTCTTCCCAGCCTATTATCCTTCTGTTATATTTTCCTGCGATTGCGTGTAAACGTCTAACAAAATAAGCTTGCAACTCGTCAGTGTTTTTTATAGCCTTTGCTTTCATAAAAGCCACGATAGCCGGGTTTTGTTTCCAGGCAACACCGTTATTTTCATCAGCCCCGATGTGCAGGTAAGCATCCGGAAATAGTCCGCTCATTTCCCTAAAGAAATTATCAAAAAAAGTATAAGTGCTTTCTTTTGTCGGATCGATGGTGGGTGTCGGCATCTCGTTGATCATTTTCATCACCATGCCCAGGTTTATGTGCTTAATGGTGTCCAGGTTATAGCGTCTCGCCGGCTTATAGTTGGCGGGGTAACTTGCGAGGAGCGGGTAAGCAGCCAAAAAGCTGGTGCAATGGCCCGGCAAATCGAATTCCGGGACAATAATGATTCCCCTGTCATGTGCGTATTTTACAAGCTCCCGTATTTGATCCTGGGTATAATAAAACCCGTTGGAGCCCAATTGCTGCAGCTTTGGATAAACCTTTGATTCTATCCGGAAGCCTTCGTCGTCCGACAAATGCAAGTGAAGCACATTCATCTTTACAATGGCCATGGCATCGATATTCCTTTTCAAAACCTCGAAAGGAATAAAATGCCTTGCCACGTCGATCATTAATCCCCTCCACTTAAACCGCGGCGCATCCGAAATCTCTACCAACGGACAATAATACCCTGCGCTTGACGGCGCAACCAGTTGATAAAGTGTTTCCAAACCCCTTATTGCGCCGATATCAGTTTTGGCCGTGAGCGTTATTTTATTTCCCGTTATATTCAGTTCATAGCTTTCATCCACCCCAATTTGAGCGGAAACCGTTTGATTATATTTAACCAGGCACGGTGCGTCAGTTTTATTATCAGTTGCTGTAATAAATTCCTGCGGAAAAATTATTGCGGTACGCTTGCCAAGCTGGAGGTAAAACCTGTTAACAGCGGAGACCAGCTTTTCACTCCCCGGCCCGTTGATGCCGATAGCAAACTGGTTGGTGAATAAAAAATTTCCGCCGGCGATCTTTACTGATTGAGGTCGGGGCATGAGATTGAGGGTATCAGGCGATTGCGCCAGCGCGCAAAAAAAAGTGTACCAGCAGAGTATCAGTGTAAAAATTGTACGTTTCATATCGTTCATTTTGGTAATTTATTTATCTGGGCTATAATTTTTAATCCTTTTTCGGTGCAAACGCCCCTCAGGTAGATGTCGATGGTGTGTCCTGCTAATTCGTGAGGCTCAAGGTTGAACTTTTTATAAGTATCGTTTCGAGTGACCGACGTATACAAAACCGAGAGCACTTCCAGCATGACTGGAGGCTTTAAGTGAGGCAAAAAATAGCCGTCAGCAATGCCCTGCTCAATGGCCGCCCACATGATTTTCCCTGCACTGTGAGTATATTTACGGATCGTTTTATCCTGGAGGTCGGGATAGTAGTAGTTCAAATCGTGATAGAAAAGATGGTTGGTGCCAAAATCCAGTTCCATCGATCTGGCATACAAACTGCATAAGAAAGCAACAGGATTCGGCTCTTCATTCAGCATTAGCCGTATTTTTTCGTCCGTTCCGCCGTAATGAACTTTCAGGCATTCTTCCAGCAACTCCTCTTTATCAGCGAAATACTTGTACATGGTTTTTGTGGAAACACCAAGCGCCGACGCCAGTTTTTGCATAGTAATGCTTCGGATTCCTTCCGCCAGGAATTGTTTTAAGGAAGTCTCAATGATCTGTTCTTTCATCCGCCTGGAAAATATTTTTCAAATATAATTTTCCAATCCGAAAATGGAAAATATTTTTTAAAAAATATTTTCCACCTCTGTTACCAAAGTGGCGCGCTTATTTTTTCGAAAACTAATTGCGGTTCAATAAATCCCCCGGTGTACGTTTATCGTAAGTATAGCGATAACCGATCATTTTGACCAGATGAATGGCTTCCCATTGAAACTTAGTACTGCCAATTCAACCTAATCAGCTAATAACAAATGACCATCGTACTCATATTCTTTTTATCTCACTGGTTTCTGTCCCTCTTTTTTCAGACATTTTTCCTGCACAGGTATGCGTCCCACAAAATGTTTAAAATGAATTCGTTTTGGGAGAAGACATTTTATTTTGCGACATTTCTTTTCCAGGGTTCATCGTTTTTAAATCCCCGGGCCTACGCTATTATGCACAGGATGCATCACGCTTACAGCGATACCGAGAAAGACCCGCATTCGCCTTATTTTATTAAGGACGTATGGGGGCTGATGATCAAGACCAAGAATATCTACCTTGATTACCTTAAATATAAGTCGGAGCCGGAACCCGAATTCCGCGACCGCTATCCAACCTGGCCCCGGGTTGACCGTGTAGCCGATCTGTGGGTAACCCGACTTGGCTTTGTGGCATTTTATATTGCCGTATACATAACTTTTGCGCCCTATTGGTGGCTATATTTGTTATTACCCTCTCATTTTTTTATGGGGCCGCTGCACGGCGCCATTGTAAACTGGTGCGGGCACAAGTACGGTTACAAAAATTTCGACAATGGCGATCACAGTAAAAATATGCTGCCGGTGGATTTTTTAATGATGGGCGAGCTTTTTCAGAACAATCATCATCAAAAACCGAATGATGTAAACTTTGCCAGGCGGTGGTTTGAATTCGATCCATCATACCCGCTCATCAGGTTGATGCACTGGCTGCGGATCATAAAATTAAGAAAGGCATAAACCTCATGATCACAGCTTTAAAAATTCTGTTCAGTTTGATGTTGGCATGGATGTGCTACACGGTAATCAGCACCAGCATACAGAGTAATTTATTTAAGCAGTGGGATTTTTTAGGTTCGATACCATGGATGCAGGCTACTCTTTGGGATTTTTATGCTAATGTAACGGTGATTTTTTTATGGGTTTGCTATAAGGAAGATAGCATACCGCTAAGGATACTGTGGCTGATTTTACTGGTAACGCTCGGCAGTATTGCCAGCTGCGCCTATGTGCTGATACAGTTATTCAAACTGGAGCCCGGGGAAGGTTTAAAAGAGTTTTTCAATAAGTAATATGGACCTCGTAACAATTCAATTATCCGCGATTGGCATCGGGATCATTTGCCTCGCGGTGTGCTGTCTTATTATGCTCTTTGTTTGGCTTTGGGCGCTCAAAATTAAAAATGCGGGTGTTGTCGATATTTTTTGGTCTTACAACTTTCCTGTAATTGCCATTTTGCTGTTATTGCTCGCTCCCGGATTCGAAGCGCGAAAGTTGCTGATCTGCGGCATGGTGATCGTCGCAGGCGCACGCCTCGGGACACACCTTGCCGTAAGAGTATTGAAGCACAAATACGATGAAGAGCCCCGTTACAGACAACTGCGCAAGGATTGGGCTCCAAATCCCGAAAGAAAGTTTTTTTGGTTCTTCCAGTTCCAGGCGATCTCCAATGTGCTGCTTGCCGTTCCGTTTTTTGTCGCTTCCTTCAATACAAGGCCACATTTGTGTCTGCTTGAATACGTGGGTACAGCGCTTTGGGTGATCAGTGTTTTATGCGAAGCCATTGCCGATGCGCAGCTTGCAGCATTTAAAAAAGATCCTTCAAACAAAGGCAAGGTTTGCGATAAGGGTCTCTGGGGGTATTCCAGGCACCCTAATTATTTTTTTGAATGGATGATGTGGGTGTCTTATTTTGTGTTTGCGCTGGCTTCACCGTATGGTTACCTCGCTATTATCAGCCCGGCGATAATTTTGTATTTACTACTCAAGGTAACCGGCATACCGATGACGGAAGAACAATCCATCCGTTCAAAAGGGGAGGCATTCAAGCAGTATCAGCAAAGGGTAAGCGCTTTTGTGCCATGGTTTAAGAAAAGGTAGGGTGAGGCTTCAAATCATAACTAACATTACATTTAACAAAATGAATTGACAAACAGCCAGCCCCCCTCACAATGTGGTACGACAAACTGATCGAACAAAACAAAGTCCCTGATTTTTTATTGCGGCAGGGTATTCGCAAATTATTGAAACAACGGCTGCGCGATGAAAAAAAAGCTGACGTTGAAGCACAGCAGGCGCATTTAATGGAGCTGATCGAAAAGCTTAAAGCATCGCCGATAGCCGTCAACACTGCCGATGCCAATCAGCAGCATTACGAGGTGCCCACCAAGTTTTATCAGTATTGCCTGGGGAAAAATCTGAAATATTCAAGCTGCTATTTCAAAGATGGTGTTACCGACCTGGATACGGCGGAGGACGATATGCTGGAACTGACCTGCGAACGTGCCGAACTGATGGACGGCCAGAAGGTTTTGGAATTGGGCTGCGGTTGGGGCTCGTTATCGCTTTATATGGCCGCAAAATTCCCCGGCAGCCTGTTTAAGGTGGTATCTAATTCGCGCACGCAAAAATTGTATATCGATCAGGAGGCCAAATTACGGAGTATCAACAACCTTACAGTGATCACGGCCGATATGAACACCTTCACGATCAACGAGCAATTCGACCGTGTTGTTTCGGTTGAAATGTTTGAGCACATGCGCAATTACCGGCTGCTGATGAAAAAGGTAGCCTCGTTGTTAAGGCCTGATGGTAAGGTCTTTATTCACATTTTCACCCATAAAGAATATGCCTACTTTTTTGAGGTGATAGATGACACCGACTGGATGAGCAAATATTTTTTTACCGGCGGCATTATGCCAAGCGACGACCTGTTGTTCTATTTCAATGAAGACCTGTTAGTTGAAAAACACTGGCATATTAACGGAACGCATTATGGCAAAACCGCCGAAGCCTGGCTGAAAAATATGGATACTCACCGTGCAGAGATCCTGCCGCTTTTTGAAGAAACATATGGAAAGGACCAGGCGGTAAAATGGTGGGTTTACTGGCGCATATTTTATATGGCTTGCGCCGAATTGTGGAACTATAATGAGGGAAACGAATGGATGGTTAGTCATTATTTATTCCATAAAACTGATTTGAAAAACATTTAGCGAAAACGAAATTACCAACTGTCGACGTACGCAGTGGCGGCCTTTTTGAACACAGTAACCCGATATCATGCAGAAGACAGCCATAATAGGGACAGGAATAGCGGGCATGGGATGTGCTCATTTTCTGCACGATACCTGTGATCTCACCATTTACGAACAGAACGATTATGTTGGCGGCCATACCAATACAGTGACGGTTGATGAAGACGGGAAGCCCGTTTATATTGATACCGGCTTTATGGTTTTTAACTTTAAAACCTATCCGAATTTACGCCGGCTGTTTGATGAAATAAAGGCGCCGATAAAAAAAACGGACATGTCATTCAGCGTGCAGCATGTTCCAAGCGGACTCGAGTATAGCGGCTCAAGCGTTAATCATCTGTTCGCGCAGCGCAGAAATATTTTCAATGTGAAATATATCAGGATGTTGAACCAAATTGGCCGGTTTAACAACGAAAGCGTCAAAATTCTGGATGACCCGAAGTATGCAGACTACTCCATAGGGCGGTATATAGATGAATTTGATTTCGGCGAAGAGATGCTTTGGAAATACCTGGTGCCAATGAGCTCGGCGGTATGGTCCACCCCGATGGAGCAGATGCTGGATTTTCCGGCCGTAACGCTGATCCGTTTTTTTCTTAACCATGGCTTTTTAGGGCTCGATACCCAACACCAATGGTACACCCTCGAAAACGGGAGCCAGGCCTACCGGGAGTTATTGATCAAACCCTTTAAGGACCGCATTAGCATAAACCGGAAAGCACTAAAGGTTGGGCGCGAGGACGGCAAAGTAACGATTCACGCTTCTGATGGTTCCTGGGAAACATTCGACCGCATAATCATTGCCGCTCATGGGGACCAAGCCCTGGCAATGCTGGATATGCCGACAAGCCTGGAGCAAAGGCTTCTATCCAGGTTTAAATACCAACTCAACAAAGCAATTTTGCATACCGATAAGGCCATCATGCCCAAAACCAAACTGGCCTGGAGCAGCTGGAACTACCGCATACAAATGGAAGACGGTAAGTTAACGCCCAGCACTATTTATTGGATGAACAGCCTACAGCAGGTATCCGATAAAAAAGATTATTTTGTTTCCATCAATCCCCATAATGGGCTCGACGAAAAAAAGATAATCATGGAGCTTGACTACGAGCATCCCTTATTTGACCTCCCCGCGATCAATGCCCAGGACGAGTTACAAAAATTGAATGAGTCCGGCCCTATCTATTTCTGCGGAAGTTATTTTAAATACGGGTTCCACGAGGATGCATTTGCAAGCGCCGTGCAGTTGTGCTCACATTTGCTTGGGAAGGAGATTTATGGATAATAGCTTGTTGCTCTTTGGACAAATCGTTACGCCCACGACTGATTTAAAAAATGTCATTTCGACCGCAGGGAGAAAACTTGCACTCTATGCATCCGAACTATGCAGGCGGTAATGTCAGGAGTAGAAGGTTTTCTCCCTGCGGTCGAAATGACAGATATTTGATAAATAGCTCCGCTATTCCGTCTAAAACCCCCTCTTGTTCACAACCCCCGCTTTTCGAACTTTGCTACCTTTTGGCTTTTCCGGCTTCTCGGGTAAATCAACTTCGTATTGTCTTGCCATTTTTGCAATGCGGTCTTCCAGCGGTTCTGTCGTCAGCCGTTCGCGCCCGAGGCTGTCAACCATTATCGGGAATGCGAAAGGGGTAGGGCGATCTATCACTTTTAAAATGATATTTTGTTTTTCGATGCGCTGCAACGCCGCTCTCAGTCTGAATTCTTCGAGTTGGAAGGCCAAAGCCTCATTATAAGCCTGGCGAACCAGTAGATTATCCGGTTCATATTCATTAAACACTTCGAAAAGCAGTGATGTGGAAGCCTGTAAATGCTTATTTTTTACCTGCTGACCAGGATAGCCGGTGAATACCAGACCGCCGATGTGGGCAATATCCCTGAACCGCCTCCGGGCCATCTCATTGGCATTAAGGCTATGCTGAATATCGTCCAACAGATTATCTATCGAGAAAAAGCTTGCGTCTTCCAAAGCTTGCTCAATCGGTATATCTTCATCGGTCAACAGTTCAAATCCATAATCGTTCATCGCGATGGAAAACGTTGCCGGCTTTATTTTGCTGATACGGTAGGCTAGCAGCGATGCCATCCCCTCGTGAACCAGCCGGCCTTCAAAGGGGTAAAATATCAAATGGTGCCCTTCCCTAGATTTGAACGACTCGATTAAAAATTCGTGGCTTTGCGGTAAATGCGAAAGCTGCGACTGCAGATCAAATAAAGGCGCCAGCGCAACCACCTCTTCATCATGGGCGGTACCCAGGGCAACTTCATCCAGCTTATCCCTGAAAACTGCCGCCAATTGTGACGACAAGGGCATGCGGCCGCCGTTCCAGCTCGGAATCATTCCCTTCCGGGCATTTGATTTTCTTACATAAGCGGTCATTTCCTTTAAGCGGACAAATTCCAGGCTGCGCCCAGCAAACCAAAAAGTGTTTCCCGGTTTTAGTTTCGAAATAAAAGATTCTTCAATAGTTCCCAAACTGCCGCCGCTTAGCCATTTTACCCGTATACTTATTTCGCTGGTAATGGTACCAATACTTAGCCGGTGACGCATGGCTACGCGCCTGTTATTCACCTTAAACAGGCCGTTTTCTACCTCTACCTTCAAAAATTCATCATACTGGGCAAGGGTCTTGCCGCCCGTTGTAATAAAATCAAGCAATTGGTTAAACTCACCCCGCTTCAGGTCGGCGAAAGCAAATGTTGTTTTTACTTCCTCAAATAATTCATCCGACCGGAAACCATCCGATACGGCCAGTGTAACCATGTATTGTATTAAAACGTCCATGGTGAGCAGCATCGGGTCGCGGCTCTCAAATATCTTTCGTTTAATGGCGTCTTTCAGTGCCGCGCCCTCCAACAGTTCCAGCGAATGAGTGGGCACAAAATAAGCTTTTGATATGGCCCCCGGCGAGTGCCCGCTTCGCCCGGCACGCTGCATAAAACGCGCCACACCTTTGGGACTGCCTACTTGTATCACCGTATCCACCGGTCTGAAATCAACACCCAGGTCAAGGCTCGAAGTACAAACTACCACTTTCAGCGCCTCGGCATGCAAGGCCTGTTCCACCCAGCTGCGCAGATCGTTATCCAGCGAGCCGTGGTGCATGGCCATAATGCCCGCATATTCAGGATAATTATCCAAAATTGCATGATACCATATCTCCGCCATCGAGCGGGTATTGGTAAATATCAGCGTAGTTACACTTTGAGCCACGATCTCCATAACCTGCGGCAACAGTTTTAAGCCAATATGCCCAGACCATGAATAACTCTCGATATTTTCAGGAATGATGGATTGGATCATTAATTTTTTATCCAGGTTTGCCCTGATCATTTTGATCTTTTCGGGTGGAAAATCACTGCCAAGCAGCGCATCCGCGGCCTCTTCGAGATTACCGATGGTAGCGCTTATGCCCCATAGCTTTAGTTGGCAGTGGGCAGTGGGCAGTGGGCAGTCCACAGTTTGCAGTTGGCGGTTGGCGGTTGGAAAATCGGCCTTTTCCCTGCCAACAGCCAACTGCCAACTGCCAACTCTCTTTAATCGGGACAGCCCGAGCTCCACCTGTACGCCGCGCTTGGTTCCGAGCAACTCGTGCCATTCGTCGATTACCACTACCTGCAAGTGCTGAAATAATTTGGGATACTCTTTTTGGGCCATCATGAGGTGCAGGCTCTCGGGCGTGGTGAGCAGCACCTCCGGAAGCCGTTTTCTTAGCGCCTGTTTTTCGGCTGCCGGGGTATCACCTGTGCGGGTGGCTATTTTCCAGGGAAGGGCTATTTCGTCGCATACCTCCTGCATTGCTTTTTTGATGTCGTTGGTTAGCGCCCGCAACGGGGTTATCCAAAGCATCAAAAGGCCATTGTCGGTTTGGCTTCTATAGGTATCCGGATATTTGTTTATAAAATCCGCCAGGAAAGGCAAAAACACCGCAAAGGTTTTACCACTGCCCGTCGGCGCGTTGAGCAAGCCAGAATTGCCGCCGAGATACGCTTCCATCATTTCCTGCTGAAAGAAGAATTGCTGCCAGTTTTTTTGACGGTACCATTGCTGTATGATTTGTTCTCCCTTTGTCTGCATGCGGATCGTTTGCGATGGAATATCAACGCAACACCGTCTTGCTAAATTATGATATAATGCGGGCTTATGGAATTTTTCCTCGTTTCCGCACTAGCAGGGCAGAAGCAATCAAAAAAAACAGCAGATATGCAATGGCTATGAGCCGGAACATCAGGCCAGCGGGAGCGGATGGTCCGGACGGGACCGACAGCCGATAGTTCCAAGAAAAAAATCTCGAGTTTTTGACCTACGATTCAGGACTATCAATTTAAGATTATTTCTCCAAAAAATTCTGAAGTTGTTTGGCTAGTATTTGAACATGCGGTTCATTCATTACATCCCTGCGCGTCTTATGCTTGCCCGGAATGTCAAATGTTTTTATTTTTCCTTTTATATAGGTTTTCCAGCCTAAATATGGATCCCAGTATATTTCAGGCGATCGAAAAATGATCATTGAGCCCGGATAAGGTCTTGGGTTGTATTTTGTCTGCACTAAATAATTAGATTGAGTGACATGTAACCTTGCAATTCGCCCGGGTGGTTTTATTTTAAAAAAAAGACAAAAGTTAAATACAGATGAGTTAAACGCGTTAATCAATATAAAAAAAAGCGACCTTACTCCGCGAATAGATTTCAGCACGAGACTGTCAACTTTATTTTTCAGTGTTCGTTTCTTTAGATGACCAAGTGCTTTCGTAAATCGGGCCCGCGGTATTCCATCCAGCGCGTTATTGTGCAAATTAGGGTGATTGAAGATTGGAGAAATCCCATTAAAATTGGCAAGCAACGCTATTTCCTGGCCCTCCAGGGTTAATTGCTTCGCAATTTCAAAAGCGATCTGGGCGCCGAGGCAATAACCGGCCAGGTAATAGGGCCCGTTGGGTTGAACTTTACGAATTTCGCTCAAATAGCAGGCTGCCATTTGTTCCATTTGTAAAATCGGACGTTCAAGTCCATCCATTCCTCTTGCCTGCAGACCATAAAACGGCTGGTCCAAACCTAAATGGAGGGAAAGGTTTGCATAAAAAAGTACATGTCCTTGTCCGGCATGCATTGCAAATATCGGTGTTTTTGACCCTTTTGGCTGTATTGGAACGAGATGGGGAGATGATTTTACCGATTTTGTCGATGATCGCAGCGCCGCTGCTAATTGCTGAATGGTAGGCGCATTAAATATAAAAGCAAGCGGGAAACTTTTCCCGAATTTCTTTTTAATTTTTGAGATAAGGCCAACCGCGTCGATCGAATTTCCACCGAGTTCAAAAAAGTTATCAAAAATGCTTATCCTTTCAATTTTTAACAGGTCTTGCCAAATTATTGCCAATTGTGTTTCCGTTTCATTTTGGGGAGCCGTATACTCCCTATCCTTCTCGGCTAAGGTTGCAAGATCTTTCTTGTTTATTTTGCCGTTTACGGTAAGGGGTATTTTTTTTAACTCCACAAACGTTACAGGTATCATGTACTCCGGCAGCTTTTTTTTCAGGAAAGCCGTTATGGCCTCATCGGTAAATTCACCTGCGGGCACAATGCAGGCAACCAAACGTTTATTCCCTTTTTTATCATCGATGGCGAGCACAACACCCTGGCGCACCAGTTCGCTTTGCAGCAGGGCATCCTCAATTTCGCCTAGTTCAATCCGGTGACCCCTTATCTTCACTTGCTCATCAGTGCGACCTAAATACTCGATGTTGCCGTCAGGAAGCCACCTTACCTTATCCCCGGTCCTGTACATTCTATCCATCGAACCCGAACTAAAAGGATTCACAATGAACTTTTCGGATGTTGCAATTTCGTTGTTAAGATATCCGCGAGCTAAGCCGTCGCCTGCAACAAACAGTTCACCTGCAACGCCAATGGGAACCAATTGTAGCTGTTCATCAAGAATATAAAGCTGGGTATTTGAAAAAGGCTTTCCGATGGGAACAGCCGTGTAAGTTTTATTTAAATCTACCGTATAAATACATTTTCCGATTGTTACTTCGGTCGGGCCATAGTGATTAATAATGGTTCCCGCGTAGTTTGCTTTTTTTAGATAGCTAAGTATGCTGAGTGCAAAGACCTCGCCGCCAAAAACCATCACTTTTCTGGCCAGGATGAATTTCTCAAATTTTGCATGGGATAACCATAACGAAGGCACTATCTTGATGCAATCGATCGCATGGCTGTCAATATAATCAGCAGTTCTTTCATTATTTATTACCAAATCTTCCGATAAAACATGCAGGCAGGACCCGAGCAAAAAACAGGAATGTATAATGGAGTGCCCGGCGTCAAAAACCAGGGGCGAAAAGAGAGCAAATGATTTACATGGCTTTAAGCCCGATGACTCGATCATCCCATAACAGTGGTCTACCAGCGCCCGGTGTTCTATCATTACCCCTTTTGGCTTCCCGGTGGAGCCCGAAGTATAAATTATATAAGCAAGATTATTGGACGACAGATTATTATCTAAATTGTTTATTGGCTGATTTTTCAGGAATGGGACATCGCCGTCTATTTCTACAAATTCAATATTTTCGAAAGGTGTTAATTGCTTTTTGCTCTCTTTACTGCAAACGATTAAGAAGGCTTTTACATCGTCGAACAGGTAGTTTAATCGTTCCAGTGGATAGTTTGGATCAGCAGGCACATAAGTACCCCCCGCTTTAAGTATTCCAAGGATTCCTATTATCATTTCAAGGGAGCGGCCGATGCAAATTGGAACGGGTGTTTCCCGTTTAACGCCCCTGCTGCGCAGGTAATGAGCCAGTTGATTAGAGCGCTCATTTAGCTCAGCGTACGTTAAGTTCTTTTTTTCAAAAACTAATGCAGAGGCCGAGGGTGTTTTTGCTGCCTGGACCTCAAAGAGCTCATGAATACATAAATTGGACGGATAATTTATTTTTGAGATGTTCCACTCGGAAGTTAGCTGATGCTTTTCTTTATCGGTGAGTATTTCCAGCTCCGCTATCGTTTGCCTCGCGTTTACAGCAACGGTGTCTAACAGCGTTTCAAAGTGTTTGGCTGTACGTTCAATGGCGGAAGCCACGAACAAGTCCGAATTAAAGACCCAAACACCATTTAGTCCATCAGCTGAATCGTGGACATATAAAACCAGGTCGATATCGCCGGGTGAGGATGTCGTATTGTTTTCGTCGGCCCCGGCGCGCCGGGGCGAAAATATCGCATAATATAACCCGGTATCGATAATCCTTAGGGAGGGTCTGTTAAGATCTTCTAAAATTTCATCCGGGGGGCCGCTATGCTTGTCCGATGCTGATATCGCTTTATCTGTGCTTACCGCCAGCTGGGCGAAACCGAGATTTCCCCATAGCTCTGCTGCGAAATATTTCGTATTGTAAACAGGTCCCCTCTTTTCCGCAGCCCCGTTTAAATTATTTTCGATGGTGACGAAGCCCATTGCAGCATCCGATTGCCCGGTATATCTGAATACAAGCGTTTGATAAGCTGCAAGCAAAATGGCGGAGACGGGGATATTCAGTTCGCTGCTTAATTTTTTCAATGCCTCGGCGTTTGTGGCAGAAAGCGAAAAGGAAACATCATTTGCCCGGCCTTGGGCCATCGGCGATCCCCGGAAATCAGCCGGTAATTCTAAGAAAGGGTTATTAATTGTTAACAGACGTTTCGGAAACGAAACAGAACTCTCGTGCTTGTCGTTTTCAAAAGCCGGGTGTCGCGATTGATTCATAATAAGGTATCAAGCATTAAAAATCATTTAACTCACCCTTCTAATACGACCAATCCCGTAAGATATCTGCCGGGGATTTATTGGATCGGTCCCTTACCTGGAATGCCGACGAGATTATCAATGATTTTAAATAACTAATTTGTATGTAACAAACCTAATACACGATTCTGAAAACAATCTGATTTTTTTGGACAGCCAACAAATTTAGCTGGGTTAAAAAATGGACTTAAATTGAATGCTAAAACGCCTTTAAACGGGTTGCAAATCCATTCAAAAACTACCTGGATGGCAAACGAAGACCGAGGTTAACCGGTGTAAATGGCGGTGAGTTGCAAAACAATAAGGCCCCGCCATCGGCAGAGCCTTATTATCCGTTTTGTAGGATTTTTACTTCTTCTCGGGCAGCAAAATAAATTTAATCAGGTTATTACCGCCCAGGTATTTGTTGGCAGCATCCTTTGTGCTTTGCGGGGTTACGCTGCTCAAATCGCCCACATGTTTTAATATACTGTCAGGGTCTTCTCCGTTTTGTAACGCCGACGCCAAATATCCGGCCCAAAAAATATTTTGTTTCAGCTGTACCTGGGTCGACCTCGCTTCTGTAACACCGAATTTTTCAATATCGAGCGGCAAAGCGCCATTTTGCTTGATCTTGTCGATTTCTTCCATAGTTGCACTTATCAGTTTGTCGACATTTGCAGGAGCGCATTCAAAATACACAGTAAAACTGTACCTGCCTTCGGGCAGCTTTTTGTAATCAGCTTTAACCCCCGGCGAATAAACCTGCCCTTCTTTTTCACGAAGCCGTTCGTCAAGTTTTATTTGCAGGGTTGACTCCAATGCATCGACCTGGACATTATTGGCCTCATTATATTCGTAATCGCCGCTGAAAACCAGTTGCACGGTGCTTTTATCGCCTATTCCTTTGTATACCGTTTTGGTGATCTGCCCGGCCGGCGGATGAATACCCAGGTTTTTAAACGTTTCCTTTTTATTGGTGGAGGGTAAGCTGCCTAAATAGGCTGCCAGGAATGGTTTTATAACCTCTACATCGAAATTGCCCACCAGGGAAAATACAAAACCGCCCGCATCGGCAAACCGCTGCTGGTAAAAAGCATAAGCCTTATCCAAACTGGCATCCTTTAACTGGTCGGCAGTTACAACCATCCCCCTGAAATTGTGGTTGCATAAAGTTGTCGATATCGTATCTTCAAAAATACTTGCCGGGTCAAGGCTCCGGGTCGCCAATATCGATTTTGTCTGGTTAACGTTCGACTGCCAGATATCCGGGTCTTTGCGGGGCCTTGTAAAATACAGGTAGATCAGTTGCATGGCCGTTTCAAAGTCACGGGGTGTAGTGCTCGCCGTTATGCCCTGGGCGATATCGCTCACATAAGGGGATACCTTTACATTTTTTCCGCTTAGTTTTTTATCGAGCTCAGCTTGCGAGAAGTCGCTTATCCCGCTTCCGCTAATAACCCCGGCAGCCATGTCGGCCGAGGTAAAATCCTGGTCGCTCGCCACCGATGAGCCACCAAAGCTATACCCGTTAATAAGTATTTGATCGTTTTTAAACTTTGTCGGTTTTAAAATTACCTTTAACCCGTTGCTCAATGTTAAAGTAGTTGTACCGATCAGGCTATCGACTTCGCTGCTTACAACCTTTCCGGCTGGCGCGAGCCTGTCGAGCAACGGCTTGTCGGTTGTATAGTCGATATAAGGCTTCAAATTCTGACCAGCGGCGCTAATCCAGCTCAAAAGGGTTTTTTCGTCAGGTAATTTATCTTTGTCTTTATCGGGAGCTTCTACAATTACTACCCTGTTTTGATTGCTCACAAATTTCCCGGCCATAGCGTTCAGTTCGGCAAGTGTGATTTTGCCGATGTTGTTCACATAGAAACTGTACGCAAAAGATACACCCGGAAAAGCTGCTCCGGTTAGGAAATTTTGCTGGTATTGCTGTACAAAGTAAGTAGACTGGGTTTTATCGCGTTCCTTATAGGCGTTGTCAACCGCTAGCAAAGCGCTTTGTTTTGCTCTTTCCAGCTCGGTTACGGTAAATCCAAACTGGCGTACGCGTTCTGTTTCTGCAACGGCCGCCTTCACAGCAATTTGCAGTTCCGCAGGGCTTTTAGCAACAGCAAGGGTGGAAAATGCATCCTGTCTGCCGGTAAAAGCGCCGTAGGCAGATTGGGCGAAAAGAAAAGGCGGGTTGGCCTTTTGCAACAATTCATTCAATCGTTCGTTCAACATCTGGTTGAATAATTCAACCCGGATACTTTGCATATAGTCGGCAACCGTTTTTACGGTCGTTTGGGGATGCCTTACAATAATTTCGGCCAGGGTGTAAGGAAACTCCTTGTCAGTGGCAATTTTTACCGCCGTTCCAGGTGTTGGCGGCACGGTATAATAAGTGCGCGGTTTTTCGTTTGTCGGATTCTGGAGCGAAGAAAAATTATACTTTATGGCAGCTAAAACCGCCGCGGGATCAAAATCGCCCACAGCAATTACGGCCTCGAGATCGGGGCGATACCAATCCTGATAAAAGCTGCTGATGGTTGCAGGTTTAAAATTTTTGATGATGTCTTCCTTTCCGATGGGTATCCGGAGTGCATACCTCGAGTTGTTGAGCAGGATAGGGAGCGTTTGGTTTCTTAAACGCTCCTCGGCATTTTTGCCCCCGGCACGTTCTTCCTCCAGCACAACGCCGCGTTCGCTGTCTATTTCTTTTGGATCCATCGTTTGATAGGCGGCCCAATTAGCCAGTATATTAAAGCCGTGGGCGAATATTTTGTCGCTGTCGGTCGGTAAAGGCAACTCGTAAACAGTTTCGTCAAATGAGGTATAGGCATTCAGGTCCGCGCCAAATTTTACGCCAGATTTTTGCAGATAATTCACAAGGTCATTCTTGGGATAGTCCCGCGTTCCATTAAATGCCATATGTTCGGTAAAATGGGCCAGCCCCTGCTGATCGTCATTTTCCAAAACCGAACCCACCTTGGTTACAAGATATAAAACAGCCCTGTTTTTTGGTTCGGCGTTCTTGCGGATATAAAAGGTTAAGCCATTGGGCAGTCTGCCCGCAAGAACATCCGGATCATAAGGCAGAAAAGCACTTTTTTGGCCAGTGGCAGCCTGGGTTGTTTTAGCCTTTTGCGAAGCCGCTGGCTTTTTTTTTACCTGTTGGGCGAAGATTCCGCCAGTGAGTAGGAAGAATGTTAAAGCGAGAAGAGAAAATTTATGGGTAAAATTCATTTTATCAGGGTCATATAAAAGTTTGCTAAGATGCAAAACGAAAATCGATTAAAAAACTGATTTCACCGATTGTTTTTTTATGATTTCACCGATTTAAGGAGCTAGGGCCGCACAAAATCGGTGTAATCATTCCCAAATCGGTGTAATCAAAAGATAAATCGTACAAACGCCTCCATGGCCTCATATTCAGCCATGCCCAGTTTATCATAGTTGCGGGCAGTTTCGCGGGTGCGATCCTCGGCCCTTACCCAGAATTCGCGGGCATCATCGCCCGGGAAAACCGGCCGGTCCTTTTGTGACTGGTGTTTAAAGATGGCATTGCGTTTTCTTATGACCTCCTGCGGAGAAAGCGGCACAGCCATCTCGATCTCCCAGGTATTGAATTCCTGCCATGCTCCGCGGTACATCCACAGCCAGCAGTCCTTTACCCAGTCTTCGGTTTCCTTTAATTTGTTCAATGCGCCCAGGATGATATTGAAACAAACCAAATGCGTTCCGTTCGGGTCGGCAAAGTCGCCGGCGGCAAATATTTGGTGCGGCTTTACTTTGTTCAATAGTTCCATGGTCAGCCGGATATCCTCTTCGCCTGCGGTGTTCTTTTTTATCTTCCCCGTTTCATAAAAAGGCAGGGCCATAAAATGGATATGATCATCGGTTAATCCGGCATACCTGGCCCCCGATATCGCTTCGGTTTTCCTGATAAAACCTTTTACATCCCTGATCTCCTTGGTATCCACCTGGTTGGGCTGCTTGGTGGGCATAAATACCCGCATATCGTCATAGATCTTTTTCAGCCGGGTATTGTCCTCGCCGATGCTTTCATTAAAGTCGATGGCAAATTCCACGAAACGCAGCACATCGTCATCCCAAACAGCCGTGTTGCCAGAGGTTTGATATGCAACATGCACATCGTGCCCCTGGTCAACTAATCGGATAAAAGTACCGCCCATGGAGATCACATCATCGTCCGGGTGAGGCGAAAAGATGATGGAGCGCTTTTGGGCCGGCTGTGCCCTTTCGGGCCTTTGCGAATCGTCGGCATCGGGTTTACCACCCGGCCAGCCGGTGATCGTATGCTGGAGCTGATTAAAGATGTCGATATTGATATTGTAAACAGGACCCTGTTCAACGGCAAGCTGGGCCATGCCATGATTATTATAGTCCTCCTCGGTCAGTTTCAGGATCGGTTTGTTCACCGTTTCGGCCAGCCAAAGCACCGCTTTCTTTTTCAGGCCGTTTTCCCACGAACAATCTTTTACCAGCCATGGGGTATCAAAACGGGTCAGGGAGCTGGCGGCAGCCTCATCCAGTACAAACTCCACATGATCGGAAAGCTGCAGAAAAGTAGCAGGCACGTCACCCGATATTTCTCCTTCAACCGCTTTTTTGATGATGGGCGCTTTCTTCAGGCTCCAGGCCATCAGGATGATTTCACGGGCCTTAAAAATGGTACCGATACCCATGGTGATGGCTTTGGTAGGTACATTCTGCTTGCCGCCGAAATCACGCGATGCATCGTTACGGGTCAGGTCATCCAAAGTAACCAAACGGGTACCCGAATTAGGTGCAGAGCCCGGCTCATTAAAACCGATGTGACCGGTACGGCCTATACCCAGTATCTGCAGATCAAGACCGCCCAAACGGGTGATCTTTTGTTCATAATCCAAACAGAAAGCCGCTACTTCGTCTTTATCCAAAGTACCGTCAGGGATATGCACGTTCGCAGGATCGATATCCACATGGCCGAACAGGTTCTCGTTCATGAAAGTCACATAGCTCTGGGCAGCCGAAGGCTTCATGGGATAATATTCGTCCAGGTTAAAAGTAATGACGTTTTTAAAGCTCAGGCCTTCCTCACGGTGCAAACGAACCAGCTCGGCGTAAACGCCGACAGGGGTTACCCCGGTAGCCAGCCCCAAAACAGTATGTTCGCTTTTTTGATCCTTGCTGCGGATCAGCGCAGCTATTCTTCCTGCAACTGCTACTGAAGCCTGCTGCTGGCTTCCATATACCGTTACCGGTAGTTTCTCGTATCGTGTTTCTTCAAGTAAATTTAATCGCGCCATGTTTATTTGTTTGTGGTAAACTCCAGCATGAACCGAATTCTTTTCGGGCTCAAGGGCCCGGGCTTATGATTTTGGAGTTGGAAATAATTGGTTAAAACAAATATATCAGATATGTTGAAGATAGGGGGGAATAGTTAAAAAAATAGTGATATGTGCAAAACCAGCCGCTATTTTTTTAACTTTTGCCGGGTAAATAACGAATCCCTAAATTGTGCCCATGTTGCCCTTCAATCAAAACCTGCAGAAGTTGTTCAATGCTGCCCAAAAGCCGGAGAAAATCGGCATTGGCTTAATGTCGGGTACTTCGCTCGACGGCCTTGATATTGTTTTATGCCGGTTTAGCGGGAACGGTCTGCAAACACAATTCACATTGCTTGAGTTTATAACTGTTCCCTACAGTGAAGATTTTAAGAAAGAAATACAATCGGTGTTTGCCAGGCAGGAGGCCAGCCTCGAAAAGGTGTGTTTGCTAAACGCTTACATCGGTAATTTTCACGGAGAGCTGGTTTTACAGGCGCTGGCGGATTGGAAAATCAATCCGGAAACAATCGATTTTATCGCCAGCCACGGCCAAACCATTTATCATGCGCCCAAAAGATTGCATCAACAAAACGGCTATCCAAACGCTACACTACAAATTGGCGACGGCGATCACCTGGCCATAAAAACAGGGATACTAACCATCAGTGATTTCAGACAAAAACACATTGCAGCTGGCGGCGAAGGCGCCCCGTTGGCTTTGTACGGCGATGTACTGCTCGGAAGCAAAGCTGGTGAAAACAGGATATTGCTGAATATTGGGGGTATTGCCAATCTCACCTTTTTACCTGCGAACGGCAACTATGCCGACATTTTGTGTACCGACATCGGCCCTGGCAATACGCTGATAGACGCGGCTTGCCGTAAATATTTTAATAAGCCTTATGATGAGGACTCAACGATCGCTTTATCCGGTACTGTAAATGAACAACTATTAAATGCATTGCCCGATCATCCTTTTTTTAGTGAACATGCCCCCAAAACAACCGGACCTGAACTGTTTAACCTGGACTACGTCGGCAGGGCTCAGCTAAAATCAAACTCATTGGCGATAAACGGCCAGGATTTGGTTTGCACGCTAAGTGCTTTCACGGCTAAAAGTATCGCTGATTTTATTAAAGCAAATTTCAAAACCGACGACCTGAAAATTTTCACCAGCGGCGGCGGGGCAAAAAATGTTTATGCAATTGATTACCTGAAAAAAGAGTTGCCAGATGCTTCCATCAAAAATACGTCGGCGTTAGGGATTAATCCCGATGCAAAAGAGGCTATTTTATTTGCGTTGCTGGGGAATGAAGCCTTATGTGGCGAGCCAGTAAAAATAGGCAGGAATCCGGCGGTTTTGATGGGGAAATTTAGTTTTGCAGGGTGATGCGTCATTTAAATTTCCGTTGGATTCAATTCCGACGACTGGGCAACAAATTAAATAGAAGCTAAATGAGTTTATTATTTCTGGGCAAAACGGAATGTAAAATTTGTAAAAAAGTAATAAATGAGGTAGATGTTTATTATGGGTTCACACATTTATTTATAAATATTCTGGATCCCTTAAATTTCTTTAGTAACCGCACGTTTCATTTAGACTGTCTAATAAGTTCGAGGTACGGAAAAACAGCTATCTACTATGCTGACTTAGGCAATTTAAAAGTTAAACCGGCAAATAGAAAATGTATAGTATCGGGAGAACTCATTACTAAGCAAAAAGAGCATATTTTAATTGGCTATTTAACCTCCGACGAGAGTTCATATCTTCATCAATTCAATTTCACCCATATAAGTATATTGAATTTGCCGCAGTGGAAAGAAAGAGACCAGGTCGCAAAAGAGTTAATTAAGCTTAGAGAATCAGGTATGTGGTTAGAAGGCAATAGTAATTACTTAAACAAATTAATCGAGGTATTAACATTCAAATCGGACTTAAGCAGTTGGCAGTAAGGATTCCAAAAGGTGACTCTCGGCTGTAATGGGTAAATTTAGTTTTGCCGGGTGATACAATCCATCGCTATTTAAACCTGTATATCGCCATAAAAATATAGGTAAACTTTACTCCAAAGTAATCTGTCTCCTGATGCTTTCCTCCAGTGAAATGAATGTTTCCGTCCTCTGGATGCCTTTAACGCCCTGTATCTGTTCGTTCAAAACTTCGCGCAGATGAGTGGTATCATGACAAACAATTTTGGCAAAAATACTGTAACTGCCTGTGGTGTAATGCAGTTCAACAATTTCTTTTACGGTTTTTAACTGTTTGACGGCATCGTTATATTGCGAGCCTTTTTCGAGGAATATCCCCAGGAATGCGGTAATATCATACCCAAGTTTTTGAGGATCTACCTCCAGACTAGCACCTTTTATAACACCCATCTCTTCCAACTTTTTCATCCTCACGTGTATAGTTCCGCCGGAAACGATCAATTCCTTCGCAATTTCCGTATACGGAGTGGTCGCATTCTTCATTAATATCGATAAAATCTGTATATCGAGATTATCAATTTCTAAATTTTGAGCTTTTCTGTGGGACATAAATTCGGAAAATTATATTTATATACAAGAATAATTAAAATCTGATAAAAATACAAATATTCTATTGAAATATTTGCAATAAATAGATTGGTCTATTAGATTTGTATCAAGCGATTGACAAAGCTGAACGTTCTTTTAAATAAAAAACATTGTTGGGTGGTGAAATTTTAGGCAGACACACCTCCTTGTCCCGGTGGCGGAGAAAATGGAAAACCCGAAGCGGGCTAACCACTCTGTGAAGGTTCGAATCCTTCCCCAACAGCTAGTACTTAGTTGATGTTCAACATCTAAACCTGGCAACAGGTTTCCACGTAAAACATCGTCGAAGACTAATAGAATGTAGGATGGTGAAATTTTAGGCAGACACACCTCCTTGTCGCGGTGGCGAAGATCCTGGGAAACTCTTAGCAATGAGAATAACCACTTCGTGAAGGTTCGACTCCTTCTCCTACAGCTCTTCTCATAATTTAGGTTTATAATTGGTTAGCAAAGGCCCCTGCCCATCAGGGGCTTTGCTTATATATAAGGTTTTTATTTGTTGGTTTGACAAATAAAAAAGTCCCGGCGATGACCGGGACTTTTTATTATATAATGATACCGTAAATTGGTTATTGATATTGCTGATTATAAAGGTAAACCGACCGGTGAACGTGTATTGCTCCATTTATCCAGGTAGTGATAGACGCTGTTAAAAAGCCTATCGCCGCGCCCGTTAAAACATAAGCGGCGGTTTTGTTATGATCCTGGTAAACAAATCCGGTACCGCTTGAATTAAATGCGACTCCGTTCAACTTGTTATCATGTGCAAAGGCCGCTACAGCGCCTAGTGCCGTCGCACCAGATGCTCCTTAAAGTATAAATCCCCAGGTAATATCTTTTTTAGCCCTGGTAAATTCCGTTGCAGAAGGTGCGTAGCTTAACAGACGGGCCCTGATTTGAAAAGGTGTTTGTAGTTTATCCCCCACCGTATAAAGATACCCTGCGTGCAGCCCATAGCCAAAAGGAATGGCTTTAATCAGGCTGTCGGGTTGCGGTTTTTTAACATCCTGGGCGTAGATAAATGATTGTGCCGACGCCAGGATAAATAGAAGGAACAATTGCTTTTTCATAAGGATTCTTTTTTAAGGTTAATTTCTTAACACATTTGACAAAAAAAAATCCTTAAGATTACTCATTCATTCAATTTGTTAGGTAAAGAGGTTGTTACTATCGGATTGCCGGATAGAAAGCAACGGTATAAAAGAGCACCCCGGCCTGTAGCCGGGGGCTAACGATATCAAAGACATCCTCTTAACAATTACATCCCTTCAAAACATTTCAAGCAGCCTGCAGTATCTTAAAGCCAAACCTCAAAGCCAGCAGGTTTTGCGTCTGGCCAAAATTGGGGTTCATTTGCGAAAGGTTACTTTCGTATCTCAAATCGGCAGTTAATGCGCTGATATCGACGCCCACACCCGCCTGGTAACCAAGCTCGCTATGTCTGCAATGCCTTGTCCAACTCATCCCTCACCCAAACCGGACGGACATCACACCACACTTAAACTCATCGAGGCAACCGCCTATTCTCCCTTTTTGTAACAAATCCGCTACCCGGCGCTTCCATGAATTACCAAATACACTAATCTTTAATATCTTTAGTGTCATTAACTGATCTCATAATTCGCATGAAGAAACTTTTACTTTTTTGCGGGGCCTTGTTGTTTGCACAACTTTGCCTTTCGCAGCAAACATTCCCTGTAAACGGGCCCTGGGATGTGCGGCCGGGGCAATATGCCTTTACCAATGCTTCTATTGTGGCCAGCGCAGATCAAACCATAACCAACGGTACTTTATTGATTAAGGACCGCATGATCGAAGACCTCGGCGCGGGACTGGCCATTCCCAAAGGGTACGTGGTAATTGATTGCAAAGGCAAATACATTTACCCCGGTTTAATTGATGCCTATACCAGCTACGGCATCCCCGAAGCCCCGAGGGCGGCATTTGCGCAGGGCTTTGGGTTCCGGGTTCCGGTCTACACCAGCACCAAAGCGGGCGCTTACGGCTGGAACGAAGCCATTAAACCCGAAATGAGCGCCAAAGTGGTTTTCCATGCCGACGCGTCAAAATCAGAAGATTTCAAGAAAAATGGTTTTGGGGCGGTGCAAACTTTGATCCACGACGGCATCGACCGCGGTACGTCTGCGGTAGTCACCCTGGGCGATGAGCGCGATAACGAGGTAATGCTGAATGACCAGTCGGCGGTACATCTTTCGTTCAGCAAGGGCACAGCAGCTACCAATTATCCTTCCTCGCTGATGGGTAGCATAGCCCTTATCCGCCAAACCTATTACGATGCCGAGTGGTATAAAAATCAAAAAGAGGAATACAACATCTCGCTGGATGAGTTTAACAAAACGCAAAATATCCCGCAAGTATTCGAAGTGACGGATGCCCTGATGGTTTTGCGCGCCAATAAGATAGCCAAGGAGTTTGGCAAGCAATACATTTACAAAACCGACGGTAAGGAGTACCGCCGCATTGATGCCATGAAGGCCACCGGCAGCAGCTTTATCATCCCACTTACCTTTCCCGAGCCTTTTGATGTGGAAGACCCACTGGACGCACGCAGCATCAGCTATGCGCAGTTGAAGGATTGGGAACTGGCGCCAACCAATGCCGCCGCCTTGGAAAAAGCGGGCATCAACTTCGCCATAACTTCCTATGGACTGGATAAAGCAACCGATTTCTGGACAAACCTGCGCACCGCCCTCGACAATGGCCTCAGCGAAAAACAGGCTTTAAAATCGCTGACCATGATCCCTGCCGAAATGCTGGGCGTAGCCGATAAAGTGGGCGTTTTGGCAAAAGGCAAAATGGCTA
>Ga0207132_1039_pt1 | contig 29343 bp, 28 predicted proteins | sample Alteio_BWMinHeat_14_FD_153554 | JGI IMG/M metagenome (GOLD analysis project Ga0207132, IMG submission 153554) | Enriched cells from forest soil in Barre Woods Harvard Forest LTER site, Petersham, Massachusetts, United States -... | ecosystem: Environmental > Terrestrial > Soil > Temperate forest >...
AACTTAAAAGGCAGGTTAGACGAAATGCAGAAAGATTCCCCGACGATTTTATGTTTGAACTTACCTTAGACGAGCACAATTCTTTAAGGAGCCAAATTGGCACCTTAAAACAAGGCAATATTTAAAATCAATAAACCAATCATAAAGAGCGTTTTAATATACTCCTTATTCACCGTTACAGCGAAGATTGCCCACACCCGAATAAAACCTAAAGGATGTCTAAACCCCGATGAAGGATACTTCGCGTCCTTCACGATAGTTTAAAGGCCGTTTTTAGTATACTTGTTAGTATACTTTGCGTGTAAGGTGACACGGTTATAATAGAAGACCATTGATACTCTATGTCGAAATTTTCTACTAAAAAGTTAAGTAAAAAGGGCATTTTTAAAATTGCATAAATCATAATGGACAATATGAAAAAAACAGCTTTAACAATTTTAATTTTAATTTCAGCGACAATCGCTTCATTTTCACAACCTAAAAAAGTAGCAATCATTTTGATAAGCGATGCGGAGAACAGCACAGAGGCGAACTACGACAAATCAGTAAATATGTATATTGTTGAACATCTTAAAAAAGTGTCAAACATTATTATTGCGGATTATAGTGGACAGGTTTCCAACAAAGTAAAAGATGACATTGGGGCAGATAGTGGAAAGTTCGCGGACATCGCAGTTACTAATGATGCCATCGGAAAAAATATAGACAAGCTGATTTTAGTTTATTATTCTGCAGACCCAACTGAACAACAAATGATCTCCGGGGGAGTAAAAAAGATTTATTACAGTTGTAGAATTCATTTTTATGTTCAAATAATTAACACTGCTAACAATCAAATTTTAAACAGTAAGCAATTTTATGGCTCTGTAGGAACTGCCATCAATACAAAGGAAATCTATAAAACAAAGGAAGCATCCGTTAAAGCAGCTATGGATGGATCAAGCTTGACAGATTATACAGGTAAAATAACGATAAACATCGATAATTATTTAAACAAGACTATTGCATTATAAAATGGAAAGCGTTATCATTTAATACCATCAGCTTTATATGTTTTTTAGACAACGCTTATTTTGTTTATTTGTATTGTCTTTTCATCAATTTTGAACATAAAGTATTTGGCAGTTTGTTCTAATAATATCGAATTTCCATAATGTAATTGTCTGTGATGATTCGCACATAAAGTCAATAAATTGCCAATGCCCAAAACACCAATTTTCATCGAAGACACTGGCTCAACATGATGTGTTTCTATATAATGTTCGCCGTTTGGTTTGATAAAAGTATGGTGGTTCATTCCCATGGCCTCACAAATTAGACATTTATACCCGGTCATTTTTTTTATTTTATTAGCGATTGAGCCTCGTTCAATGAAAGTTGAAATTCTTTGTTTTATTTCGGGAAGTTGTTTTTTCATTTTTCTTTCCAACTCCTGTATGCCAGCTACATCATCAGCAGAAGAATTGCCGATAACTTCGATAAAGTCCTGTACGTCATTTTTTTCCTTTGTCAGTCTAATTGTTAATGGGAAATTATCTACAAATCTTTTAAGTTTTTTATTGGTTGAATTACGTTTTAAGGCTATATTTATGAGGTTACTTACATTGTCAGAGTTTAAATAATTGAAACCTTGTTGGGAAATTTTCTTACCAAGAGGTAATAAATTCCTTTCCTGAGCCATTACATTGTTAATTATTATTGGATTTTCAAAATATATAATATTATCAGGCAGTGCCTTGATATTACCTTTATCGTAGCCTTCGAAAAGTTTATGTTCAGTTGTCCTTTCATACCACTCTCCAAACTTTGGTTGACCATAGAATCCTATAATGGTTTTTTGATTTGAGTTTTTATAATCACTACTTATAAAAAATACTATTTTAACATTTTTAGAATTCTGAAGTGCTGGAGGTCTATTAAACATTGGTGTAGAACCAATATAATAACCATCTCCATTTGGTGGTAAATCTTCGTGACCGAAGTTCAAACTTTCGTTCATCGTACCTTTGCCCTTAATATGGTCATAGTTTGATTTTTCATAATCAACCTTTGAAGCCGCCGCCGCCCACTTATTGCTATTCCACGAAATTGAAGTTAGTATTCCGTAATTTGAAATGATAATTTGCTCTTTTTTCATAGAGTTCATCGTTTATGATAACTTCAAATATCGTCTAAACACTGACATATAAGAAAATTCTCAACGAAAATAGAAAATTGGTAAACAGAAAAAATTAACTGTTCTATTTATTGCTTTGGAGTCTTTTACATTGCACCACCCATTGCAACCATCGGGAGCAATGGCAAGTTTGCCCAGCGCCAAAGGCATCGAATAGTTTTCGTGGCAACAAAAACCGCAATTTTCGAGAAGCGCCGCAATAAATAAGTGTTGATTTTTGCTATCACAAATCAAAATTTAAGATGATAACAAAAATGAACCACGTTAGCGTGTTTGTCCTGGACCAGGACAGCGCTTATGAGTTTTACGTCAACAAACTCGGGTTTAAAGTTAATACTGACGCGCCGATGGGCCCAGGTATGCGATGGTTAACCGTTAACCCACCAGAACAACCAGGCCTGGAGATCGCCCTGATGGCGATCAATGCCGGTATGATGTTTACCGATGAATCAGCTGAACAAATGCGCAGCCTGGTAAGCAAGGGGACCTTTGGTTTTGGTGTTTTCGAGTGCGATAATTTATTAGCAACCTATGAAGAGCTGAAGGCTAAAGGAGTTGTATTCACCAAAGAACCTACCAAGGAATTTTATGGTTTTGAAGCCCTGTTTAAAGACGACTCGGGTAATTGGTTCTCGTTAGGGCAAAAAGGTGATTAACAATATTTTGGAAAAATCGCCGCTGTTTTGAATCGCCACCCGTTTTTGGTACTTTTAAAAAATACCAACCAATTAGACCAAAAAGCACATGAAAAAATCATTTGTTTTTGCCGCAGTGGCTTTGATGCTGGCGGCATGCAATTCAAAAACCGGACAGACCGCAGCCCCCGCAAAGGATACGCTTACTTACACCTATAAGGCAACCTACTCGTCGGATGTAACTGTGCCGGGCAACCCTGTAAATGCACAGAAAGTGCTGCAGGTTTGGAAAATGTTTGAAACAGCGAACATACAGGCCATGAAACCTTATTTTGCAGATACGGTTAAATACGATGATGCTGGCGGTATGCACTTTTATGGTCCTACCGATAAATTGCTTGCCTATGCAAAACAAGATATTGACGGCCTCGATTCAATGCGTTTTGACATTGTAATGTGGCAAAGCGCCCACATAAATGATAAGAACGAGGACTGGGTAAATATTTGGTCGAAGGAAAGAAGGTACCCTAAAAAGGGCGGCAAGGCTGATACCGTACTGATGCAGGAGAACTGGAAAGTTAAAAACGGAAAGATTGTTGCTTTTGATCAATACCTGGCCAAGAAATAGTTAAAAAGGTTTTAAGGGTTGAAAAGGTTGTAAAAGTTATTAAATTATAATTTCAACCCTTACAACTTTTACAACTTCCTAAACTTTTGTAACCCAATTAAAAATAATACCGTAATTTGGTCGACCGGCAGGGGAAATAATCTGCCGGTTTTTTTTAATCAAAGCATTGGCATCTGCTGTTAAAGTGTATACGCTTTTTTGAAAAAAACAGTTTAATAAGTTATCGGTCAAGTCAAAATAATTAAACAACTGCCCGCTTTTCATGTTGCATTTTAATACCCCTATCAAAATTGTTATGAACAAGGTGCTTTTGCTTACGGCGTTGCTCTGTATAGGATTTTCGCCGGTAATTGCCCAAGGGAAATGGGACTTAAAAAAAAATGAAAACGGCATACAGGTATTTACGCGTAAAGCTGCTAAAGGCAATATAAAAGAGTTGAGAGTTGTTTGTGAACTTGATGCCACCAAGGCCCAATTGATAAACACGCTTGAAAATATCGCCGACTATAATAGTTGGGTTTATTCAAACAAAAAATCAACTATTTTAAAAATGATAACTCCCCAAAATATCATTTATTACACGCAGTCGCATCTGCCCTGGCCAATAAAAGACCGTGATCTTGTCGTTGAGCTCACCATTTCGCCCACGCCCGATGTTTTGAATGTCCAGGCAAAAAGCCTTCCCGACTATTTGCCAAAAGAGAACAACTATATCCGGGTTCCCTATTCATTGGCCCAATGGAAAGTAACACAGGCCGCCGATAATAAACTAAAAGTTGATTACACATTCAGCATCGACCCGGGTGGGAGCATACCCTCGTGGATAGTTAACGCTACTTTAACAATCGGCCCCTATAATTCATTTGTAAAACTGCGCGACATATTGAAGGCGCAAAGAGGAACGGTGGTTAATTAGAGAATACACACATCTTGCGGCAAGCATGATTGCTTAGACAAATACCGATGACATTTACCAATTTCAGCATTAGAAGTTTGAAAATTAAGTGAAGGGTCTTAACTCCCCCATCTATTTTATTTCACCTTCATAAAGATCTTGTATTGGGAATATAAGATCATAGTCATTCCAATTCAAATTGCCATTTTTGATTTCGAACTTTTTAAAAAGGGATTCGTCAAGATATTTCGAGATAGACGGGTGAAGGGATTTTGAAAGAAATGCTTTAAAGTTTACCAGCTTTTCGGAGCCGTCACTAAACTTAATATTTACATGATAATCGTCAAAATACGCTGCCGAAATTACCTCAAGTATTTCGTTTTTTGCCATATCATCTTGAAAAAGTTTCATTGCTGAATCACTAAATCGCTATTCATTGAAATATAATAAAAGTCCTTATCATCGTGTAGTAAGCTCACATTGTTTTTAATTGCATAAAGCGCGATCAAACAGTCATTAGGTTTTCGGATCGTGATACCCTTATTCCGCAGTTCTCTATATAATTTTGCAGCGGAATAAGCGAGTTCATAAGGATCATTTGAAAATCTGGTTAATCCGCTAAAAAGAGAATTAACTGTGCGGAATTCTTTTTCAATCTTTATTCCCTGCAGTACCTCCTGTAATATTATGGGACAGGTGGCTATCACTGCATTACCCAGATTATTTTTTAAGAATAAACTTGACCCCATCTCCGTCCCTTTAAAAAAATTAATCCATGCAGATGTATCAACCAGTACAATGTCCATTATTCGTAAGCCTCATCATCGATTTCAATTTTCCCCCATAACTCCATCAACTTCTTCTGGTTCTCAATAGTCACGTATAGCCGTAAAGCATTGTCAACCAATTTTTTTTTGGTCTTAATGTTGGTCAATTTTTGGGCTTTAGCCATTAATTGATCGTCTATTTCGATATTTGTCCTCATACACATAAATTTGTATAAATATACACATTTTTATTTTGCCAACAAATCATCCTTCTCTGTTTCTGCTCATAAACTCCAATCCGTCATAACCAATTGGCCTTTTACCGATAAAAACCCTCCTGCCATAAAGCAAAATACACACACGCCCCTTAAAGTTACCCCAGTGTTCACTGTATTCATAAATAATTGGTATGATCAATTGGTGTAAATAATCCCGTCCTTCATCACAAGCTTTACCTGTTTTACGGCTTTAATATCTTCGGCTGGGTTACCCTCCACTGCGATGATGTCGGCAAGGTAACCGGGTTTAATGTTGCCAAGGTGGCTTAGCCCAAAAACTTGTGCATTTACCGATGTGGCCGATCTTAAAACATCAACCGGCTTCATGCCATACTCGGCCATAAGCAGCATTTCGCGTGCATTATCACCATGCGGAAATACGCCAACGTCGCCGCCCATGCAAATGATAACTCCGGCTTTCATCGCTTCGGTGAAAATATAATGCTTCTGTTTAACCCCCCTTGGATCGGGGTCGACACCTTTTTTCCACCCGTGATAAGTGCTGATGGCTTCGGTCGCGGCGATCGTCGGGCATAACGCGATTCCCTTTTCCTTCATCATTGCAAAAAGCTCCGGGGTGCCGCCATCGCCATGCTCGATCGTGGTTACGCCGGCTAGTATTGCGCGGCGCATTCCTTCCGTGGTTCCTGAATGAATTGCCACGATCCGACCGCTGCTTTTCGCAACTTCAACGGCTGTTTTCAGCTCGTCCAAAGTGAACGTTGGCTCTGCGGAGTCATTTAGCCCCCAACGATAATCCACATATATTTTAACCACATCGGCGCCATGGCCTATTTGGGAGCGCACAGCATGAGTGATGCCGTCCAGGCCGTCAGCCTCTTCAGCTCCTTTTAGTACATCAGCTTCATTTACTAAAGTTTTTGGACCATAGCTGCCGGTAGCCACGATGGCGCGCGTGGCAACCAGCATCCGGGGACCGGGCACAATACCCTTTTCAATCGCCGTTTTTAATCCCACATCATCGTAACCTGCACCCTCGGTCCCTAAGTCGCGAACGGTGGTAAAACCGGCCATCAAAGTTGCCTTCGCATGTTGAATTGCGCGGGCGGTTCGCTCGGCGCGACTTTCGGTCAGCACCTGGTCGTCCCAACTGGTTTCATTATAAGGATGAAGGAATAAGTGTGAATGGCCCTCTATCATTCCCGGCATCAAGGTCATTCCTTTAAGGTTGATGACTTTTGCAGCAGGTGGTTTGAATATGGAAGAGGAGTCGCCAACCGCCCGGATGCTGTTACCCTTAACCAGCACCCACCAGCCAGCATGCATTTGCTGTCCGTCGAAAACACGGTCGGGTTTTAGCATGGTATAACTCTCATCAGCATTTGATTGGGCGAAAAGCCGGATACCGGCAAAAAGAATAACCAAAACAGGAAGCAGAATTTTTTTCATCAGGATTTTAGTTTATGGCTTCACAGGTTGATTTTAAACAAAGACGGCGCTTCCTTTAAACCTTAAAATTAAATTTATTTTCGGCCGTATGCAACCATTCTATACCTGTTTCCATCTTACCAATAAATAAACGAGGTTTTTGGAGCGAACTTATACGATTGGGGATTTGATAAAACGCTGCAAAGCCGGGGAGCGCAAGGCCCAGGAATTGCTGTACAAACAATTTGCTTCGAAAATGCTGGGCGTCTGCATGAGATTTGCGACCGACAAAATGGAAGCTGAGGATGTGCTGCAAAATGGCTTTGTAAAGGTGTTCCAAAAAATTGCAGATTACCGTGGAGAAGGGTCTTTTGAAGGATGGATACGGCGGATCATGGTGCATAGTTCAATAGAACATTATCGAAAGCATCATAAAATGATGCAGGTGGTAGACCTTGAGGAAGCAAGTGACGAAGTATCGGTAAACCCGTTGGCTTCGGCAAAATTGGAAGCCGATGACCTTTTGATGCTGATTCAACGGCTTGCGCCGGGATATCGCATCGTATTTAACCTGTATGCCATCGAGGGCTATTCGCACAGGGAAATTGCAGCGATAGCGGGGATAACCGAAGGGGCTTCCAAGTCGCAGCTATCAAGGGCGCGGGCAGTATTAAAAGAACAGATAACAAAAATGGAGGGTAAGAAATATGGATATGCAGGATAATGATCTTGACAAAATATTCCGGTCGAAGCTGGAAACTTTTGAGGCCGAGCCTTCAACTGAAGTATGGCCGGCTATTGCTGCGGACCTCGATCCGTCGAAACGCAGGAAAGCATTATTGCGGCTAAGCGTTGCTGCAAGCATTATTGTCCTGGTTACCGCCGGTTTATTATTTGTTCCCCGAAGAGCTTCGGTAAGCGTTGGGCACGGCGGCAAACACAGAACGATTCGGCCTGACCTGCCTTTAACAAAAATCGCTCCACCAAACATTATGCCTAATCGGCCCGCTTTGGTAGCTCAAAATGTGGCAAAGGAGGAAGTTCGGGCAGAAGCAAAGCTGCACAGGCCGGCGCCGGTCAGCCCAAATACATCAAAATATCGCGATACCGTTGCAAGCAAACCCGCGTCAACCAGTCCGGATGATCAGCCCTTAATAGCGCTGACAGAGCAAAATCAACCGGGCACATTGAAGGCCGTTGTGCCCGGCGAAGAAACACCACTGTTGGTAAAAATGCCTCCCGATCATCCGGCAGTTGTGAAAACCGAACCTGAACTAACAGCCGCTGTTTTGCCGGTTACCAAAAAAGATTCGGTGCCGGTTAAAACAAGGCATAGAATACACAGTCTCGGCGACCTTGTTAACCTGGTGGTGGCAAAAGTTGATAAACGCAAGGATAAAGTGATTGAGTTTCCTAATGGTGAAGACGGCGAAGGAAGCATCATAGGCGTAAACCTCGGGATCATTAAGATAAAAAAGGGAGAATGAACGCTATAACCATGGCCGACTAACAGTATGCTGTCTACCTATCCACGGGCGACCGGTTTGTGGGGTGCCGATCCGCTAATAAGCGGACGGCATGACAGGGTGTTTAAATTTCAAAATTTTAAGAACTATAACAATAACATGAAACGAATAATTTTTACAGCAATACTGATAACAAGCACTTTGATTGCTTTCGGGCAAAATGATTCCACAAAGAAAACAAGTGATACTTCCGCCGAAAAGGAGGGTCTCAATTTGTCATGGCATTACGGCCGGCATCATCGCGATGACAGCCGGAGGCAAAGCGGAAAATACCCAAAGGCTTTTGTGGGCATAACCTTTTCCCGGTTCGACCTGGGACTGGCTACCCTGGTTGATCACGGCAGTTTTACGCTATCGCCGCAAAACCAGTTTTTAAGTTACCGTCAGTGGAAAACCAGCAATGTAGGCTTTGATGTGTTCCAGATGGGGGTGAGGTTAAATCAAAATTTCAGGATATATTTGTCGGGTGGTTTCGACTGGACGCTCATCCGTCTGCGCGATAACATCACCATTTTGCCCAACCAGCCGGTTTTAACCTATCGCACGGATAATATCGATTACAGTAAAAACCGCTTTTCATCAAGCTACCTGCGTATCCCCTTATCGTTTGATTTCAGGACGAACGAAGATCAGCGTGGTAACAGGTGGCACTTTGTGTTCGGCCCTGATGGCGGCTTTTTGCTGGATGGAATGGTTAAGCAGATAAGCCAGGAGAACGGCAAACAAAAGTTTAACAATTCCTATCATTTTACCACGTTCCGCTATGGCGGGTTTTTCAGGCTGGGTTATGGCGACTTCGGTATCTTCGCCAAATACTATACAAATGATATGTTCGAGAACAGCCCTGATCAGGCTGGCTTGAGGAATTTTTCCTTTGGGTTTACTGTTGGATTTTAGTACCACAACCCGTCCGCTTTTGGGGGCCGGTTGTACCAACCCAAAAGCGGGAGATACTAATGATGGGCTTTCTCCTCACACCTGCCGCGGTAAACCCTCAGCAGGTTTTCCAACTCGTGATGAGTTACCCCAAGTGGCCCTATATCCATATTTTCGTTCCCATCCTGGTAACTATAAACTAAATTGTGGGTACTCGATTTCCCATGGCTGACCACTATAACGTCTTCATCCCAGACGTCGGTCCAACCGTGAAAGGGCGTCGATGAGGTAGAAATCCCTTCTGCATTCAAAATGATCTGCGGATCGGTATTGGTTACACGTCTATATTCCATATAGACCAAATACAAGCCAGCTCCCAACAAAAATATGCCGACAAATTCTTTTAGGAGGATCATGATTAAAGTGCCGCCGGTTAGCAACAGAAAACCCACTATCAGCCCAAAAAGATTCTTGCTTTTCGAATAAAATATTTGTGTTTCCGGCGGTACCTGGTAGTCATCCATGAATATATCGGGCACATCAAACTTGCTTTGCAGGGAATCCAATTTTTGCCGGTCATCTGCGGTCTTGATCACCGTATTGTCCCAGAAACTGCCGTCTTTTGCTATAATGCCTTCCTTTATAGCTCTTTTTTGCAATTCATGTACATTTCGTACGTTATCATAAGCCCAGACCTTCCATTTTGTCGAGGCCACACTCCAGTACAACCACCCCACAACCAGCCCTGCAGCGATCGCCAAAAAAACAAATGAAGCCGAAAAATTGTTGCTCATACCCCAATAAAATACGATAAGGAGCGAGCCAATGAATAATATTAAACGCGGATAGACAACCATCCTGCTTCCTTTTTGGATGGCATCGTCAACAGATACGGTTTCGAACATCGAGTTTTAGGTTTAAATTGATAATATGTTGTTAGATGATGTTACCCCTTCTTATTCTCACATCTGCCGCGGTAAATCCTTAGTAAGTTTTCCAATTCGTGGTGCGTTATCGCCAGTTCGTCAATATCAATATCTACACTGCCCTCGGGATAGCTGTAAATGAAATGCCGGCTGCTTGATTTTCCCGATCGCTCTACGATTACGTCTTCGCCGGCGATGTCTTTCCAGCAGCAAAATGTAGCCGCCGATGTTTCGATACCCTCAGCGTTTAAAATTATCTGCGGTTGATTATTTGAGAATTCCCGATACTGCATGTACCCAAAAAATAAGCCCATCAAAATCAAAAATATCCCGACAAATTCCTTTTCGAAAACCAATAAGCCAACACCTGCCACAAAGAATATGACCCCGGTCGCTGTTCCCAAAAATGTTTTAGCTTTCGAGAAAAATATTTTTGTTTCCGCAGGCACCTGGTAATCGTCCAAAAAAACGTCGGGCACGTCAAACTTTGGCTGGAGAGCATCCCATTTCTGGCGGTCGCCCGATGTTCGGATGGTTGTACTATCCCAAAAGCCACCATCTTCGCCTATTATTCCTTCCTTTACCGCCCTTTTTTGCAGCTCATGTACATTCCGAACATTGTCGAACGCCCATAGCTTCCACCTGGTTGCGGCCATACTCCAGTACAGCCATCCAGCAACCAGCCCGACTATTAACATAAAAATAGTATAGCCTCCGGAGAGGTTGTAATTCACCAAAATAATAATAGAAATGATGGTGACGATAACAAATACCGCATAACGTGGGTACACAACCATCCTGATGCCTTTTCGGATGGCCTCGTCAACAGAAACAGTTTCGAACATGGGGTTTCAGGTTTAAATTGATGATACGTTGTTAGATGGCGTGAATCTATCAAATTAAAGATAAAAAGTGAAATTATTGGCGAGATAACAACCGCTGGTTAGCGGGGAAAACACAAATCCGAAATTGAACATCCGAAATCCGAAATAATAACGAGATCGTCAGGTAACCGACATTGATTAATGATTCACCAAGATATCCTTCGCCATGATCATGGGGACGCTGATATATTTCTTTTCCATGTAGTTGATCACCTTCTCCAATATTTCGCGCGATTGCTGGTCCATTCCCTGTATTTCTTCAGCGAAGACGGAATTTATAGCGGTATTGCGGATCTCTTTGATCTTTTCGGGTACCTGGCGCATAGCCAATTCAATGCGGCGTTGTTTCAGTTCAAGCAGGAAGGCCGTGATATTTTCCTCAATGATCGCCTCCGCATGGATGAGCTCTTCGTAACGCTCTTGCATATTGTTTTTGGCAATTTCATTTAGTGAGTGCACTTCGATAAAGTTTACCGGAAACTGTTCAAGAACTTCGGGAGCCGTGTCGTTAGGTACAGCCAGGTCGACGATTGTTTTGCGGCTTGTTTCGCCGTTCAGCAGTGAAGCGTATATTGCCGGGGTAATGATAGGTTCAACAGAAGATGTGCAGGTGATAATTACATCGAACCCTTTGTTATAATCCTTTAAAGTTTCCAGGCTGAAAGCTTCGCCGTTAAGGTCAGCCGCCAGCAGCGCGGCGTTTGAAACAGTGCGGTTAAATACGGCGAAATTAGAGAACTTATGTTTTTGGAGATATTTTGAGATGTTGCGGTTGGTTTCGCCCGCGCCTATGATCAGCACGCGGGCATTTGTACAAAGTTTTAGGTCCTTTAGCTTACGATAAGCCAGCGAGACGACCGAAATAGGGTTTTTTGAAATATGGGTATTGGTGTAAACTTCTTTTGCAGTTTTTACAGCACAACCCATCACCATGCGCAAGCCATCGCCGGTGAGGCCTGCTTCCCGGCAGCTTTCATATGCTTTGCGGAGTTGGGCAAGTATCTCTTTTTCGCCAACGATAAGGCTTTCCAGCGAGCATGAGGTACGCAACAGGTGATCGAGCGCTTCACGGTTCTCATAAATGGAGGCAGCTTCTAAAAACGCAACTGTCGAAATAGGGCAGGTGCACACATTTAAGGCGCCCATAAATTGTTTTGCAAATTCCTTGTCGACCACCTGGTCGGTGATCATAACAAACTCCACCCGGTTACAGGTAGCAAGATAAAATATCTCCGATATCCCAAATTGTTTTTTAACCTGGTGAAGTTTTTCTGTTAGATTTTCCTGGCAGATCACCAATTTCCCCAACTCCTTCAGCTCAATCTGCTTATGCGTAAAAGCAATTACCTTTAGATACTTCAATTCAGTTTAAATTTTGACCCAACAAAAGTAATAGGATAATACAGATTCAGTGTCAACCGTCTGTCATACAGTTGTATTTAGAATGGTTATAAATTAGTGCAAAATCGCATTCATGATGCATTTATTTTGCGAAGAATGTGCTTTGTAAAATATTATATCTTTAAAAGTGAAAAAACTTAAAAAGACAAGCCTCATTATCCTCATCGCCGGTTACCTGGCAGCCGGAATAAATCACTTCAGGGACCCGGCTTCATACATAAACATTATTCCGCTTTATTTTCCCCATCCTGCCATCCTTAATCTCGTTGTCGGTTTTTGCGAGATTGGATTTGCCCTGCTGCTCATTTTTGCCAAAACCCGCGAATTTGCAGCCTGGGGAATTGTATTTATGCTGATAGCGTTTATACCCGTACACACAGAAATGGTCAGGGACGCCCCTTTTATGCTGGGGACTCTTAAAGTAACGCCATTAATTGCCTGGACAAGACTGGTAATATTGCAGCCATTACTTATTTGGTGGGCATGGTGGTACACGAAGGCCGAAAAGTTTGACAAACAATCCCATTTATATGACCCTGAAAAATTCATTTAGCTTTAGTATCTTTCCGCTGGTAAACCAAACGTCCTAAAAGTAAACTCCCGGCCCATTTAATGAATACTTCGGCACCGTTTAAGATAAAGAGGCTGCAAGTTGCAATGCCTGCAAATGTAAAGTCGCTCGCAGGTTATAATTTTAATTAAATCATGATCAAAAAACAATACTTTACAATCCCCGGGTCAAAAGGCCGTGGTATGCCGGCTGACTTAACATTTGACGACGCGGTTAAAAATGCACCGATGGTAATATTTGCACACGGTTTTAAGGGCTTTAAGGACTGGGGTTCGCACAACCTGGTGGCTAGTTTTTTTGCAGAAAATGGCTTCAGGTTTTTAAAGTTCAACTTTTCGCATAATGGAACAACCGCCGATAAGCCGACGGATTTTGCAGACCTGATCTCTTTTGCCGATAATACTTTTTCGATTGAACTCGATGACCTGAAGGCGGTTATTGATTTTGTCTGCGGCGGATCGGCGATGCGGTCAGAACCCTGGGTGCATTTGATCGGGCATAGCATGGGCGGCGCCATCAGTATTATAAAAACAGCCGAAGACCGAAGGATAAAAAAGCTGGTCACCATGGCATCGATATCGAACTTCCGCCACCTTTGGCTCCCGGAAATGGAAACTCAATGGCGGCTGCAGGGGATTACTTATATGCTTAATACGCGCACGGGCCAAAAGATGCCCTTAAAGAAAACCCTGTTGGAAGATATGGATAAAAACCCCGCACGGCTTGATGTTTTAGCCATGGCGGCGCAAATAAATCAGCCCTGGCTAATTGTTCATGGTGATGCCGATCCTACCGCGCCAGTTAGCTGCGCCTACGAACTGCATGCTGCCCAGCCAAACGCGGAGCTCGTTATCATCCCCGGTGCCGACCACACTTTTGGTTCGTCGCATCCCTATTTGGCGGACACTTTACCACCGCACTTGCTCGAGTTTTGCAAAGCTTCGGTCATTTTTTTGAATAAGTAACGCTGGTATACAACTGCAAGCAAATATTTAGTGTTTATTTGAAATGCCGGTGCATCGGTTTTTGATGGAGTGTAGCAAAGTCGGGCGTCTGGCTAAACTGCACGTATCCGGTTTATCTATCACTTTAAAAAACATTTATGAGTTTAACAGGCGCTGTAAAAGTGGGTAAAAAATTTATGAACCCGGTGCCTACCGACGAGGCCGGATTTGATAAACTGATCCCGATTCTAAAAGAATACATTAACAATAAGGCGGAAAACACTCCCAAACAAACCATCGGGCCTTTTAAAACGGACGCTTCAATTTATAAAACCCCGCCCGAAAGCGGTTTGCGGGTTACCTGGATGGGCCATTCAAGTTTGCTCATTGAGATTGAAGGTAAATGGATACTTACCGACCCGGTTTGGAACGAAAGAGCATCGTTTTCTTCCTGGTTTGGACCAAAACGGTTTTTTGAAGCGCCACTGCCTTTATCCGAATTGCCGCCAATCGACCTGGTAATCATCTCACACGATCATTACGACCACCTGGATAAACAAACCATTAGATTTTTCTCAGATAAACACGTGCCTTTTGTATGTTCACTCGGCGTGGGCGCGATACTGGAAAAATGGGGCACGCCACGAAATTACATTACAGAAGTTGACTGGGGCGATAGTGTGATGGTTGATAGCGATTGCTGTGTTATAACGGCTACCCCCGCAAGGCATTTTAGCGGCAGAGGGCTAACAGGCAGGAACGAGACTTTATGGTCATCATTCGTGATAAAGGGAACAAAGCACAACCTGTTTTACGGCGCGGACTCCGGTTGGTTCGAAGGGTTTAAAGAGATTGGAGACAGGTTTGGTCCTTTTGATCTGACGATGCTCGAAATTGGGGCCTATGGCACTTATTGGCCCGACATCCACATGGGACCGGACCATGCGTCAAACGCACACCTGGCCCTCAAAGGCAAGCTGATGATGCCCATACACTGGGGCACTTTTAACCTGGCTCCGCATGCCTGGTACGAACCGATCGAACGCCTGTTAAGTTATGCAAAACAAAAAAACATCAGGCTGTTTGCTCCAGAGCCGGGCAAACCAACTGAAGTAACAGGCGAGTTGGTGTCGGGCTGGTGGGAGAAATATACTTAACGTAAGCTCGAGATAAGAATTGCATACCACTATAACATGCCCCATCGGGGCTATCGGTTTGTAGAAATCCAAATAACAAGGATAATTGCCACGTCAGTGGCTACCCTTCTCGAATTGGGTAGCCACTGACGTGGCAAAAATAACGTTTGAATGACCTGCTACAAAGCGGTAGCCCCGACGGGGCAAAGATTTTTCTTATATCGAACCCGCGTTACTAAAGTGATTTGCTATATAGTGTTGACAATGGAATTCCGATCGAGGTTTTATTGTCCCTTTTTTAACCTGAAATGCTTATATATCTTCACGGCAACCATTAAGATGACCGACAAAGCAGCCAGCCCTACAAGCCCGTATATCCAGTTCACCGCATCCTTTAGTACAGCCAGGAAAACGATCGCGAACAGGAATATAGTCGCCACCTCGTTCCACAAACGCAGTTGTGTTGATGTCCACCTGTAGATGCCCTTGGCCATTTGTTTCATCTTATTCTGGCAAATAAAATGATATGCAATCAAACCGACGACAAACGCGAGTTTGATCTGCATCCAGGGCTGCTGAAGCCATTCCGGTAATTTGATGAGCATGACAATTCCGGCTGCCAAAACCAGGTACATGGAGGGAACAGTGATAATATACCAAAGTTTTCGCTCCATGATCTCAAACTGATCGGATAGTATTTTTCGCTCCGGTTCCGGTTTTTCCTGTGCTTCGGTATGGTAAATGAACAGGCGTACCATATAAAATAGCCCCGCCATCCAGGTAACTACAAAGATGATGTGTACTGCTTTTATATAATAATATAGGCTATCCATTTTTAGGATTAGTAGCTGTATTCTTTAATGATATCGACGGCATATTTTACATTGTCAAACGGAATATCGGGCATAATGCCGTGGCCCAGGTTAAAGATGAAACCGTTCTCACCCTTCATGCGGTCAAACAGGTGAAGTATTCGATCCTTTACAACCTTTTTATCGGCGTACAAAATATGGGGGTCGAGGTTTCCCTGTACAGCAATACCTGCGGGCAGGCGTTTTTTAATGTCCAACAGATCGACATTCCAGTCGATTGAAATTACATCCGGTTTTGCTTCAGCCATTAAGGGCGCAAAGACCGAGCTTCCCTTGCAGAAAGAGATCACCGGGATATCTTTCCGGTTCAGTTTACTAATGATTTCGCTAATATACCGATGCGAAAACTCTTTGTAATCATCCCAGGCAAGCGCCTGCGCCCAACTGTCGAATATCTGCACTGCGTTTACGCCTGCTGCAATTTGCAGGTTAAGATAGTCTGCCGTAACAGTAGCTATTTTTGACAAAAGCTGATGAGCCAGTTCCGGCTGATTGTGAAGCATCAATTTGGTGAGCTTAAAATCTTTCGATGAACCGCCCTCAACCAAATAGCTCATTACTGTAAAAGGTGCTCCGGCAAAACCAATAAGGGGTATGCTTCCATTCAACCTTTGCTGAATTACTTTTATGGCGTCAGCCACATATTGCAATTTATGGACAACACCGGTATCGAGCCGGTCAACATCTGCTTGTGTACGTACCGGGTTGGCAAATTTGGGGCCGGTACCCTGGGTAAAACTCAGGTCGCCGCCCATCGCCTCGGCAGTAACTAAAATATCCGAAAATAAAATGGTGGCGTCTATTCCCAATAAATCCACCGGAAGCATGGTAACATCCGCGGCGATTTCGGGCGTTTTGCACATTTCCAGGAAGGAGTATTTGTCTTTAATTTCCCAATACTCTTTCATAAAACGCCCGGCCTGGCGCATCATCCAAACCGGCGGACGTTCTGTTTTTTCTGAAAATGCTGCTTTTATAAATAATGAATCTCTCATATAAATTTTAACCGTAGAGACGCAATACTTTGCGTCTCTTTCCATGCACGTGCCTTCGACAATCATTGTCAGAGACGCAAAGTATTGCGTCTCTACGGTGTTAACATTTCTTTATTTCCTGGCGAAGGCGGCTGATCACGTCCTTCATCTTGGCGTTTATTTTATCCTTATGTTTTTCTGTAAGGTCCAAATAAGCCTCCGCCTTTTCAAAATTTCCCTGCCTGATGCTGATATTGGCCACATGCACCAATGCCGCTACATGGTCGTTGACGGATCGAAGCGGGTATTGCGCGGCTATTTCGTAATGTTTTTCGGCATCGTCAAAATCTTGTTTTTGAAGGCAAACGCCGCCCATCAAAAATTCATAATAGCCCCGGCGATTTTTGCTGAGCCATTCGGGTTTCAATACCTCCAGCAGGGTTTGCTCGGCCTTCTCGTAATCCTTATGGTGAAAATAGCGGGCGGCCACAACCAATGTACCCTGCCGCAAGTAATCCCAGGCAAGCAACACAATCATCATCAGGGCAACTGCGGCCAATCCATAGTAATGCAGTTTCACTAACAATATCAGCGACAGAAAAAAAATGATTCCAATGAATAGGCGTGTCCTGTTGGTAAACATTAGTGCTGGGTGTCGGTAAATTTATAGCCTACACCACGTATCGAATGAAAATAAACCGGGTTCTTAGGATCCGGCTCAAAATATTTGCGGAAGGTGAGTATAAAATTGTCGATGGTACGGGTTGAGGGATAAACATCATAGTTCCATACGGTCTCCAGTATCTGCTCGCGCGACACAGCATCATTTCTGCGTTCAATAAGCAATTTAAGCAGCATCGTTTCCTTTTTGGTGAGCGGAGTGATCGAACCGTCGCCGTTAACCAGCTCGAACGAATTAAAGTGAATGGTCTTATCACCGATCTTATAGCTGTTAAACTCCTTAAGTTCGTCACCCTTAAGGCCGCGTTTTACCAGGTTATTAACCCTTAGGATTAGCTCCTCCAGGTTAAAGGGTTTGGTAAGGTAATCGTCGGCGCCTTTTTTAAGGCCGGATATCTTATCCTCATTGGTGTTTTTTGCTGTAAGGAACATGATAGGTACTTCTGAGTTCTCCAAACGGATGGTTTCGGCAACTACAAAGCCATCTATTTCGGGCATCATAACGTCCAGGATCACCAGGTTAAAACGCTCCTCTTTAAAAATCTGCAGCGCTTTTTTACCATTGGTAGCAGTTGATACTTTATAACCCTCCAGCTCCAGGTTAAGTTTTATGGCTTCGAGCAGGTGCTCTTCGTCTTCTGCTAATAAAATTCTCTTTTTGCTTGGCATGATATAATTAATTTATACACTAGTTTTCACGAATTATTTATACACTAATTTTCACGAATTTAATCGAATTTCACGGATGGAAATGCTTGACGAATCACCCTCGAATTCAAAACTATACAAGCAGATTTGTGAAAATTTGTCCTCGTTAGTAAAATCCGTGTCATTTCAATCAAAAACGACTTCAAATATACTACCTACCGGACGGTTATCCTTCACTTTTATGCTCGCCTGGTGCTTGTCAAGTACTTCTTTTACAATAAACAGACCTAAACCTGTCCCTTTGGTGTTACGGGTATCCTCGCTACCCACCCGGTAAAACTTATCGAATATGCGTCCTTTCTCGTGTTCAGCTATACCGATCCCGTGGTCAGCTACCTGTAAATAGACTTTGCCATCCTTCGAAAATAATTTTACACCCACTATTTCGCATGGCCCCGAATATTTAATGGCATTCTCTATCAGGTTGGTAACAACCGATGTCAATGCAAATTTATCGCCTGTAATTTGAATTTTCGGCTCGATCTCTGCATCGATGACCTGCTGGTTGCTTTCGCATTTAGTGATCTGCAAACGGTTCACGATACTGTCAACCAAAACTGAAAGGCTGAATTTATCTTTTGGGAAAGTATAAGAACGGTTGTCAATTTTTGATGCCAGCAGCATGTTCTCTACCATGTCGTCCAGCCGTTCAATATCGTTTAACGCTTTACCGATAAAGTCAAGCGTTTGCTGTTTGGTAAGGGCCCGTTTTTGAATGGTTTGCAATAGTATTTTAATAGACGCCAGCGGCGATTTAAGCTCATGAGTTACAGACAGCAAAAAATTCTTCTTTTGTTCCTGTAATTTGCGCTCTCTTTTAATCGACCTGTGCAGCCAGAATGCCCCCACTAAAAAAACGATGATAAATATAGATCCCTCACCGCAGATCATGCCCAAACTGCTGGGCATTAATTTAACCAGCAGGTAGCCCCACCAAATCAGTTCGCTTAACGCGTAGATAATCAGGGCGTAAAATATGATGAATGATCTTCTCATGTCAGTTTGCAGTTGTTAGTTTGCAGTTTGCTTTATTCGTTCTCAGTTTGCGTTTTCACGTTGGGCGAATTTTTCAGCAAATTGCTGCTGCAAACTGCCCCACTAAAAACTGCAAACTGCCATTACTTAGCGTTAAACACTGCCTCCAGGCTTTCGAATACAGCGCGTTTCGCTTTCTCCAGGTCAATTTTTGAATGGGCCGATGATATAAAACCGACCTCATAGCCCGAAGGCCCGAGATAAACACCCCTGTTCAGTAGTTCACGGTGCAGTTTTTTAAATTTTTCCATGCTTGCCGAGTCAATTTCATCGGCCCTGCGGATGGTTTCTTTATCGGTAAATGCAAACCAAAAAATGGAACCTATACTGAACACCTTGAATTTATAATTACGTGCGGTCGCGAAACGCTGGATGGCCTCGGCAAATTCTTCGGTTTTCTTATGGAGATCTTTATAAAAGCCTGACTTTAGCAGCTCGGTTAATTGCGCAATACCTGCTGCCATCGCCACCGGGTTGCCCGATAAGGTGCCCCCCTGGTAAACGCCGCCATCGGGCGATACATTGCCCATGATCGCTGCGGACGCGCCGTAACAGCCTACCGGCAATCCGCCGCCTATTATCTTGCCATAGGTAACAATATCCGGTTTGATGCTGTAATATCCTGCCGCGCCTTCAAAGCCAATCCGGAAACCTGAGATCACCTCATCAAAGAAAAGCAGGGTTTTGTTTTTAGTGCAGATATCCCTTAGAAACTGGAGAAACTCTTTTTCCTGCAATAACAAACCGTTGTTCGCCGGTATGGGCTCAATAATTACAGTGGCTATCTGGTCCTTAAATTCTTCAAAAGCCTTTGTTATGGCTTCTTTGTCGTTCAGCGCGACGACTATGGTTTCGTCAGCAAACGATTTGGGAACACCTGCCGACGAAGTTTCGCCAAAAGTTACCAGTCCCGAACCCGCTTTTACCAGCAAGGCGTCGGTATGACCGTGGTAGCAGCCCTCAAACTTTAATATCTTATCCCTTTTGGTATAAGCCCTTGCAAGCCTGATGGCCGACATCACCGCCTCGGTTCCGGAACTCACGAAACGCATTTTCTGGATGTACTTATTGTGTTTGGTGATCAGCTCAGCCAGCTCATTCTCCAACGCCGTGGGCGCTCCGAACGACATGCCGTTTTGCATAACTTCGATCACCTTTTCGCGCACTTTCGGGTGGTTGTGGCCCAGGATAAGCGGCCCCCACGAGCAGCAAAAATCAATAAACTGGTTACCGTCCGCATCCCATAGGTGGCAGCCATCGCCTTTTTTTATAAACAGCGGGGTGCCGTAAACCGATTTAAACGCTCTCACCGGCGAATTTACCCCGCCAGGGAAAAAGGTTTTTGCCTTCTCATACAATTCCGCAGACTTTTCCCTGTTGATATCAGGTCTGCTTGTTGAGCTGGCCGGCTCATGCCCTTCCGCAGTAAATTTCTTTTTTAATGAATCAAACATTTTTTATAAGTCCAAAGCTAAAAGCCTAAAGCTTTAAATCAACACTATTTATCGTTGTTCACTCTAATCTTTCTTCTTAGGTATTTAATTTTCAACGCTGTAAAGCTTTCAGCTTTGGACTTTCTGCTTTCCGCTTATCTCCGCTTCCTACAGCCATTTCTTTTCCAATACTTCCTTTGCGTGATACGTTAATATCGCGCTCGCTCCAGCTCGCCTTATGCCGGTTAAAATCTCGGTAACGGCGCGTTGCTCGTTTAACCAGCCGCGCTGTGCAGCTGCTTTAACCATGGCATATTCGCCGCTTACGTTATAGGCCGCAATAGGCAATTCAGTATTATCTTTCAATAGTTTGATTACATCCAGGTAGGCGAGGGCAGGTTTTACCATTAAAAAGTCCGCGCCTTCAGCCTCGTCCAAATCAGCCTCGATAAGCGCCTCACGCTGGTTGGCCGGGTTCATCTGGTAAGTTTTTTTATCGCCGAATTTAGGAGCCGAGTTTAATGCGTCCCTGAATGGACCGTAAAAAGCGCTGGCGTATTTTGCCGAGTACGACATAATAGACACATTGGTAAATTTGTTGTCATCGAGTACCTGCCGTATATGGCCCACCCGCCCATCCATCATATCCGAAGGAGCGATAATATCAGCGCCACACTGGGCGTGGGCAAGGGCCATTTTACCTAATATTTCAAGCGTTTCGTCGTTCAGTATTTCTCCATTTTCTACAATTCCGTCGTGGCCGTCGCTGCTATAAGGGTCCATTGCCACATCGGTGATGACGCAAGCTTCCGGAAAATGTTTTTTCACATCGCGAATAGCCCGCAGATAAAGGCTCTCTTCCCGGTGGCTTTCCGTCGCATACTTATCCTTTAAGGATTCGTCGATATTGGGGAAAAGGTCGAATGAGTTCAGGCCCAGTTTCAGGCAGATCTCGATTTCACGAAGCAGGTTATCGATCGAATAGCGATAGATACCGGGCATGGAGGCCACTTCACTTTTTTGCGAAACACCGTCGATAATAAATAATGGAAATATCAGGTTGGCGGCACTTACATGCGTTTCCTGAACCATCTGACGAATAACCTCGGTTTTCCGGTTTCTTCTTGGTCGCTGTAACATCTTTTTATTTAAATGTACCAGTGAATGTTACCCTGGCTGGCAGAACAACAAAGGTATAGAAACGCGGCAAATTATACACGCGATTGACGCTCAAAATGTATTTATGTCTTAAAAATGATTTTTGGGTACGCGAAATAATCTTTCACTCAGCCGTTTTGGCCGTCGATGGAGCTTTTTTCGGGCAAGGGAAAAGCGATGAACAGTTAGCTATCTTATCCCAAACACCGCTTCAGCTAGCCCCGTTTCGTCTGGCGAATAGGGCAATACATATGTGATACTGGCTTCACCCAACTTTTTCCCGGTAGATTTCCCGATGGCAATTACTTTTTGATCAGGATGAACTAAGTTGGCAGCAAAATACGCCTCTACGTTCGACGGACTTGTAAATACGAGTATCTCTGCGCCAGTTGGATTCGGATTGTCTTCCAATATTGTTTCGTATACGGGCAGGTCGATGATCTTAGTGTCTGCGGACAGCCCCTGCTGTATGCTGCGGAGAGAACTTTCAGCGGAAGGGAACACGACGACCGTCCCATTAGCCAGCTTCGCAAATTCAGCCGCCACTTCGGTCGTATCGACGGCCGCCCCCGTATAATCTACAAAGTAACCCTTGCGCCTCAGCATATCTTCCGACCCGCTTCCCATTACCCCGAACTTAACTTTTTTTGGTAACAGTGGCTCCAACTGAAAGAAATATTCAACTGCATTTTTGCTGCTGAAAAACACCCAGTCGATATTCCTGAAAATAAAATTATCCACCTTCGTAATCACCGGGACGGTACGGATCAGTGAACGCGCCTCGATGTTAATTCCGTGTTTTTCGAGCGCCTTTCTAAAATAGCTGCTTTCCGAAAGCTCCCGCGATATAAATACCTCCTTAGGGAAAACGCGATCCTTATCAAAGAATGAAACGATCTTTTGGGGCAGCCCTTCCGTTGACCCCGCCTCAATAAAGAGCCGGTCGGGGAATTCGTCACCATCGTCGGCTTTAGAAGTAAAGACCTGGAATCGCCCTTCGTGTCGACGGCAATAACACCCCAAAGGCAAATGGCAGCCACCGCCAAAAAGTTTTAAGACCGTGCGCTCAACTGCTAGTTCTTCCGCGACATCCGGATGATTCAGTGACTGTAAAGCGTTAAAAAGTTCTGTATCGTTTTCGCGAACCTGTATCGCAAGAGCTCCCTGGGCGGGTGCTGGTATCAGCTCGGTCGGGGTCAATTCCTCTACGTGAAAGTCGCTAAGATCAAGCCCGAGCCTCGACACCCCCGCTTTGGCAACCATTATGGCGTCATAATTTTCGTTTCGCAGCTTATTGACACGCGTCGGTACATTGCCACGGAGATCCTTGATATCCAAATCGGGGCGGTAAGCCAGCAATTGCGCCTTCCGTCTATTGGATGAAGTGCCCAGTATTCCTCCGTATTTAACAGATAACTTTTGATGCACATCCACACAATCCTTAAGAATAAGCAATAGTTCCGATGGGTCTTCGCGTTCAGAAACGGCAGCAATGATAAGCCCGGGCGGATTTTCAGTAGGGAGATCCTTGTGCGAGTGTACAGCGAGATCGATAGTTCCTGCCTGCAACTCTTCTTCAAGCTCTTTAGTGAAAAAACCTTTGCCCTCTAGTTTATCCAAACTTAAATGGAGGATCCGGTCGCCCTGGGTTTTGATGATCTTTAATTCAGCTGTTATGTTTATGGCAGCCAGGCTGTCTTTTACAAAATTTGCCTGCCACAGCGCAAGGTCGCTGCCACGGGTCCCGATTATTATTTTTCTTTCCAACGAAGCCTTAATTATGATGCAAATTTAACTTTTTATGCGGACGGTTTACGGAATAATTAATGATACTAATGAAGGCTACAGACAGTCGGTTTAACCTAAGGGCTGGCGTTTGCTGTTAATAATCTTTTTACAATCACCCCTTAGCTATTGCTATATTTGTTGCAATGGCAACCGTATCCTTTTTACAGGCAACTTCGATATCAAAAATATACGCCGGGGCGCAGGCTTCGGGTATTAAGGCAGTCGACCTCACCATAAGCCAGGGAAAAATTACGGCCATAGTTGGAGAAAGCGGCAGCGGGAAAAGTACGCTATTAAAGCTGCTTTACGGCCTCATCGCCCCGGATAGTGGCGAAATAAAATTTAAGGGCGAACGGGTTTGGGGACCCGCTGAAAAATTGATACCGGGTCATGATGCTATGAAAATGGTTACCCAGCAAACGGACGACCTGAACTTGTTTGCCCGGGTATGGGATAATATTGCCATCATGCTGCCAAATACTGATATAAAGGCAAAGCAAGAAAAGACTGAAAAAATGATGGCCGAGCTTAAAATATCGCATTTGGCTGACAAGCAGGTAGTCAACTTAAGCGGCGGTGAAAAACAGCGGGTAGCTATTGCCAGGGCCCTCGTGGTTGACCCGGAGGTACTTTTACTTGATGAACCGTTTAACCAGGTGGATACTTCGTTCAGGGAAGGATTGCAGCGTGACATACGGCAGATTGTAAAAGATTCGGGCTTAACCGTGGTTATCGTATCCCACGACCCTGCGGAGGTACTTTCAATGGCCGACGAATTGCTGGTATTGAAGGAAGGTGAAATCCTGGAATCAGGCGATCCAAAAACGTTGTACCAAAAACCCGAACACTTGTATTCGGCCAGGTTGCTTACCAATTGTACCGTATTGACAAAGGCGGAGGCAAAAACCATCGGCCTGAAGACCAAAGCAGAATATATAGTTATCTACCCCGAATGGATAGAAATGGTGAAAACCTGGCTTAGTAATGATTGGTTGATAGAACATGTATTATTTAAAGGCTGCTACGAAGATTTGCTCTTAACACACAAAGGAATCACCATCCGGGTACTGAACGACCACTTTGGCAAATACCGGGAAGGCGAAAAAGTAAATTTAAAGCTGAACAAGTGGCTGGAATACTGATGGAAACAGTGCAATGAGGCGGCTATTTATTAAACTCATCCTATGCCCGCTCACCACTCACATTTCAGCTTATCGCTTTACCGTCGAAGCTTCCGCTTTTTTAAGCATGCTAACTATTTCCTCCAATTTCATTGGCTTAGCGATATACTCGTCCATACCGGCGCGCAGACAAATGTCTTTGTCTTCGGTCATCGCATTGGCAGTCATGGCTATAATAAAAGGCTGCGGCCACGGTCTGGAGCGGATCGCGGATGTCGCTTCCAATCCGTCAATTTCGGGCATTTGAATATCCATCAGTACCACGTCATACACCGTTTCCTCCATTTTTTCCAAAACTTCGGCGCCATTTTGGACCATATCCGGTGTGTAGCCTAACTTATTCAATATGCGCTGAATTAATTTTTGATTGATGGGGTTATCTTCAGCGATAAGTATCCTTAACGGAAATTGTTCGGCAAAATCGTATGACAGGATATGCTTATTCTTATCCTCAGTAAAAGCATGCTCAACTTGCCGGCCAATTGCGGTCCGGATGCCGTTGCATAAAAGGTGCTGCTTGGCCGGCTTTGTTAATATCGAAGAAAACAAGCCGGGAAACTTCTTTTTGGTTTCGTCGCCGATTGAGCTCAGCATAATAACCGGCAGCTCATCGTTTTTTAATTTCACGGCCCTGGTAAGGCTTACACCATCCATTTCCGGCATTTCCATGTCGGTTATCATTAGCTGGAAGTTCTTATCGACCGATAGAATATCCAAAGCCTCTTTTCCCGATGAAGCGGTTACCGGAACAAGTTTCCACTGTTCCAGCTGCGCCTTCAGTATGGTGAGGTTAGTTTGGTTGTCGTCAACTACTAACACTCGGTTCCCTGCTAACCTGCCTAACTGGCAAATTAAAGGAGTAGGGGTAAATTTTTTGCTTACGGAAGTTTTAATGTTAAATTCAAAAACCGAGCCTTCGCCAAAGACGCTTTGAGCCGATATTTTTCCGCCCATTAAATTTATCAGCCGCTCACTGATCACCAGGCCCAGCCCGGTGCCGCCGTATTTGCGGGTAGTTGAGGAATCCACCTGGCTAAAGGCCTTAAACAGGCTTGAAAGCTTGTCTTCGGATATGCCGATACCAGTGTCCTTCACACTGAACCCAATTTCAATATCCTCATCATCAACACGACTTACAGTGAAGACCTTTATCAGCACCTCGCCTTTGGCAGTAAATTTGATCGCATTATTGATGAGGTTGATCAGTACCTGTTTTAGTCGCAGGCTATCCCCAACCAGAAACGGTGGTACGTCAAAACCGATCTGGTAAACCAGGTCGAGCCCCTGTGCGGCCACCCTTTGGGTAAACATATCCATAACTTCTTCGATGGTATGCCGCAGATCAAAATCCTCCTGTTCGATTTCCATTTTTCCCGATTCGATCTTTGAAAAATCAAGGATGTCATTAATGACGCTTAATAAGCTTTCGCCGCAGGTTATTATGGTGTCTGTGTATTCGCGCTGTTCGGGATTGAGGTCGGTTTCACCAAGCAGGGAGCCCATGCCGATAACACCATTCATCGGTGTCCGTATTTCGTGGCTCATAGTAGCAAGGAAAATACTTTTTGCCTGGTTTGCCTTTTCCGCCTCCTGGCGCGCTAAATATTCCTGTTCTTTTTGCAGCTGCAATTCTTCATTTAACGATTGCAGGTTTTCCGAGGCTGACTGAAGTTCCTCCGACTGGGCGTGCAGTTCTTCATTAACCGACTGCAGTTCCTCAGATTGGGCCTGCAGCTCTTCGTTAACCGACTGTAGTTCTTCTGATTGCTTTTGTAATTCTTCGGCCTTAAGAACGACTTCAGTTGTACGCTCCGCAACTTGTTTTTCGAGCTCCCTTTTTTGCCGGCGGATATTACCAATTTTATTACGGTAATAAGAGTAAGCGCCGACCAAAACAACAGAAAGAGCGGTTAGGCGGAACCACCAGGTTGACCAAAACGGCGGGGTAATGATAATTTGCACCGAGGCACCATTTGTATTCCAAACCCCATCGTTGTTGCAAGCCTTTACCCGAAATACGTAGGTTCCCGGATCTAAATTTGTATAACTCGCCTTACGATCGGTACCCGCATTTATCCAGTGCTTGTCCAGGTTCTCTAATTTATAGGCGTACTGGTTGTTTGCTGAGATAACATAATTAAGCGCGGCAAAATTAAAAGCAATAGCCGTTTGTGTATAATCAAGCCTTATCGTTTTGGCAATACTGATGTCCTCCTTAAGCGGAGAACCGGTTTTACCCGGAAGTACCTCTTCATTAAATAGCTGGAATCCGGTGATATAAACAGGCGGAACAAAATTATTGGTGCGAATATTTTGAGGATAAAAAACATTCATCCCGTTCATGCCCCCAAAAAACATCTGGCCGTTTTTGGCCTTTAAATAGGCATACGATTCAAACTCCATTCCCTGTAACCCGTCGCCAATGTTAAATTCTTTAGTCGCGGATGTTTCAGGATCAAGCCGCACAAGGCCATTTGAAGTAGATACCCACAGATTGCCATTGTCATCTTCAGTGATCCCCTTAATAAATTCGTGTCCAAGCGCGCCTTTACCGGTGAACAAGTTGAATTTGTTGTGCTGACGATCAAACACGTACAAGCCTAATTGGCCGGCCCAAACCCTTCCTTTGTGATCGGTAAACATCACCCTTAGGTCGGGCGATTTTTCCTGTTTATCAAAGTAGTGTGAAAACCTGTGGGTATTTAAATTATAACCGTTTAAGCAGCCATCATCAGTTCCAAACCAAACGGTTCCGTTTTTATCCTGGTTGATCGAAATAATATCCTTTCCGCGTAAAAACGTAACCCCGTCCGGATCACTGGTTATATGCCTAAACTTGTGCGTTTTCGGATCCAAGAGGTCCAGACCGCCAAAATAAGTACCTATCCAAAGATTTCCGGTGGTGTCCTGGAAAACCCGCTGAACGAAATTAGAGCTTATACTGGTTTTATCCTTAGGGTCGTTTTTAAAGTGAGTAAAGGTTCCGGTTGCTTTGTCCATCAGGTCAAGGCCCCCTTCCCATGTCCCCATCCAAAGGTTTTCCCGTTCATCTTCAAAAACAGACAAAACTGCATCGGAGCCAAGGCTTTTGGGATTCTTTGGGTCGTGCATATAGCGCACAAAACTATTTTTTTTTCGGTCGAATAAATTTAATCCGCCCCCGTCCGTGCCTATCCATATTTTGCCGTTTTTATCCTCGCACAAGGTTTTAACATCGCTATAGCTTAAGCTATTTTTATCAATCCCCTGCTTGTACAGCGCAAATTTTCCCGCATCGGGCACATAAACGTTCACTCCGCCCCGATGCGTACCTACCCATAAATTCCCCTGTTTGTCTTCCAATATGGCAGAGACGGTTTTCTGGGTTAAACTGGAAGGGTTTTGCGGTTCGGGATGATAGTTGATAAAGGAGTTTGTTTCGGCATTGTAAAGGTTGAGGCCGCCATTTATGGTTCCCGCCCAAAGGTTAGCCTTTTTGTCAATCATAAAACCAAGCACCATATCGCTCGAAAGGCTGTTTGGATCACCTTCAATGTGCTTAAACTGGGTAAAGTTTTCGGAAGCAATGTTAAACCTGACAACCCCGCCATCGTTTGTGCCAAGCCACAGATTTCCAATTTGGTCTTCCTTTATACTCCTGATCTCGTTGCCCTTGCCCTGGTCGCCGCTGAAATAAAATAACTTAAAAGTGCCGGTACGGCGGTCCATAAGGTTTAGGCCGTTTTCGGTTCCTATCCATAAGTTTTGGTGACTGTCTTCGAAAACATAATTCGGTTGGTCGCCGCTCAGGCTCGATTTATTTTTCGGGTCGTGAAAAAAATATGTAAATGTGTTTTTCTGCCGGTCAAAAAGATTTAAGCCCGTTGAAGTACTGATCCAAAAATTCCGCTGGCTATCCTCAAAGATGTTTGTTATCGTATTGTTGCTGATACCCTTGCTGTTTGCGGGATCGAATTTATACCTCGTGAACGTGTTGCTTTTTGGGTTAAGCTTATTCAATCCGTAGGTTGTTCCCACCCAAATGGTGTTGTCACGGTCTTCATAGATACACCGGATGAAATTATCGCTAATACTGGTACTATCTTTTTCGTCATTTTTGTATAAGGTCATTTTCATGCCGTCATACCGGTTTAAACCAACTTGTGTGCCTATCCAGATAAATCCGCGGTGGTCCTGGTAAAGCGATTCTATTGTAACATTCGAAAGCCCCTGTTCACTGCCGATATGATTAAATTTAATATCGGGGCCTTGCGCAAATGCCTGCAAATGAATAAAAAGAAGCAGCAACAACTGGCTTCCCGGTAACAATATCATAAATCGTTTACAATAGACCGCCATGAGGGCTTTTCTACACATGATCATTAAAAAATGGTTTATAACAATACCATTTGTACGTCTATCAAATGCTAAGGTTGTGATAGGAAGTCAATTCGCCCGAGCCCCGGGCGATTGATAACCAGCTAGATAACTGCCGATTTTTA